>Ga0224495_10002175_pt1 | contig 13032 bp, 11 predicted proteins | sample SF_Jul11_sed_USG_FD_168128 | JGI IMG/M metagenome (GOLD analysis project Ga0224495, IMG submission 168128) | Sediment microbial communities from San Francisco Bay, California, United States - SF_Jul11_sed_USGS_4_1 | ecosystem: Environmental > Aquatic > Marine > Sediment | place: USA: California... | reverse complement strand
GTGCAGCCGGGCTGGCTGCACTTCTTTTTAGGGTTTGTCGGTCAATTGGATGACCCGCAGGGTGCGGGCCATTTTTTCCCCGTAAAGACCGGAGCCGAACCACAACACCAGTTCCTCCCGTTTGTCTCCATTCAGGTCCGCCACATAGCTGTTTTCCTGGTGGCGGGGCAGGGGGGTTTTGCCTTCCGCCATGGGGGAATCCAGGTTCGGTCCGGTTTCGGTGGTGGGATAGGCCGAAAGAGTCTCCGGGGTGATGTTGAACAAAAACTCCCGCACCCCGTCTCCGTTGATATCAGCCAGTAAGATGGTGGGCCGGGTTCCGTCCCGGGAAAAATCGGCTTTGAACACGATTTTTCCATGGACCGGAGCGGGTTCCTTCAGTTTGGTTCCCTCCCAGGGGGAATAATGGGCGTCTATGGTCACCCGGTGGGTGGCGAAATAGCTGATCAGTGCCCCCAGGGACACCTCCATGGTGGCATTGAACAGGCCTGGGGTGTGGTTTTTGGTCACCGAGGGTTCCACCAGATAGGTAAAGTTCAATCCTTCACTGAAAAACACCTGGGGGGTTTGGGTAAACCGGACCAGGGCGGAGCCGTTGGGTTCGCCCCAATAAAACCGCAGCTGGTTTTTTTGGTTAAAGGCATCCCCTTCTTCGCTGGAGCGCTGATAAAGCACATCCACCGATCCGTCGCCGTTCATGTCCCTTATGGCCAGCACGTCCTGGGATTCCCCTTTTTCCAGGGCCTTCAGCCCCGGCAGGGAAACCCCCTCGGCAAAGATCACCGGCATGGATTCCTGGGCGGTCTGGATCACTTTGTTCAGATGGCTTCCCCACCCGGAGGCCGGAATCTGCTGATACAGGGATTGCAAAAAGGCCTCCCGTCCGCTGTAACCGGTGTTGTTCAGTTTTAAAAGGGCCACCTGAAGGTTGTTGGGCAGCCCCATGGCATCCATATCGGCCAGACGAGAGCTTTCTATGGCGTAATAGGGGCCTCCGGCGGGGCCGTTTTTGGCCCAGGCGGGGGGGTGCTGAGTGACCAGCAGCACGTTGCGCAGAATTTGAACCAGGTCCAGCACCCCGTCTTTGTTCATGTCCTGCAAGGTGTAGCGGGGAAAGTCAAAATCAGCCTCCAACCCCCGTTTGCCGGAAGAAAAGGATTCTCCCGGCACCCAGGCATCCCGCCACAGAGGTTTTAAGGTCAGGCTTCCCGGCTGAACCCGGTAAATCACCAACCCGTTCCAGCCTGGCAACAGCACCTCCGGCAGGCCGTCCCCGTCAATATCCCGGGCCAGGGGATCGTTAAGATACAGGGGGGATTTGCCCACGCTAAACACCGTGGCGCAGGTGCAGGCCGTCCGCCAGGCCAGGTGGCCCTGGGTTTCGGGGGCAATCAGCCAGCGGTTTCCGGATAGGGCCAGCCACCCTTTGCCCCCCCCGGGAAGAGTAAGGGGTTCAATCCAGCGCACAGCCGCTGGCAGGCTCCAATGGGCGGCCTGGTGCAGACCTTTCTCTTTTAAGGTGTAAACAGAAAGCTGGCGCACGGGAACCCTGCCTTCGGCCAGGTTTCCTTCCGGGTTTGTCAGCACCATCATGGCGGAGATGGCTCCCCATTGAATGCGTTCCACCCGGTCCGGGCGGGCGGGCAACACCAGTCCTGCCAGGTCAATTGAGGGGCGGCCATGGCACGCCCTCCCCCGGCCAGGACCAAAACGGCCCACAAACCGGTCAGGGTGTGTACCAGCCGTTTTCCTGCCTTCAGCCACCCTTCGGGGGCCAAGCCAACCGCCTGGAATTTGTCTTTGCCAGTTTGCCGCATAATCAAAACCGTTGAGAATGAAAACCTGGGTTGAAAAAAAACCGGTGAAAACCGGACCCAGCTTACCCGGTTTTCCCTCCGGGGCCAATGGGTTTTCCCTCCGGGGCCAATGGGTTTTCCCTCCGGGCTTTTTATCCTCTGTGTGCATTTTGATTTGAAAACGCTTGACAGCCCCCCCGCATTGGCACCATAAATGTTATTGGCCCACATGGACCAAACCGTGCAGTTTATTTTGGCGAGATAGCTCAGTCGGTAGAGCAGAGGACTGAAAATCCTCGTGTCCACAGTTCGATTCTGTGTCTCGCCACTTACCCGCCCTACCCCCGGCCCAACCTTGGCCGGGCCCCATCCTGGGGGGCAGGTCCTCTTATTTTCCGGAAGCAGTATGAAAATTGCCATCATAGGCGGCAGCGGCCTGTATGAGTTTGATGGAATAGAGGACTTGAAGGAAACCAAGGTGTCCACCCCTTTCGGGGAGACTTCGGCCCCCCTGATCACCGGCCGCCTGCATGGCCGGGAGGTGATGTTTTTGGCCCGGCACGGCAAAGGCCACCGGCTGCTCCCCACCGAAATCCCCTACAAAGCCAACATCTGGGCCATCAAAAAGCTGGGGGCCACCCATCTGATTTCCATATCCGCCGTGGGAAGCCTGAAACAGGAAATCGCCCCCGGTCATATGGTGTTCCCGGATCAGTTTATAGACCGCACCCGGTTGAGGGATTCCACCTTTTTCGGTCAGGGCATTGTGGCCCATGTGCAGTTCGGGGACCCGGTGTGCCCCCATGTGTTGGATGTGCTGGCCCGCAGCGGCAGGGAGGCAGGGGCCGTTTGCCATTCGGGGGAAACCTATGTGTGCATGGAAGGTCCTGCGTTTTCCACCCGGGCCGAATCCAATTTGTACCGCGCCTGGGGCGGCGGGGTGATCGGGATGACAAACCTTCAGGAAGCCAAACTGGCCCGGGAGGCCGAATTGTGTTTTGGCACCATCGCTTTGGCCACCGATTATGATTGCTGGCATGAATCCAATGAGGAAGTAAGCATTGAAGGGGTGCTGGCCGTGATGCGCTCCAACATTCAAACCGCCAAAAAAATCCTGGCCGTGGCGGTGAAACATTTGGATCCCTCCCGCCCCTGTACCTGCAAAACCGCCTTGAAATACGCCATCGTGACCGACCGGGCAGAAATCCCCCAAAAAACCCGGGAAGACCTGGAACCTTTGATCGGCCAATATCTGTAAGGACGGTTGTTTGCTTCCGTCCCCCCCAAACCCTTTGAACCCTGAAACCCCGATTGTCCTATGGATCATAGCAAAACGAAGGACCAGTTTGCCGCATTGGGGAAATACCTCCGGGAAGCCCGGGAAAGCAAGGGGCTGAACATCATTGATATTGCGGCCAACACCCGGATCAACAAAAAGCTGATTGAAAAAATGGAGCAGGGGGATTTGGACGGGTTGCCCGCCATGCCGTTTGTCAGGGGGTTTTTGCGCAATTACGCCCAGGTGGTGGGGCTGGATGAAAAATGGGTGGTGAGCGAGTTTAACAAAATTATGGATGCCCAGCCGGAAGCCGTGGTGCCCGACAATCTGACCGGGGGGGATGTAAGAATCATGCCTCAGATTGAAATGCCTGCTCCCAAGTGGATTGTGGCGGGAGTGGTGGGGCTGTTGCTGTTGTGGGGCGGGGTGGCCCTTTTCAGTCAGGATGATGCTCCCGGCAGCGCACCGGATTCCCCCCCTGAAACCAAGGCGGAATCCACCTCCCAGGCGGTGCCCAAAACCGAGGACCCCCCTCAAACCATGGAAGTGTTGAAACCTGATTCTGACACCACCGATCTTCGGCCGGCCAGGGCTTTGCGGCTGACCCTGACCGGGGTGGAGAAAACCTGGGTGCGGGTATCGGTGGACCGCAATCCCCCCGTGGAAATCTGGCTGACACCCAAGGAGTCCAAAAGCTGGGAGGCCAATGGGGAATTCAGAATCACCCTGGGCCACGCCGCGGGGGTGGGGGCGGCCCTCAACGGAAAAACCCTGATGATTCCCGGCCCGTCGGACGGCCTGGTCCACAATTTTGTGATCAACAGCGCCACCCTCAAAAAACTTCCGTAGCCCCTTTTGTTTCCGCCGGTTTTATTCCTCCCGCCATTCCCATTGTTCCAGGTTCACCTGTTTCTGGCCGGTTTGGTCTTCCGCCACCGCCACCCCTTCGGCTTGCAACAATTGGCTTTGATAGGTATTCCGTGAATAGCCGTTGAGCAACCCCCAATCCCCTTTTTTACGCACCACCCGCCACCAGGGCAGCTTGTTTTCCCGTGAGATGGTTTTCAGGAAGTGAATCACCTGGATTCCCTGTTTTTCCCCCTGGACCAACACGGCGAGTTCGCTGAAAGCAATCACCTTTCCTTTGGGCAGCATGGCCAGGGCGGCGGCTGTCCGGGCCTCCAGACCCTCGCCGCCAAAAGCCAGGCTGGCCAGATGGGTCCGGGTGTAGGCTTTCAGGCTGAGGGGGGGTGTTTTCAAACGGCTGATGGTGTAGCTCACAATCACCACAAACCCCGCCACCGCGAACAGGGATTCCATCATTCCGGTTGCTCCCCATGGGGTTCAGGCGCTGGTTTTGGGCCGTGGACATGCATGATGATTTGGTGAAATTCTTCTGAAAGGGCGGTTTCTTTTTGGACCGCCTGGGACAGCCCCTGACCGGTTTCCAGGCTGTTGGGGTTGACCCAGGCGCCCAATTTGATGTCATCCAGTTTGATCCCCTTGGATTTGAAAAACCCGGCCAGGGATATGTGGATCGGCTTTGCCATCATCAACTGCCGTTTGTCTCCGTGAAGCTTTTGGGCCGCGTTGAACACGTCCGGGTGGTCAAAATTATCGCAATACCAGGTGCGCAGGTTGTCCCGGTACAACAGGGAAATACGGCCGAATTTCAGCAGATTCACAAACACCAGCACCTCATCAATCCGGCGCTTCATTCGGATGCAATCCATGTAATGGTAAGGCTGATAAGGAAAAAATCCAAGCACCAGATTCAAAATCCGCTCCACGTTGTCCGGTCGGATAAAGGCGTAGGTGTTGTCGGTCCGGTTGCCCATATCCATGAACTTGGGGTGGAATTCAAGCTGGGTGCGGGATTCCTTGAGGGTGCCTTTGTTTAAAATGCCGTAATAGCCGTTGATGATACAATGGGTCAGCCCTTCCAGAAAGCCCACATTTTCAAGCAGGTCCACCTCATCGGGCAGATGGTCCAGGGTGCCGAAGGTATCAAACCGCTTGCCCACCCCGGATTGTTTTTGCAACGATCGGAAAAACCATCCTTCCCCGATTTTATATCCCACCTGCAACCTGCCCCGGGGGACCTTCAGGTGGTTCATGATGGTGCGCTGAACCACGTTGGGGGCAGGTTCAAAGTTTTCCTGGTAATAGTGGTACCAGATTTCAAATTCTTTTTTGTTGCCTTCGCCTTTTAAATGGAGGGTCAGGATTTTGTCGTTGACCCGCTTTAAGGACCGTTTGAACAGGTCTCTCAGTTCGGATTCAAAATGGTTGACCGACCGCACCTCGCCGATAAACATGTGCTCCAGAAATGTCCGCCGTTGGGATACCGGCGGGAAGGCCCGGCGAAGGAATTCCAGCAACACTTTTTCTCTGAAGGAGGCAAACGGGCGGGTGTCTCCCGGTTTGGTGAACACATCGGATATGCGCACATGGAGCGCGAAGGCCATGTCTATGATGGCTGAAATCCGGCGGCGTTCCTCCGGGTCCAGGCCCGGAACCCCCTGCGGTTCCACAAACCCTATTTTAAGGGCCTTGTAGCGCAGCCACCACGGGTCCTGCAACAACAATGGAAATAAGGTTTCCATTTCCGGCAAGGCCCAGGTGGGAAGGCCGGTTTTGCCTTCCACCATTTCTTCAATTTCCTTGGCGGCATCTTCCGGTTTGGGGGTCACATACCGGTTGAACTCCAGAGGATCCTTGATGATTTGGATGATGGTTTTTAAAAACCGTTTGTCCAGCAACATTTCTATGCGAAACAGGTTTAATATGGCCTTGGGCAGGTTGCCGGAGGAGGCTTTAAAGGCCTCCCAGTAGATGGCGCCGCCGTGGTTGCCCACATATTCCAGGGTCATATCGGGGGTGGGTCCCAGATTCACCAGTCTGTCCCGCACCGGGTGGTACAGCCGGATCAGGTCAAACCGGATGTAATCCATCAGTTTTTCGTACCGGCCGGAATCATCGTTGATGGATTTTGGCAAAACAAAGTGAGAAGGCACCATGGGGGTGATCTGAATTCCCGGCATCAGGGTTTCGTAATTCAGGATAAGCTCATAGGCGGACCCGGATGCCTCTTTGGATTCCAGGGTGGTGCCGTGGAATCCCCGGCGGTAATCATCGTTGGAGCAGGTGAACAGATAGATTTCGGTTTGGGGAAACTTGTCAAACAGATACTGTTGAATCCGTTGGATCCGTTCCCGGAACAGGGCCTCCTTTTTTTTCTGGCTTTCCCCATGGGCCAGTCGGCTGGCCCGTTTCATCAGGGTGGTGATTTCATTGATGATGTGGGTGCGGATGGTGGCGCCGTTTTCGGCGGCCAGGTCCTGGGAATAATCCCGTTCCCTGGTGATCAGGTATTTCCACAGCACAGGGTAGGACCGGGAGGTATCCAGGCTGGCCCGGTTCATCAGTGCCTGCTTGGTGGCAGCATCCTTGAGGGCTTCGGGGGGCAAACCTTCCTGAACCCGAAGCCGGGTGACCCGCCAGGAAACTTCCCTGCTGAGGGTCTCCCGGAAAATCTGATCGTTCCATTGGGTGGGGTCAAACAGCAGGGGTTCCAGTTCAAACTGAACTTGCAGGTCCAGGTCCGAATCCTTGGACTTATGGCCGATGGTGCCGATGGAACCCAGGGAGTGAATGCTGACCACGGCGTTGTAGCCGTAACCGGATTGGGGGGATACGGGGGTGTTGAACACCTGCTGGACGTAGGCTTCAAATTCTTTGCGGAACACGGGGGAAAGCCGTTCTATGCCTTCCACCCCGTAGGGGGCCCCTTCCACATACAAATCGGCGGTGGCGGCCACCTCTTTTTCCCGGCGCACCCCCTGCACCGTTTCGGCCTTCACGGCTGTAAAGGACCATTGTGCCCATTTGGGATCGTTTACATGCAACAGAAACAGCACCTCAAACAGGGCTTTTTTCATCTCTCCGTCAAAAGATGAAAACGCCAACTGCAACCGGGATTCATTGAATTTTTCAAAAAAGGCCAGCCCTTTGTCCATCCCTTCCTTCAGCATGATTTCCCTGTCTTTGGACAGTTCCATGCCGTTGGCCAGCAACACACCCAGCCCCGAGGCCACCCCTCTGTTGTTTTTGGCCCCTTGAGGGGAATCTTCTGATTTTCCGATCATTTTTTTTAGGTCCATTCCCTCTCCGACCGGGCAGGTTTTTCGGATTGGATGTTGGGGGTCAGCTGTCTTCCGACGGCTGGTCCGGCAGAGTGATGGAAACTTCTGTTCCCCGGCCGATTTTGCTGCGAATGGCGATCTTCCCCTGATGCGCTTTGACGATCAGAAATGAAAGCGGCAGGCCCAACCCGATCCCCTGTTCCTGATACCGGGTGGAGGCCATTTTTTCAAATTTGTTGAACAGGTTATCCATGTGTTCCTCATGGATGCCCTCCCCCGTATCCCGAATAATGATGCGGGAAATTCCGGGCGGCTGGGTGAGTTCCAGCAGGATTTCCCCTTTTTCGGTAAAATTCACAGCGTTTTCCATCACCTGGTGGAATACCTCGCGAATCCATTTTTGGTCAAAGCGGGTGGGCCGGGTGGCCGGGGGGGTGCTTACCCGGATGACAACCGGTTTGTCGGCCACTTTGTCCCTAAACAGACCCGCCTGATATTTTAGTTGTTCATCCAGTTGCCCGGTTTCAAAATCCAGGTGCATCTGGTTGGATTCCAGCTTGGAAATCGCCATCACCTTGTCCACCAGCCTGGCCAGCCGCTGGGCATCCTGCCACACCATTCCCAAAAATTCGGCTTTTTGTGCCTCATCATCCACCAGCCCCATGGTCATCATTTCCATGGCGGCCAGGATGGAGGTGATGGGAGTGCGCAGTTCGTGGGAAACCAGGGTCATGAACTGGTCTTTCAGCCGGTCCATTTTTTTCAGTTCCTCATTGGCTTTGGTCAGGGCCTCCCGTTGTTGCAAAATATGGTTTTCATAGGTTTTTCTTTGGCGGATATCTGTCAGAAATACGGAATAGGCTATTTTCTTTCTTTCCGCATCATGAATCAGGAAGATGGAACAGTCCACCGGAATAATGGTTTTTCCGGCAAAAACAGCCTCACCGCTCCAGCCTCCCTTATCCACCTGTTCAGATATATCATCCCAGGTGACCCCCCTGGAGGGAATAATCAGATCCCGGTACCCCCGGCCGGTCACCTCTCCGGGGGGGATGGAAAACAAGGTTTCAAACGCCGGATTGACCCGTTCTATGGTTCCATCCAGGCCGATCATTAAAATGGCATCCCGGGCGCTGTCCACCAAAAAGGAATACAGCCGGATCTGCCGCAAGTTGAGGGCCACCTGCCCTTCCAGGTCGGTGCTGTGGGCCTTGACCCGTTTGGTCTGCAAAATGGCGTCTTCATACATCTTGGCCCGGTCGGATGTGATCCGAAGCTTTTCGGCCATGATGTTGCTGAACATCCGGGTAAACAGGTAGCGCAGCCGCCAGGCCTGGGGGGATTCCTCTTCGTCCATGGATAAGGCGGAGGAAATCATCAGACAGCGGGTGGGGGCATCGGTTTTTACCGTGGCGGAACGATGCTCATCACTCACCAGACTCATTTCTCCAAATATATCCCCCGGACGGCGAAGGGTCAGAATAAACTTATCCTTCACATAAACCGAAACCCCACCGGAAAGGATAAAATACACATTGGAATTGTTGGGGTCCCCCTCCCGGATCAAGGTTTCCCCCTCCCCAAATTCCCTCAAAGAACAAAACGGCAGGATGGACTCCCGCTCGGCGTCTTTCAGGGGCAAAAACGGGGGCAGCCTGCGCAGCCAGGCCATGATTTCGGCCGCTGGTTCCGTTGTTGTGGGTATAGAATGGTCCATGGCTGATCTGGTAAATCCAAAATGATAAGGCGGTGAACCCCAAGCGGGCCGCAAGGCCCCCAAAATTCCCGGTTGTAACAGACCACAGGGAACTTTCGTCGGCGGGGCAAACCTCCCCGGCTGTTTTTTACACAGGTTTTGGTTTGTTAAACGCTGACGGGTCAGGAAGGCTTTTGCACTTTTTTGTTTTCCATCCTGTTGATCAGGTCCATGGCCTGAGGGAATTCTTTTTCCACCACCAACACGTCAAACAACACACCGCCGGACGGCTCCGGGGATTTTCCGGAAACCAGCACCGGGTTCACCCTTCCTTTTCTCAGCCCCTCCACCACATCATCGGCCTCCTGGCGGGAATCGGTTGTATACACCCGGCGCAGCACCCGTTTTTCTCTTTTTCCGCTTTTGGGGGCCGATTGGCCCTTGAGTGAAAAAGAAAACCTGCCAGCAACTCCCCCCGGTTCGGAGTGGCCGGGGGGTCGGGGGTGCCCTTTTCCATCCGGACTCCGACGTCCCCCTTTGCCCGGCATGGCAGGCCCCAACCGGGATTCGGCCAAAACCGCAAGCAAAATGACCAGGATGACGGCCCCCACCCGGAGCATCCCGGAGGGGGGGGAAATCCACATCAGCAGCAAACCGCCTGTGACCAGATAAAATATCAACCTTTTGACCATCCGACCTCTTGCGTGTTGTTTAAAACCAATGCCAGGCAAGGACATTTCCCATTCCGTTGTAAGTTCCCGGTATCATATAACGTGTTGAAAACTGGAAACAAGGCCAAAAGGGTTTCCATAAAACCGGAAGGAAACCCCCCTCAATCCGAAACGGCGAAAAAAGGGGGTGAAAAATGAGCCAGTTTTTCATCCCATACCCGGACCGGGGAGCGGATTTCCACCCGGCGGGATTCAAACGGATGGGGAAAATCCAGGGTGGTGCAATGGAGTGCCTGACGGGGCAGCAACAGGCGGTCCGCCAGCCGGTTGAAATCCCGGTGGACCACCCAATCCAAAAACACGTTCTCATCCGGGTGATATTTTTTATCCCCCACGATGGGGTGGCCCACATGGGCCAGATGGACCCGCAGTTGGTTGGTTTTGCCGGTGACCGGCTCCAGTTCCAATTGAGTGAAGGGGGAGGGATGGCCCGGCACGTTGAAAGGAAGACGGCTTGCCACCCGGGTCAGGCTGCCATCCGCCTGTTTGACCCCTGAACGGGGGGTGTAAGGGCCGGGTTCAAGGCTCAGCTTGGTGTGGATGCGGGAGGCCGGATGGGGGGCAATCAAACCGCTGATTTCCCGCAGTCCGGAAGGGAAGTCCCCGGTTACCAGGGCCAGGTATCGTTTTTGGATGGATTTTTCCACGAACAATTGGTGAAACCGGGAAATATCGGCTTTGCGTTTGGCAAACACCACCGGACCGCTGGTTTCCAGGTCCAGCCGGTGGATGGGGGTTAATTCCGGGTTGGAAAACGCCTCCCTGGCGGACAGGGCAAATGAACTGAAGTAATACACCCCTGCCGGGTTCACCGGAACCAGGTCTCCTTTCAGCAACACCATCATCCAGTCATCCTCATACAACACCATGGGAGAAGGAGGGAACGGCTGGGGCTCTTCTTCCCGCAAATGAAGGTAGGTGATGGCATCCCCCTGAACCAGGGGGGTGGTGTCATCCACCGCTTGGCCGTTTAACCGGATTCGGCAGGGGTAAAACATTTCCGCCCAGCGGTCATCGCGTCCATAGGCGTACCGCTCCAACAGATAGGCTTTTAACGGACGGGGGGCGCCTTTGTAAACAAACCGGAAAACGTGAGCGGATGGGGAGTTTAGAAACGGAAGAGTGGGGGTAACCATCGCGGGGGGACCCGTTGGGGCCGGTTGGGGACTGAAACAATTGCAAATGGAGACCGGCCCGGCACCGAATGACCTGACGGGGGGTGGGTCTCCACCCGGACCCATTTGGGGCCAACCGGAGGATTACCGGCTGGACGCCCGCCGGGGAGAAACCGCCTGAAGCCCCGCCACCGGTTTGGGGTTGGCGGCGACCGCGACTTGTCTTTCCGGGGCCGGTTTGGCCGCCGCCGGACCCTCAACCGCCGGGGTGGTGGTCAGGATTTCCCAGGGGGTGAATCCAAAAAAACGGGCCAGAAGCTTGGCGGGGTATTGGCTGATGGTCTGGTTGTATTCCCTGACCAGCAGGTTAAAATCGGCCCTGGCTTCCGAAATATCCATATCGGATTGGGCCAGCATGCTGTCCAGGTGTTGGAGGTATTCTGAATCCCGGATTTCCGGGTTCCCGGATAGTTCGGTCATCAGGCGGCTTACAGCCTGGGAAAGCTGGTTGTCCAACACAATCCGGTTGCGGCTGGTAATATCGGTGGATACGGCCCGTTTCTGGGTGTAGAGAATTTCGGCCAACAGGGTGTTTTCCTCCCGCATTTCATCCCGTAAGGATTCCACCAGCCCCGGGATGTATTTCCACCGCCCTTTGAGGATATCCGCCATGCGGTCAAAGGCCCGCTGCACCTGATTGCGCAGGCTGTTGATGCGGTCATACATAAAAAGGTGGACCACCAGGGTGACCACGATCACCAAAAACAACAGCCCGATGGCTTCCGGATTTGTCTGGTCTGCCGCCATGGTCTCCCCTATGGTTGGAATCGGATGGAAGTGATCAGGATTTCCCGTTTTGCGGGGTTATCCCTTTTCTCAAAACAGTCTAAACCTTTTTCCAATAAAAGGCCATCCGGGCCGGATGTCAAGAAATATGGACTCCCACACTGCCGCCGGGTTCGCGCAAAAAAAAGGCGGGGAACTTTTGTTCCCCGCCTTGGGTCTTCCACACACAACCAGCTTACATCCCGCTGCCTTCATCATCGCCTTCATCATCACCGCCACTCTCATCTCCATCATCACCCTCTTCGGTGGCCAGGATGAGTGAGGAAACAACGGCGGGGTTGGCGTTGGACAAAACCAGTTGTCCGCCTGTGGCGCGGCCCATGTTGCCGGCGAACGCCGCCGATACAAACATGCCAGCCAGAACCGTGAACAGGGAGAAAAATTGGATTGCGCGCATATGGCTTCCAAAAAAAGAGGTGGGAAAACAGCCCTGAAGATAAGCCCCCAAGGCTGTACCTTTAAGGGGACCCGCACCAAAACCCCGCCTTTGACATTTGAACCGGCGGTCCCCTTGGATCGCCCGTGAAAAATCCCGGTTTCCCGGAAATCCCACCGGCGTGGCGGAATCAGGTTCCGCCCGGGCCTAGCCCCCATTTCTGCCGGGAACACCGTTTAAACCGGCAGGCGGGGGCAAATCGGGGTTGGCCCATGACTCCCATTCTAAAACCTTTTTTTTAAAAAACAAAATACCCAAAAAGAAAGGTGGCGCAAGCCCGCCCAAAGCGGGCCGCAAGGCCCGTGGCGGTGCTGGAGCCGCTGGACAGGACGCAAAAGAAAGGCACCAGCCAGCCAACGGCGTTTGGACTCGTAGGCGACACAACACAGGGCTGTGCTGGTTGCCGGACAGGGCGCAAAAGAAAACCAAAAACCATGCGGGGGAGCCTGCCCCCCCGCGCCCCCCATTTACGGGCCTTTGCAGAAGACCTGAACAGGGTCAAGGGAACCCAAAAAGAAAGGCACCAGCCAGCCAACGGCGTTTGGACTCGTAGGGGACACAACGCTGGGCTGTGCTGGTGCTGGACAGGGCCCCCAAACCCCCGCTTTTTTATCAAAACGGGAGCTTTTGGCAGTTATGCAGAGGTTTCAAACATTGTAATGGGATTCCAGGTTTTTCCAAACAAAACACAACAGGAGAAAAGAATGATGACTCAATCATCGGGAGCGGGATTCAAAGGGTTTGCCCTGTCGGCCATTGTGGCCATGATGCTGGCCCTGCCGGGTTGCAGCGGCGGCGGCGGCGGGGGCGGCGGCGGCGGGGGGGGCGCCGCACCGGGAGCGCCACTGTTCGCCTACGTGGCCAACGCTGGCAGCGACAATGTTTCGGCCTACAGCATCAACCCCACCACGGGGGCGCTGACCCAGATAGACGCCGACTCGGGGTTGGCGGGAATCCAAAACTTCCCCGCCGGAACCATCCCCCACTC
>Ga0224495_10002174_pt1 | contig 13034 bp, 9 predicted proteins | sample SF_Jul11_sed_USG_FD_168128 | JGI IMG/M metagenome (GOLD analysis project Ga0224495, IMG submission 168128) | Sediment microbial communities from San Francisco Bay, California, United States - SF_Jul11_sed_USGS_4_1 | ecosystem: Environmental > Aquatic > Marine > Sediment | place: USA: California... | reverse complement strand
ACCATTCATCTCGGCGCGCTCAATGAATTTCGCTAACAACTCATCCAGATTTGCTATGACCACTGCCCGAACAGCATGAGCTCGCTGCCTCATCTCCTCCCAGGGTCTTGGCAAGCTGGAAAACGCCTGCTGGCGGGCATTCAGACGGCGCGCAGCGTTGGCATGCAGGGCTACTTGCAGATTCTCATCCGCCAGCGCTGAGCGAATATGGTCACGAAATGCTGTGTCTGCCACAAGTATTGCCTTGATGGTCAAATATCATAGATCACTTCTATCCAATATCTGGGCGATATGGAGAGCCCGCCTCGGCTTCCCAGACCTGTTTAACCCCCCATTGATGTGGGTGATGCACCCCCCGTCACAGGATACTACCCAATCTGCGCCACTGGTCTCAATATTAGCGATTTTCCGCTCTAACATCGCGGCAGATAATTCAGGATGCTCTAAAGAGAAAACTCCGCCAAATCCGCAGCACTCCGCAGTTTCACGCATTTCAACTAGCTCCGCGCCACGCACTTTCTCGAGCAGAGCCTTGGGTTGGTGGTCTATGCCGACATCGCGCAACAGGTGGCAAGAAGAGTGGTAGGTTAGCTTACCTGCCACGCGCGCCTCTAGATCGACGACCCCCAGCACATCTACCAGATATTCGCTGAACTCGAAGGTGCGCTCGCTGAGAGCGCGGGCGCGCCCCAACCATTGCGGGTCGTCGGCGAACAATTCCAGGTAGCCATGCCGGAGCATGCCTGTACACGAGCCAGACGGGAGAACGATCGAGCCCTGAGTTTTCTCAAAGACCCGCATCGTATGCATTGCCATTTCTCGTGCCTGGGTGCGTAGGCCTGCGTTGAAGGCCGGCTGCCCACAGCAAGTCTGCTGGGATGGAAAGTCCACGCGGGCACCAGCCCGCCTCAACACCCGCACTACCGCCTCACCCACCTCTGGATACAGCGTATCAATAATACAAGTGACAAAAAGTTGAACTTGGTGAGCAGCCATATTCCTGTAGTATAAGCCAATAGAGCGAAAAAATGAGCCGAACTGGGAAGTATAGAAACCCAATTCGGCTACTTTGTGCTAACCCTTTTGTACCGGGGGATTAATGATAATCACCTGCCCTCTAATTCAAATAAAATCAGGGTTGAGCCAGCAGGATATTAATAATATGAGCTGAGCACCTTCATATAGTTCGCCCGCTCAAAAAGGCCTGGTTCAGCAACTGCCTGTTGGCTCATGCTACCTTTCATCTGCTCGACCGATTCGTATTCACGCTCCTCCATCCAGGCAACCATGCCGTCCAAGATTTCCCTGGCACGACCCACACCGTTCTTGAGTAATGCCGATGCGGTCATCGACACACTGGCACCAGCCATAACCGACTTGATCAAATCCTCAGCACTATGCACTCCACTGGTGAGGGCAAAATCAGTCTTAACCCGTCCGTAAAGTATAGCAATCCACCGTAAGGGCAGGCGCAATTCATGCGAGTTGCTCAACACCAGGTTTGGTACCACCTCTAACAACTCCAGGTCAAAATCTGGTTGGTAGAAACGGTTGAATAACACCAACCCGCTTGCCCCAGCCTCCACCAGCCGGCTGGCGAAGTTCGGCAAAGCAGTGTAAAAGGGGCTGATTTTGACCGCCAGGGGGATTTTTATTTCCTTGCTCACATCCTGTACTAAACGGATGTGTTGCTCTTCCAGCTCAGCGCTGGTTAAGGTAACGTCGGTTGCTAAATCGTACAGGTTCAACTCCAGGGCATCAGCTCCGGCTTGCTCTATTTTTTGAGCGTATTCCACCCAACCGCCAGAAGAAACCCCATTCAGGCTTCCGATGACAGGGATGCTCACGGCTTCCTTAACCCGGCGCAAATGCTCCAGATAACTCTCAGGACCGACACTGTACATGCCGTAATCTGGAAAATAGCGAAACGCCTCCGCAGATGAATATGGCCCCCGATCCAGGTCACGATCCAACTTAAAGCTATCCTGGATGATTTGCTCCTCGAACAATGAATACATCACGATTGCAGAGACACCAGAATCTTCCAGCTGGCGGGCTGAATCCAGCTGCTTCGAAAGAGGGGAGGCAGAAGCCACCAAGGGATTTTTTAGGGATAAACCCAGGTAAGACGTGGTCAAATCTATCATATATAACTCCTCATTATAAAGGGGAATTAGGGATAGGATGTAGCTCCTATTCTAATCCCACCTCCCTACTTAGGAATCGTTATCTCCGTTCTTTCCATTCTTCTCTGCAGAGCCATCGTACTGCATTTGGGCCATCTGCTGGTACAGCTCCCAGCGCGTCCTAGCATCTTTTTGAGCCAGCTTCATCAAGGATTCAGCCCTCTGCTCGTTGCTGTGCAACAGCACCTTGAAGCGTGTCTCGTTATACGCGTACTGCTCGTATGGGATACTGGGACCTTTCGAGTCAATACTGAGCGGGCTTTTCCCTTCTGCAATTAAGGAGGGGTTGAAACGGTACAGTGGCCAGTGACCAGCCAGAACGGCAAGTTTTTGTTGATCCAGTCCCTTGCGCAAGTCATAACCATGCTCAATGCAATGGCTATAGGCGATAATCAAGGATGGCCCATCGTAGGCATCTGCCTCCATGAAAGCGTTGAGCGTTTGCTGGTCGCTGGCTCCCATTGCGACGCGAGCCACATAGATATATCCATACGCCATAGCAATCATGCCCAGGTCCTTCTTTGGAAGGGCTTTGCCTTGAGCGGCGAAGCGGGCAACTGCAGCGCGTGGGGTAGCTTTAGATGCCTGACCACCTGTGTTCGAGTACACCTCAGTATCCAGTACCAACACATTCACATTTCGCCCGGAGGCGAGCACGTGATCCAAACCGCCATATCCAATGTCATACGCCCAGCCATCACCTCCGACGATCCATACACTCTTCCGCACCAAGACATCGCATAGGCTGAGCAGATCACGCGCGCGTGGGTCGTCCACACCGTTAAGTTTTTCCTTGAGCAGTTTCACACGCTCTCTTTGTGCTTGGATACCGCTCTCACTAGTCTGGTCCGCTTTGAGCAGCTCGTCAACCAGTGTCTCGCCCACCACGTCTGCCAGCCGAACCAGCAGCTCGCGAGCATACTCGTTGTGTTTATCCAGCGTCAGGCGCATGCCCAAACCGAACTCAGCGTTGTCCTCGAAAAGAGAGTTCGACCAGGCTGGACCGCGGCCTTCCTTGTTTATAGCCCAGGGTGTGGTGGGCAAATTTCCGCCGTAGATCGAAGAGCAACCCGTTGCGTTCGCTACCACGATATGGTCTCCAAAGAGCTGGGAGAGTAGCTTTACATAGGGTGTCTCACCACATCCAGTACAGGCACCGCTAAACTCAAACAAAGGTTGCAGTAACTGTGAATTTTTCACTACCTTGAGATTCATTTGGGTGCGGTCTACTTCAGGTATGGTCAGGAAATAATCCCACTTGACACACTCAGCCTCGCGAATCGGCGGCTGCGGCGCCAAATTAATCGCCTTCCTCCCCACCTGGGTCTTATCTTTCACCGGGCAAATTTCGATACACAAACCACATCCCGTGCAATCCTCGGGCGCCACCGCTAAGGTGTACATCTTATCCGGGAATTCTTTGAAACGTGCTTCGTCTGCTTGCCACCCCTCCGGCGCATTCGCCAAGTGAGAAGGCTCATATACTTTGGCGCGGATAACAGCATGCGGGCAGACAAAGGTGCACTTGCCGCACTGAATGCATATATCCGGTTCCCACACCGGGATCTCCAGGGCGATATTTCTCTTCTCCCACTGCGTGGTAGCCGACGGGAATGTGCCATCAATTGGCAGAGCGCTTACAGGCAGGCTATTACCCTCGCCAGCAATCATCTTTCCGACTACATTGCGCACGAACTCTGGTGCCTGGGCAGCCACCGCTGGACGACGATTGAGTTGGCTAGACACTTTCTCAGGGACTTTCACTTCGAACAGGTTCTCCAAGGTTTTGTCAACAGCTGCGAAGTTGGCTTGTACCACGGCTTTACCGCGCTTGCCATAGGTCCGCTCAATAGCGTGCTTGATCTCGGCGATCGCCTGATCGCGTGGCAATATTCCGCTGATGGCGAAGAAGCAGGTTTGCATAATGGTATTGATGCGACCACCCATGCCCGTCTCGCGGGCGACATCGTAAGCGTTAATCACATAAAAGTGCAGCTTCTGTTCAATGATGTCTTTTTGCGTTTCTACGGGCAATTTATCCCAAACTTCATCGGGACCATAGATGCTGTTGAGGAGAAAGACTGCCCCTGGAGCGGCGTACTTGGTTACATCTAAACGCTCCAAGAAGGAAAACTGGTGACATGCGACGAAGTTCGCCTTGCTAATCTGGTACGGAGCACGGATCGGGCGCGGGCCAAAACGCAAATGCGAGACGGTCACCGTGCCAGATTTCTTTGAGTCGTACACAAAGAAGCCCTGGGCATAGTTGTCGGTCTCCTCGCCAATGATTTTGATCGAGTTATGGTTGGCGCCCACCGTCCCATCCGCGCCAAGCCCCCAGAACACACAGCGCACAGTATCGGGCATATCAATGGTAAATGAAGGGTCGTATTCAATACTGCTAAAAGTCACATCGTCATTAATGCCCACGGTGAAGTGATTCTTTGGTTCTGCTTTGCGGAGCTCGTCAAATATGCCCTTGACCATGGCAGGGGTAAACTCTTTCGATGAGAGACCATAACGACCGCCGATCACACGCGGGTACGGTCGATGCGCAAACTGGGTATACGGCACGCTGCCTTCTGCCAAGCCTTCGTTGATGGCGGTGACCACGTCTTGGTAGAGCGGCTCTCCAGCTGCGCCTGGCTCTTTGGTTCGATCTAAAACCGCGATGGCGCGCACCGAAGGCGGCAAGGCCTCCAAGAAATACTTCACCGAGAACGGACGGTATAGGCGTACTTTGAGCACACCAACACTCTCACCATTTTCTTGCAGGAACTTGGCTGTCTCGCCTGCGGTCTCTGCGCCGGAGCCCATGATGACGATTACCCGCTCAGCGTCAGGTGCACCGACGTAATCAAAGAGTTTATATTGTCGCCCAACCACACTGGCGAAACGGTCCATCGCTTTCTGAACGATATCAGGGCAAACCTGATAATAAGGATTTATCGTCTCGCGTGCCTGGAAGAACACATCTGGATTTTGGGCTGTGCCTCGCACGAAGGGATGGTCAGGAGTGAGAGCGCGTGCCCGGTGAGCGTGCACTAGCTCATCGTCAATCATCGCCCGGATATCTTCCTCGAGCAGTTGTTCGATTTTATTGACCTCGTGGGATGTGCGGAAGCCATCGAAGAAATGCACGAAAGGCACGCGCGCTTCCAGAGTAGCTGCATGAGCAATCAGGGCTAGATCCTGTGCCTCCTGCACAGAATTGGATGCAAGCATAGCGAAGCCAGTGCTCCGTGTTGCCATTACATCGGAATGATCTCCGAAGATCGATAGGGCGTGGGTTGCAACGGTACGCGCCGAGACATGGAAAACCGTAGACGTCAATTCGCCAGCGATCTTATACATATTCGGGATCATCAAAAGCAGCCCCTGAGATGCGGTGAACGTAGTAGTCCGCGCACCAGCCTGCAACGCACCGTGGACTGTTCCAGCTGCACCACCCTCAGATTGCATTTCTACAACCAGAGGCACGGTGCCCCAGATATTTTTGTGATTAATCGCCGACCACTTGTCGGCGTGCTCACCCATCGATGAAGAGGGCGTAATAGGGTAGATCGCGATAACCTCACTCACTCGATGTGCTACAAATGCTGTGGCTTCATTACCGTCAATAGTAACCATAGGTCGTTTCATGAATTCGCTCCAAATCTACCTACCCAGGTTGGGTAGGCCGACAATGAGAATAATTGTTAGTTTCAATTTAACAGTTTAGTCCCGCTTCGTATTTTCACATAGTTATTTTAGGCATGTAAAACCCTGAGACCTGTCATATTTCAGACAATTTTAGGTGTTATTAAGTAGAGTGTATGTGATCAGAAAATTAAATCCTTGATTGTGTAATTGCTTCATAAGTTACGCAGTTCGAGAGGTGATGGGGGAGTTTGGGCGGGTCATGACCTGCCCAAACTCCCCCTCTTCCCTCTTCAACTGCGTAAGTCCTATGCTTTTAATTTTGAAAGTTCCAATTAAATTCGACTATATTGAATAATCCGCAATCATATTTGACCTTTACCAACCCCACACATTTGTGCTATACTTTGCACATGTATTCCAACCAGCATATCTGGCGGGTTTGGGCGAAAAAGGCACACAGGTGGGGGGTAGGGGTCTGGGCTGCTACTTTCCTTGAAGCACTTGGCCCGCTCGCCGTGCTGGGTGCTCAAGCAGTATATTTAGTTCAACCGTTCATCTCCTCGATCTTTCCATCGGACCACCTTTCCGCTCTTACCGAAATTCTAGAACAACCTGATCAAACCAAAGCGTTTGTTACATTGCTGCAGGAGGAAGCACGTCAGTGATTCCTCCTAATCTGTTTGGTATTGGCCAAATGGGTTTGCTTTTCGTTATATTATTTTTCATTATCCTGGTCATCTTCGCCTTCTTTGGTCGAAGACGCCCCCCCGCTGCTCTGCGGGAGATTCCCGCCTTTCAAAAGCTGTGGCGGGCGGTCGGGTTGGCTGTTGAAGCGGGCACACGACTTCACCTCACCCTAGGACGCGGAAATCTCTCTGGGCTGCAAAGCGGATCTGCATTGATTGGCTTAAGCATACTTGATCGCATCGCCCGCACGGCTTCCATTAGCGATCGCCCACCCATTGCTACCAGCGGGGAGGGCACGCTAGGCATACTCTCACAGGATACGCTGTATAACTCCTTCAGGGCAGTGGGCCAGGGAGGTCAATATGACGCTTCTTTAGGGCGGATTAGCGGGTTGACGCCTTTCGCGTATGCCGCTGGAACATTGCCCGCCATCTATGATGAGCACGTTTCCACCACAATCCTTAGTGGTCACTTTGGCAGCGAGGTGGCATTGATCACAGACGCATCCGAGCGCGTTGGCGCGACAACTCTGGCGGGCAGTGACGAGGTGTCTGCCCAGGCAGTTCTGTATGCTGCTGCCCAAGAACCACTCATCGGCGAAGAACTCTATGCCGCAGGCGCCTATCTTAAAGCGGGCTTATTCCATAACGCCAGCCTGCGCGCCCAGGATGTGCTCCGCTGGGTACTAATTCTGGCTATCTTGCTGGGAGCGATCCTGAAATTCCTCCAGATCCTATGAAAATCAAAGTGCCCTTCTCGGCAGCCATTGCAATACTCTTCGGCCTCCTTGTTCTCGCAGGTTATTTTATCGAGATCCCTTGGCTGAGCGATCTGCATAACATGTTTCTGCAATGGGCTGTCATTTTGGCGGCTGTTGCCTTACTGGTTGGGATAGCAAACCTCGCCTCTGTTCACTGGACCAAGGCCTCCTCTGAACAGAATGGCAGTTTCTATAGTGCGGTCCTCATCATATCCTTGCTCATTACCTTGATTGTAGTGGGATATCTCGGACCAACGGCTGAGTGGTCTCTTTGGATATTTAACAATATCCAGGTGCCAGTAGAAAGCAGCCTTCTGGCCATATTAGTCGTCGTGCTTACTTACGCCGCTATGCGCCTGATAAGAAGAAGACTCAACCTATTCTCGATCATATTTATAGGCACAGGTTTGATTACGCTCCTGGGTATCGCACCATTATTTGGTGTAGTTATTCCTGGCTTGCATGGCGCGTTTGGATTCCGCACCTTGATCGCCCAAATTCCCGCAGTAGCTGGTGCTCGTGGCATACTGCTTGGCGTGGCATTAGGGACCGTTGCAACAGGTTTGCGTATCCTGATGGGCGCTGACCGCCCATATCGGGGTTAATTATGGACGAAGTGCGTTGCCCAATGTGTGGCAAACTAAATCCGGAAGAACTGGACACCTGCCAGTATTGCCAAGCGCGCCTGAAGCCACTTAACATTTCCTCTGCTCCAGAAGAAGATGCTGAAATAACATCTTCCTCGGCTTCCTTCAATGAGACGCCATCTCAAAAAAAGCCACCGGATCAAACTCCTGCTCTACCCGAGTGGCTCCAACCAGATTGGCTTCAATCATTGCGACAGGGGAGCGGTACCGATGAGCTTGGGGAGATAGAGCCCGAAGATCAGCTCCCCGATTGGTCTAGCCAAGAAGTCGACCCAGGAGACCAAGAAACCGAATCCGCTGAATCTTCAGCCCCTGAAGATAGCTCAGAGAAGCCGGACTGGTTAGAAGGCTTGCGGGCGGCAAACCAAGCCGAGCCCGAGACACCCTCAGAGCAGGACTCAGAATCAACTTACTCAGAAGAAATGCCTGAAGACGAGATTCCCGATTGGCTCCAACGCATCCGTGCTCGGCAGAGCTCAGACGAACCTGAACTCCCCTTAGAGGAGCCGGATGCTGAATCCGCGGAATTCCTGGCGAAACTGCGAATGAGCCCCGATGCCGATGAGACCGATTCGTCTGAGCAAGCGGACGCCGAAGAAGCCCAGCCCGGCCCAGATGAAGAAGACAGCCAGGTTCCCGACTGGCTAGCAGAATATGCTGAATCAGGCACCGAAAGTACGCCCCCTGAGCTTCCTGATTGGTTGAAATCCGATGAATTACCCGCGGAACCCGAAGATGAAGAAGATTCTTTAGCGGAATTTCCATCCCGAATGACGCCCAGCCAACCACCTTTTACAGAGCCATTTTTGGAAGAAGATATCGAGCTTGAATCCGCTACAGAATTGCCTGCTGAAACACCCCCTGATAAACCTCCCTTTACTGAGCCTGTCGATGAGGAAGAGGCCGAAGGAGAAATAGCTGACTGGTTAGCCGATCTCGAAATACCCGCCGAGCAAGAAGAGATGACTTCACTTCCAGTCGAAGACGAAGAGAAAACTTCCTTCGCGTTCGAGGCAGAACCAGCCGAAGACCAACCTGATTGGCTGCAGGATATCGAAATCAAAGATGGAATCAGTCCCAAAGAGGATGAGCAAGATCAGGATTCAGAGCTTGAGGTGGTGGCCCCCTTCACATTGGATGAAGAGAGCGCCGATCTAATCCAGGAAGAGTTGCCCGATTGGATCAAGGAAATCCCTGCGACCGAAGCGCAAACAGAGGCTGAACCCTCAGAAGAAGCGGCTGGCGAACTTGAGCCTGCGGAGCTGCCCACCTGGCTTGAATCCATGCGACCCATCGAGTCTGTAGCGCCAAGCGCACCAGCTAGCGATGAACTCGACCAAATAGTAGAGAGTAGCGGTCCACTTGCGGGTCTACAAGGCATTTTGCCCGCTGAACCAGAGATTGCACGTGAGATGAAATCTCCCGTGTACACGGTCAAGTTGCAGGTTTCCGAAAATCAGCAATCTCTCGCCTCCCGTTTAGCAGAGATGGTGAAATCGGAAGGCATCGCGGCTCCCATACCTCGCGCCCCAACCATCTCCTCCCAAGCTGTAGTAAGAATCACGATCTTCCTGATACTCCTGGTATCGGTCGTTTGGCCCCTATATACCGGCGATCTTGGTGCACCCGCCCCAGAATTATCGCCTGAGGTCCTGGATGCACAATTGCTTATTAACGCCCTTCCAGATGGCGGCAACGTTTTACTGGCTATCGATTACCAGCCCGCATATTCTGGAGAGATGAATGCCACGACTGCATCTTTACTGGATCACCTGATGATCAAAGGCGCATACCTGACCCTGGTATCCACCTCAACCACCGGACCAGCCCAGGCAGAGCAGTTAGTCCGCTATGTAAATAACCAGATGGGACACCAATATCGCGATACCAGTCAATACGCCAACCTGGGATATATCGGCGGCGGGCTCTCAGGATTGCGCAGCTTTGCGCAATCTCCCCAGCAGATCATGCCTTACGCTCTCAATGCCAGCACCGCAGACGAAAGTACCGTCTGGATTGATGGGCGGCTTTCAAATATCCAAGCATTGTCCGATTTCGCCCTGACAGTGGTGATTTCGGATAGCCCAGAGACGGCTAGGAATTGGATTGAGCAGGTGGGACCAGCCTTGGAGGATACTCCGTTGCTATTGGTGGTCAGCGCCCAAGCTGAGCCACTGGTGCGTCCATACTACGAAGGCTATCCAAAGCAAGCCAAAGGATTGGTGGTCGGGTTGAGCGGTGGTGTGGCTTATGAAAGTAGCATGCCACGCCCGGGCATTGCTCGCCGTTACTGGGATGCCTATAGCTATGGAATCCCAACTGCCGTATTTTTGATCCTGATCGGGGGATTAGTTAACATAGTGCTTGCCTATCTACCAACCCTGAAGCCGGGTCAAGGGAGGGCCAAACGATGAGCCTGGCTGACCTCAGCCTAACCGATATGCTGGGCTCTATCATTGGCTTCTTCTTGACGCTGATGGTTTTCAGCTACGCCTTCGGCGACAACGCCATGTTTCGGACTGCCATCCATATCTTTATCGGTGTCGCCTCTGGATATGCTGCCGTGGTAGCCTGGTATAACGTGATCTGGCCTCAACTGATCATCCCAATGGTATTTGGGACACAAGCGGATAGAATCGATATCCTTTTCCCATCTGTTCTGGGAGTCTTATTGCTTTTCAAAGCCTCGCCTCGCCTGTCGCCGCTAGGGAATCCAGCGGTGGCTTACCTTGTTGGGGTAGGCGCAGCCACAGCAATTGGCGGGGCAATCCTGGGGACGATTTTCCCTCAATCCCTCGCTTCAATAAACTTGTTCGATCAACAAAATCTTCAACAAGGAGGAGAGTACGTAATACAACTGGCAAAGGGCAGTGTCGTTCTGATCGGCAGTCTGGCAACTTTGGCATACTTTCACTTCGGTGCCCGCCAATATCCAAATCAACCTGCGGGTAGGCCTAAGTGGCTGGAAGGTCTTGCATGGATCGGCCAAATTTTCATTGCCATCGCCTTGGGATCGCTGTTTGCCGGAATCTTTGCCGCCACACTGACCGCACTGATCGAGCGGGTCGATTTTATTATTGATTTCATCTTCGCGCTTATTCCATCCTAATAGATTTCCATGAGCACCTCGCTAATTGACGCAGATTCGGTACTTGCCATTGATATAGGCAGCATCACAACACGGGCTGCATTGTTTGACGTTGTGGATGGGCGTTACCGCTTCCTGGCCTCTGGATCCGCCCAATCCACGATCAACGCTCCCTATAACGATATTAGCGAAGGCCTGCGCACCGCCTTAGATCGACTACAAACTGTCACCGGGCGTATCCTAATCGACGCCGATGAACGCATCATCATCCCTAGCACATCTGAAGGTGCAGGCGTAGACATCGTCGCAGCGACACTATCTGCGGGACCCCCGCTCAATGTAGTCGTGATCGGTTTGCTTGAAGACATATCCTTGGAGAGTGCCAAGCGAGTGGTTTACACATCCTATGCAAAAATTGTGGACACCCTCAGCTTGAATGACCGCCGCACTGTCGAAGAACGCCTGGATGCGATCATCCGCCTGCGCCCCGATCTGGTTATCGTCGCGGGTGGGACTGAAGGTGGCGCATCCCAGTCTGTTCTCAGGCTTGTAGAAGCCGTTAGTCTGGCCGCACATATGCTACCTCAAGGCCACCGCCCACAGATACTGTTTGCCGGCAATCAGTCGTTAAGAGACGAGATAAAGGCTACATTTGATAAACTGGCGCCACTGCAATTCGCCACCAACGTTCGTCCCACCTTGGAGAATGAGCAGTTGGAATCCGCCCAGTTGCATCTTGCCCATATTGCTCGGCAAGTGCGTAGCCAGCAAATAATCGGTGTTACAGAGCTGGACAACTGGTCTGGTGGTGGATTATTGCCTACATCCACAGCCTTTAGCCGTGTGATTCGCTTCTTGAGTAAAGTTTATGATTCCACAAAAGGTGTGCTGGGTGTAGACGTAGGTTCTTCTGCTACCAGCATAGCCGCTTCCTTTGAAGGCAATCTGGTCAATCGCGTATACCCCCAGCTTGGACTAGGACACGGCTTGAAGGAATTCCTAAACGTCAGCCCGTTGCAGGGTATTACCCGCTGGCTCCACATCGGGTTGTCAGATGACGATGTGCGCCATTATATCCACAACAAAGCTCTCTACCCTGCCTCCTTGCCCGTTACCCCAGAAGAGCTTGCCATAGAGCAAGCGCTGGCGCGGCAAGCCATGCAGATCAGTATAAAAAAGACAAGCAATGGTTTTCCTGAAAAGGTGATGCGCTATGGACCAGATCTCTCACCCTGGTTCGAACCCATTGTAGCAATGGGCAGCGTTCTCACTCGTGCACCCAATCTACCTCAAACCATGCTAATGCTGCTGGATGGTTTGCAACCCACCGGTGTCACCACCCTGGTTTTGGACCAAAACCACCTTGCGCCATCACTCGGCGCAGTGGCAGCAATCAACCCACTGATGGTTGTGCAAGTATTAGAATCTAATACCTTCCTCACCCTAGGCTCAGTGATCTCCCCGGTTGGCGTAGCTCGTCCAGGCACACCCATCCTTCGTATCCGCATGATCTATGAAGGCGGTGCCGAGACAAGCCTTGAGGTTAAACAAGGTTCTATCGAGATGCTCCAGCTGCCCACTGGGCAGACCGCCCAATTGCACATCCAGCCATTACACCGCTTTGACGTGGGGATGGGGGGCCCCGGCCGCGGCGGCCGATTGCGCGTGGTTGGTGGAGCGCTCGGCGTTGTTATAGATGCGCGCGGACGCCCATTGTATTTACCCAATGATCCTGCCCTCCGGCGGGAATTAATCGCCAAATGGCGCTGGATGGTAGGCTGCTGATGATTAGGTTGGCACTCTCCTTGCAACAAAGCTGGTCGATGGACTGTTGCACCCCTCTTCATGAGGCATTGAGTCTATGTTAGCACCTGTTGTCCATATCCTCCCTCTGACACGCATTCGTCGCGACCGCCTCTTGCCGGTCCCCGGCAAAGTGCTCGTTCGCCGCGGACAGATGGTATCTACCACTGATGTGATTGCTGAATCCAACCTGAATCCTGAACATTTGCTCCTGAATATCG
>Ga0224495_10002173_pt1 | contig 13034 bp, 11 predicted proteins | sample SF_Jul11_sed_USG_FD_168128 | JGI IMG/M metagenome (GOLD analysis project Ga0224495, IMG submission 168128) | Sediment microbial communities from San Francisco Bay, California, United States - SF_Jul11_sed_USGS_4_1 | ecosystem: Environmental > Aquatic > Marine > Sediment | place: USA: California... | reverse complement strand
GGCGGAGAGATTAAACAGCCGATGAAAAACGCCGACGCATGGCTGGCCATAGACGCGGTGACCCTGGCCGACAAAATGGACGTGGCGGTGATCCTGGCCGGAGACAAGGATTACCTTCCCCTGGTCTGGTACCTGAAGAACCGGGGCTGCAAGGTGGAGGTATGGTCATTCCCCGAAACCTGCGCCGAAGTGATGAAAGAGGCGGCGGATCGATATATGCCACTGGACGGGCGGATTGTACTGCGGGACAAGCCTGGCTATAAGAGCGGCAGGACACAGCGAAAGGGCTGACCGCAGCCCCAGAATTGTATTGACTTTTTTGTGGTTTTGTCATAAAAATGGTCAACTACAGGAAAGCCAAAAGCGCGTCCGCTGGCGCGATCATCAACAGCGGGAAAACTGGTTTAAGACTTGAGCGCAACATGCTGTTGGGGGTATTATGTTTTTAGGGCGTGGTTGGGCAGGCGTTTGAGCCATAAAATGGCGAAGGAATTGAGCAAATTTTTACAAAGCCGGGGAATAAATGGTCAATAGCAAGCTAGAAAATCTTTTTTCCAAGAAATACACCATTATTTTTGTACCCGATGTGGCGGGGCGTTTCATCCGATACTCCTTCCCCCGAGCGCTGGCCAAGGGCGCGTTGGCCCTGCTGGCTCTCTTCTTCCTCGGGCTCGGATATTTCGGATACCTGTACCATTCCCAACGGCAGATCATCACCGAGATCGACTCGCTGCGCCAGGAGAAGGTGCGGCTGACCCTGGATTTTCAGAAAATATCCAACCAGGCCAGGGAGATGGCCACCCAGCTTGCCCGGGTGGAGCAATTTGAAAGAAAATTGAGAGTGATCACCGCCATGGAGGGCGGCGCCAGCCCCGCCTCCAAGGACAAGTTCCTCGGCGGGCCGGACATGAGCAACCTTTCCCCTGCCTCCAAGGAATACACCCAGTCGCTAGGGGAATCTCTCAACGCCGAGTTGAGCTACCTTAAGCAGAGCGCCGACACCCAGGAGGTGAGCCTTTTCGAGCTGAACGAGTTTTTCAAGGATCAGTCCTCGCTTCTGGCTCACACACCCTCCATCTGGCCCGCCAGGGGTTTTGTGACATCCACATACGGCTACCGCCGCTCTCCATTCACCAATCTGCAGGAGATGCATGAAGGGCTGGACGTGGCCACCCAGGTGGGCAGCCCGGTCATCGCTCCGGCCAATGGCGTGGTGGTGCGGGCTTTTTACCACAACGGCTATGGCAACATGGTGGAGATCGACCATGGCTATGGCGTGGTGACCAGGTTCGGCCACAACTCTAAAAACCTGGTGAAACCCGGCCAACTGGTAAAGCGCGGCGAAGCGGTGGCCGAAGTGGGGAGCACCGGCCACTCCACCGGCCCGCACCTGCATTACGAGATCCTGCTCAATGGCGTGCCGGTCAATCCAGACAGGTATATTCTGGAAGAATAGCCCGGGCGCCAGCCCTATTTCGCCGCCAGGGCCCGGGCGGCGAGTCAACCCTTCTTTATATGTTGGTTTATCATGCTGGCTCTGAATCTGCCTAACAAAATCACGCTTCTCAGGATTTTTCTCGTCCCCCTTCTCATCGTGTTTCTCATCTCCCCATCCATGATCTCATGCATCTTCGCCGCGTTGGTGTTCGCCCTGGCCGCCGCCACGGACTGGCTGGATGGCCACCTGGCCCGGGTGACCAACCAGGTAACCGAATTGGGCAAGCTTCTAGACCCCATCGCAGACAAGCTTCTGGTCCTGTCTGCCCTGGTCCCTCTGGTGGAGCTGGACAGGGTGGCCGCTTGGATCGTGGTGGTGATTCTGGGCAGAGAGTTCGCAGTCTCCGGCCTGAGGATGATCGCCTCATCCCAGGGGATTCACATAGCCGCCGGCCAGTTGGGCAAATACAAGATGGCGGCCGAGATTGTGGCGATCCTGTTTCTGATCCTGGATTTCAACGCCCTGTTCCACCTGATCGGCCAGACCAGTATAGTGGTGGCGATGATCCTTTCGGTGGTTTCTGCGGTCGGTTATTTCGCCCAGTTCTGGGGTCAGGTGGATCCGGACAAGGCGCTGTGGATATAGGCGTGTAGGTTCACCTTCCGGAGCCCAGGCTCCCAGGAGCTCAACGCCCAACAACTCCCCATCCGCAGGGCGTCAAGGCCAGATGAACTTTACCGGCTTCTGGGATTTGGCCACCCGCACCACGTCGAAGGGGTAGCTCTTCCCCGGCTCCAACTGCGAGTCCTTTGGCGGCGGAGCCTCCGACACTTCGGCCTCCACCGACGATTTCTTATCCACCACCTTGAAAACATTCACCCGGTGGCCCTGGACCGGCTTCTCCCCGGCGAACACCGCCAGCAGGCGCGAGCTCTTCCACTCGAAAATCGGCGCATCCACCGCGTTCACCCGCAGCCGGGCCAGTAGTTTTTTATACTCCTCCTCGTTTTCAACAACCATGGTCTCCCTGACGGCGGGGGCCACGGGGGCGGCGTTTTTAAACTCCACGGGGTAAAACGCCACCAGTTGGTTGGCCATGACGGGCGCCTGGCCCTCTTTCACACGATAATACTCGGCGGGGGTGTTTCGGGCGATATCCCCGACGGCGGCGTCTATGCAAGCCCTGATCGCCTGCTCGGCCCCGGTTCCCACAAAACCTCCAAGCCCTACGCCCATCCTGGAAGCGCCACCGCCGACGCCGCCCAACAATCCTCCACCCCAGTTCTTATAGAAGCCCTTGGCCGTGTTGGCGTACACTATCCTGCCCGTTGCGGCGTCCACGACCTTTATGTCTATGGCCACATGGCTTTCCATATATGTGACGGCGCCCACCGGGGCGTCCCGGTTGGCCGAGGCCACGGCCAGCGACGCGCCAAAGCTCACCACGCCCATCACAATGCCCCCGGCGCCGATATATTCAGGCTCGAATTCGGTCACCGCTCCCATCACCAGAAGGTCCGCCCCCTCCAGCTTGCCCATGGCCGCGGCGGTGGAGTCCGACACCCGGCCAGACTGGCTGAAATCCTGCTCGTTGATTACCGCGTCCAGGTCCTGCCGGTCCAGCACGATGAACCGGTTGGAGCTGAACAGGGCGGTGGAGAGCATGTCCGCCATCCCCTCGCCCACCTCGGCGGAAGCCTTGGCGGCCTTGTTTACGAATTTCACCACGGCGATGCGGGCTTTGGGGCCGTCGTACCGCTCCTGCTGGGCGCTCTGCAAGTCCGGCCCGGAGGTAAAGCGCACCTTGGCGTTGGGGTTGCCCACGGTGGAGCATCCGGCGGCGATCAAGAGGGCCATGACGGCGCAAGCGGCCTGAAAGCCTTTTGTAGAATATTTTGTTTTCATGTCAATATTCTTACGGACTTTCCCCCATCTTTCAAACAAATTTTATGGCGGCCGGTCCAACCCCTTGTTAACTTCTGATTTCGGTGCCGATGCCGGTATCGGTGAAAATCTCCAGCAGCGCCGAATGGATCACCCGCCCATCGATGATATGGGCCTTGGCCACTCCAGCCTCCAGGGCCTGGAAGCAGGCCTTCACCTTCGGGTCCATCCCTCCCCGGATCACGCCTCCGGCTATCAGCCTCTTGGCCGAGTCTTCCGTAACGGTGGAGATCAGCTCTCCGTTGCTGTCCAGCACTCCAGCCTCGTCCGTGAGCAGCAGGAGCTTTTCGGCCTGGAGGGCGCCGGCAACCGCCGAGGCGACAAAATCGGCGTTGATGTTGAAGGTCTCCCCATTCTTGCCATACCCCACGGGGGCTATGACGGGGATGAAACCGCCGCCGGACAGGTGATCCAGAATGGCGGTGTTGACATGGGTGACCCTGCCCACGGCGCCGATGTCTATGATCTCCGGCCGTTCGACCTCCGGCCCGGTTTTTTCCACATACATCTTCTCCGCCTGGATCAGCTCGCCATCCTTACCGGAAAGGCCAATGGCCGAACCACCATGGCGGTTGATCAGCGCCACTATCTCCTTGTTCACCTTCCCCACCAGCACCATCTCCACCACGTTGAGGGTCTCCTCATCGGTCACCCTCAACCCGTTGACAAAATGCGCCTTGATATTCATCTTGGCCAGGGTCTGGCCGATCTGCGGTCCACCTCCATGCACCACCACCGGGTTTATCCCGATATGCTTCAAAAGAGCCATGTCCCGGGCGAAACTGGTTTTCAACCCCTCGTCCACCATGGCCGCGCCGCCATATTTGATCACGAAGGTTTTGCCTTTGAACGCGCGGATGTATGGCAGAGCCTCCACCAGCGTGGCCGCCTTGCCGATAAGTTTTTCCAGATCCATTTCTGCCGTCACCTCAAGCCTTTATTAGTCCTGCCCCCATGCCAGCAAAGCCTACCATAAAATATCAGCGAAGGAAAATATCGCGGATGAGCCGCGGCGCTGCTGCACATATCCAGCTTGCGCGGCAGGGCGGCCGGGGGCATAATGGGCCATGCGAATGATTCATATAAACCCAGGCAGAATATCTTTCAAGGAACTGACGCCGGCAGTGGAGGCCCTCAGGTCCGGCGGCGTAATCGTATACCCCACCGACACCATATATGGCATCGGCTGCGGCATCGGCGCCCACGCCGCCATCGAGAAAATCGCCCAGATAAAAAAACGGGACGCCAACAAACCCTTTTCCTTCATCTGCCAGAACATGGCGCAGATCAGCCAGTTCGCCTTCGTGCCCAACTGGGCGTTCCGCCTGATGAGCAGGACCCTGCCCGGGCCCTACACGTTCATCCTGGAGGCGCGCAAGACCAACATCCCCAAAAAGATGCTGGGCAAGCGGAACACGGTGGGGGTGCGGATTCCGGATGACCAGGTGTGCCGGACGCTGGTGGAGCAGCTTGGCAGCCCGATCCTCACCTCGTCGGTGAACCTGTCGGGCGGGGAGCCTTTGACCGATCCGGAGTCGCTCACCGAGGATTTTACATCGGTAATCGATCTGGCCGTGTCCATAGGACCGTTGATTTCCGATCCATCCACGGTGGTGGACGCCACCGGAACCTCGCCGGAGATCATCAGGCTGGGCAAGGGCTCTGTGGACTGGTGACCTGGATTCGGGCAGCCTTTGCGCCCCATGAGGGCGCCGGCGGCGCCGATGTGAAAATGATTACGGCTTTTGCGCCGAATCGGCCAGGCTCTCCTGTGGATCGTGAAAAGCGCTCACCTGTTTAATCCCATCCTTGGGCGGTACAAATGGTGGCGTCACCAATCCGCCGGATACCAGCATCTTGATCCCATCCTCCACAGGCATTTCCAGCTCGATCAGGTCCTGCTTGGGGACCATTATGAAAAATCCGGAAGTGGGGTTTGGCGTGGTGGGCAGAAAAACATTCACCAACTCCTCCTTGGTGCGCTCCTGCACCTCGCCGGTGCTCTCCCCGGTGATAAACGCAAGGGTGAATATACCCTTGCGGGGAAACTCGATGAGCACCACCTGGGAGAAGCTTTGGCTGCCTGCGGTGGAAATGGCGTTCATCACCTGCTTGGCGCCGGTGTAAACAGTGCGGATCAGCGGTATCTGATCGACGATCCATTCGCTGAGGGCGAAAAGTTTTTTTCCGAAATAGTTGGTGGTAAGGGCGCCGGCCATGAAGACAATCAGGATGGTGGAAATGATGCCCAGCCCCGGCACCTGGAAATTCTGCGGAATGGGCGCTCCAGCCAGCAACAGGCCCCGGGTCACCACCGGCCCCAGCAAGTTGTCCAGTGTGTTAAACATGATCTTGAAGATCAGTATGGTCACAACGATGGGGATGACCAGCGCCAGGCCGGCCAGGAATGTCCTTTTAATGTGGTGAGTAAAGCCTTTCATGGGTGGCTGGCTGACGGGAAAAAACTATTCAAAGAGTGACGACCAGCCTTTCCTTGGCCAGCCTCACGGGAACCATCCTCCGGCCGCTGGGGTCGAAAGACTGGTCCTGCAGCCTGCTGAGGATCTTCTGCAATTCGGCGTCGGTCCTGTCCGGGTCGTGATGGAAAAGGATCACTTCCCCCACGTCCGCCGCGCGGGCCAGGGCGTAGGAATCCTCCACGGCCGAATGGCCCCACCCAACCTTGGTCCTGTACTCATCCGAAGTGTACTGGGCGTCCACCACCATCACATCCACTTTCCTCAAAAAATCCACCAGCGCCTGGCTCTGCTCCTCAGCCACGATGCGCCCCTCCTCCCGTTCACTGTCGGCGCCGTCGTCGAAAAGGTTGCGGTATGGCTCGTGATCGGTGACATAGGCAAAAGACTTTCCGTTGTGGGTGATGCGGTATGAAAGGCAGACCACCGGATGGTTGACGTATTTGGTCCTGACGGTCATGGATTTGCCGATGCAAAGCTCCGATTCGGAAATATCGTGGAATGAAAGCTTTGCCGCCAACTCCTGCACCCGCACCGGGAAGTAGGTATATTCCATCTGCTGGCTGAGGATCTGCTCCAGGTTTTTGGAGTAATGAACCGGCCCATACAGCTTGATGGTGTATTTCGGGCTGAACAGTGGCACAAAGAAAGGAAGCCCCTGGATGTGGTCCCAATGGGTGTGGGAGAAGAAAAGGTGGATCTCCTTCACATCCGGGTCTTGCAAGATCTCCAGTCCCAGCTTTCGGATGCCGGTGCCCGCGTCCAGGATGATCACCGGCTCGTTTTCGTTGCGCACCACAACGCAGGGGGTATTGCCGCCAAATTGCGATGTGTCAGGCCCTGGCGAGGGAATCGATCCTCGCACTCCCCAGAATTCAATTTCCATGGCAAACTCTCAACAAATAGCTTGTTAGCCTTTATTCATGGGCCCGCAAAAAAGGAGCGAAGCCTTCGGCATCGACCCCTATCGACCATAACCGCCGGACTTTATCCAATTGACAATTGCCATCAGATTTTACATTATTACATCAGGTCTTTGCAAAAAAAACAATATATTCCAAAGGCTAAAGGCAATATTGGCGCCCGGCCCCGGAGATGGATGACATGATCAAGCATGTGGTTTTCTTCAAATTCAAACCGGGGGTGACAGACCGGGAAAAAGAGGGATTGGCCTATGAGCTGGAAATGCTGGCCAACTCCATCAGCCAGATAAAATCGATCCTTGTGGCGCCGGATATCGGCCAGAAGAACAACTCCTATGACCTGGCGCTGGATACGTCATTCGACTCCATGGAGGATGTGGAGACCTACGCCGCCCATCCGGCCCATGTGAAGGTCCTGGAGACCATCGGCAAGCTATGCCAGACCACCGCCAAGGTCGATTACGAGACCGACTGACCCTACGCCGCCGGCCCTTCTGGCGAAGATAACTTGCCCCTGCGCTCCTTGACCGCCTTGGCCGGAGCGCCGATGGCCACAACCCGCGCCGGCAGGTCCGAGTTCACCATCGACGCCGTCCCCACCACCGTGGCGTCGCCGATCTTCACTCCATCGAGCACCGACACCCGGGCGCCCAGCCAGCAGTTGGCCCCGATGGTTATCCCCTGGGACGTCCACCCCTGGTCCAGCACCGCGGTGTCCGGGTCGTCGAAATTGTGGGCGGTGGCGAACAGGCTGGTGTATGGGCCCAGCAGGGTTTTCTCGCCGATGGCAATGGAGGAATTGGAGGAGATATTGCACCAGGTGGAAAGGTTGACAAAATCACCGAACAGGATATCCCCCTCCTTGCAGCTTAGCACCGATCCCCGGCCGATATAGCAGTTCTTCCCAAGGGTGATGCCGGCGTTGGCCGAGCCTTTGGCGTCCAGCAGGGCGCCGTCGTCGATGATTGTCCCCGAGCCGATCCTGATCTTTTTCGGATGGCGGAACCATACATCCATGCCGAAGACCACGCCACGGCCCACCTCGCCCAGGATCATGGGGTAAAATATCTTCCGCGTCGCCAGGCCCAGCGCGCCGGGGATACGAGAGAAGAGCAGGCCGATCAGCTCGAACTTGATCAGAAACCAGATGGAGCGCGAGCCGACCACCAGGTCCTGATACTGTCGCAGGGGCGATTTGCCGCTGGCGCCGCTCTCCTTTTGGATCTGGATATCTATGGTTTTCCTCTGGTCTGTCATTTGGGTTCGCCGAAATGGATAATATGCCGCCTGGACATTTTCCATCAATTGCCAAGTTGTTTCAATAACAACGGACGATGGCAGTTCGCCTCGATATTAATTGATCTTCGCACCGCCCTTTATTATGCTTTAATGGTGAATAATATGGAAGGTCTGCTTGCGCGGCTGGATGGTCTTTTTATCACCGATTATCCTGGGAAGAGCCTATTCAGGCCGGGCTTTGAAAATATCGGGGAAAATCCTGCTATTGAAGAGTCCTACCCTCAAATTACAGAGGCGGCCAGGCTGGGTCCAGATCAGTTAAAACCGTTTCTGGAAATGCATAGTGGCCAAGTGGACTTTGTCACCTGGCATCTATATTCGCTCAGCGGCCCTGCGCTGACACATATTCTCCCGAAGATAATCCGCAGCTTTATATATCTTGATATGAAGGACAAATTTGACTCTTCAGGTCCCCTATGCTCCCTACGGCTGGAATGCAAGCATGGCCTGGATGATCGTCTAAAGCTTGATGCGCGCCAAATCGAGGTTCTGTCCAGGATATTTGAAATCCACTTCCTGAAAGTGTTTGAAGAGCACAGGTTTGATGACCGGCTCTTTTCATTTGTCGCTTTATTCAATGACGATCTTTCTTTTATTGAAAAGGTGTTCAGCCTTGAATGCCGACCCGAAACCAGGGGCTATTTTTTAGATTTTATGGTCGATATCCTTGAAGCCGCCGAACGTGGTCTGAACATTGTTTCCTCAATGGCCCAACGAGGTTTCTTTTCAACTCCACATATAGGCGAAATTTATGGCGACATTTTGAACGAGAGGGGGCGAATTCTGCAAGAGGCGCTACTTGGAGCGAAAGCCAGGGACTATATTGACCAGTGGCTGGCCAGCTGACAAACGCCCCCATCCGGCCTCAAACCGTTAAAATCCGTGATATGAGCCTATTATTTAAACAGATTTCCCAAGCATTCGCTCCATGAAAATTCTTTTCAGCGATACCAACAACGATATAAGGGAAGGCCCAGAAGTCGCCAATTAGGCCCTGGCCTTCCCGCATAGAGATCGGCGGCCCAGCCATGCAAAGGAAACTGTGAGCCCAGGCCATAATTATCATAAACAGAGGATAGACAGCGCCACCCGCCTGACGTTATAATTATCCATGCCGTGGGTAAGGGGGCCCATGCCGGGTTGATATCACTTAGGTTTCCGGAGGGGGAGCATGTCCGATTCGAATGGCCAAGCCATACGGGGCATAATAGTCCTGCATCCGCCGCCGGACCGCGCCACGGCCATGAAAATTTCGGAATTTCTGGCGGAAAAAGTCTTCAAGAAACCGGTTGATAAAATAGCTCAGGTCACGCTACGAGCCCTAGAGACCGGCGCCCCGGTAACTCTAATCCCCTCCGCTCCAAAACCCGTGGCCATGAAAATCATCTCGGCCCTGGCCACGTTGGGCGCCAGGGCGGAGTTTGTGGAAAAGCAGGCCGGGAGCGCCAGAACAGCGAACGCTGAAATAGCGCCGGACGCTGCAGGCTCCAAAATGAACACGAAACCGGCGGCCCGGGTCGATTCGTATGCGGATAAAAAAAGACCGCTACACCACACCCAACCCGATGCAGGCTTGGCCAAGGGTAGCTTGGCTGCCTCTTCGGCTTCTGGAGCCGGAGGACGCCGGCCTGCCTTTTCCGCAAGGACGTGGATAATGCTTGCGATAACGTTAGGGCTGTTTTTTAAATACGGATTCCATCACCGTCTGATCAACATGGCCATCGGCGCGGTGAGCGCCTCCACCGCCTCCGCCGGCTTTCAAAATGCGCCAAGAGCTGTCCCAAAAAGCGTAAAAACCCGGGGCGGCGTTGACTATTACATGGCCGAAGGGCGCGATCCGCTGGAAGAGTTCGACTACTATTACTCTCCCTACTACGACTACCGGCTGGTGGAAGGCCTGGAGGAGGCTATACGGCTATATGCCAAAATGTTCGATCCCGGCAAAAGCGCGCAGATTGTAATTTCGAAGTTCTCCTCGAAACAGAACCATACCGAGTACAAGGTCAGCGTCAAAGCCCGAGCTGGCGGTGGCGAATGGAAATATGACTTCATGCTTTCGGCAGACCATGCCCAGGCTGGAGCCAATATGGAGGCCCTCCGCAAGGCGTTGCTGAACTTCATCCAATCCGGCTCCGGCCCGCCACCACCATCGTCGATACAGATTCGGCCCTGGAAAGGATTGGAGAAGGCGGAGGAGAGGGCGCTGTCGTTTGACATGAACCAGATGCTGGGAGTGTTGGCCGAAATTTCCAGCCATATTTACGCCGGGGAGGTGGACCCGCGGGCCGTAAAGCTGGCGGGGGACATATTCGCCCTGATGGCGTTCATCAAAAGCTCCAGCCCCACTCTTGAGCTGGAAAACAGACTGGCCACCAGGGCCGTCGCCATGAGGTTGATCGCCATGGTTCTTGACAAAAGCCTGTCTGCTGATGGTTCAGATCTGGGGCCGACATGGCTTGGATTGGGATATAGGGCGGGAGCCCTGGCTGCGTTTGGGCGCGGGAGCTCCCCTGGAGACGGCCTGGCTGGCCTTTTGCGTATGTACGCCGGAGCGGATGAGCCTGGGCTGAAAACAATCCTGCGGGCCAACGGACCGGAGAGCAGGGCCGCCGGTTATCTGTACGCCAGGCTCATTCTAGAAGACGGCCGCATGGACCAATTCGATGAGTTGACAGAGGAGCTTTTGGGTAAAAATCCAGAATTTATGGCGCTCCGCGAGTTGACCTTCTCCCAGCCATGGCTGAGCCCGGTGCGGGCGGCTTTCGGTGAGTTCCTCTATGCGGCTATACAGAATCAACGGCGAGTCGCCGAGGTTTTGTCGGCCGGGCAGGCCGCCGGGCTACACGAACATTTTCCCACCGGAATCCAGCCGGGGTCCATTCCGGATCTGGATGAGATCTCCACCCATGTGGAGGCTGTGAGCGCCATGGCCGCTCCTGCAGGCGGGAGTCTGCTGGAGCCGGAGTTTCTGAAGTCATACATGGAGCTGGACCTGCAGAACGCCTATTACGCAGTGTACGAGTATCTGGCCAAGGCTTTGGGGGACCATGTATCCGCCCGCTACATGACCCAGACGCTGGAAGCCATCTTCCCCGATTCTGACATTGTCCAGGTGATGCGGATAAGAGAACGGTATGAGCAAGGCGATTACGCCGCCGCGATCGCCATCGCGAAACGAGTGAATCGCAATGTCTCCGGCGCCTATCTGCTCGCCTGGGTCCTGGAAGTGGAGGTATATGACCTTGCCCATACCGACGACATGACGAGCGTCAAGATAATCCTCATGCGGATGCGGAAGGGCGCGCCCGCCAACAGCGCTGGATTTGGCCGTCTTGGATTTTGTCATATCACGTCGTTCAACGGCGCTGTGGGGCGAATGTACTTCAATATGGCGATCCAGATGGACCCATATTCAGCCAGGACGTACAGGAAATACGCAAAATACGCCGATACCGGCGATTTCCTGAGTTGGAGCGGGGTCCCGACCGAGCGCAGCTACAGCCTGATGCTGCTCCAGGCCCAGTGGCGTCTGGACAGGGGCGAGACGACCGAAGCCGAGCTTGTCCTTTCCAAAGCCCTTACACGCTATCCCAAGGAATACGCCACATATCTGCGGCTGGGAGAGCTGTATATGGGCGCCAAAGAGTATGAAAAGGCGGAACGGATCTGGAGCCGGTACCTGACCTCCGCCAGCCCATCCCTGCGGGAGGTCCATATACGCAACATGATCACCAGATCCCGGCTGGAGAGGGGGCAATACGAAGCGGCCTACGCGATGGCACAAGAGCCTATGCGTAGCGGGCAGGGGGATGCTTTGGACTTATACGCCATGGCGGCCGAGAAGCTTGGAAAAACTGACGAGGCCAAAAGGATTCGCGAACTGGAAGCCGCCCGATACCCGACGAGCTCCGCCCCGGTGAGGCTCGCCATGTTCCATCTGCGCCAGAATGACGCAAGCTCCGCCGTGTCAGTTCTGAGCTCCCATAAGCAAAACCATTATTTCCTGTACTACAAGGAGAAAGTGGTGGAAGCCTTCGTCCAGGCCGGCAAGGTGGACAAGGCTTTCGACTTCGTGCAGACCGTGGAGGGAAAGGGTGATGACGTCCGGGTGCGGTGGGTCTTCGGCGTTGCTTTAATGGACAAGGGATATTTCCGTGAGGCAGCGGAGGTGTTCCGGCCCATGATCAGCCGTTCTGCGGCCGCCGCCCAGCAGCCATATACATTCGCCATGCTCTATTACCGGGCCATGACCGAAGGAAAGCTGGCCGATGAGGCCACCGTTCTAAACGAGATCGACCAGTTGATGGAGAAAGACCGGAAGGTGAGAGAATTTTTCGCCATCGTCCTGATGTCCCAGGGATTATATGATCCCGCCTATTATGTTATCAAGCGGAACTTGGACGCCCATGGGTTCTCCAAAGACGTGGAATATTATCACGTGGCGTTCGCATGGCTGGGCGGCTCTCGCGCCCCGGACAGGACGAACTGGCTGAGAAGCCTCTCGCAAAAGCCGGAAAGCCAGTGGACCAAGGCCCTGATCAAGTTCATGCTCGGTGAGCTTGAGTTGGAAAAGCTGCAAGCCATGGTTGACGGCGACAAGGAAAAATCTCTCGAACTGCATTATACGCTGGGGATGAACAGCCTGAAGGAAGGCGACCCCTTGTCCGCCACAAGATATTTCCAGATATGCATGGACACAACTTTGGTGAAAAGCCTGGAATACAAACTGGCCCTCAACGAGTTGCGCAGGCTGGGAAAGACCGGCAAGCGAACATGACCATGCGGCGCCCGCAGGCTCCGGCCAGTTGACAAACGCCCCCATCCGGCCTCAAACTGTTAAAATCCATGTTGTGAGCCTATTATTTAAACAGATTTCCCAAGTATTCGCTCCATGAAAATTCTTTTCGTATACACCGACATCGACGTCAAGGGCGGCGCCAGAAGCTATCACTT
>Ga0224495_10002172_pt1 | contig 13055 bp, 6 predicted proteins | sample SF_Jul11_sed_USG_FD_168128 | JGI IMG/M metagenome (GOLD analysis project Ga0224495, IMG submission 168128) | Sediment microbial communities from San Francisco Bay, California, United States - SF_Jul11_sed_USGS_4_1 | ecosystem: Environmental > Aquatic > Marine > Sediment | place: USA: California... | reverse complement strand
TGTCTTCAACCTGCGCGGCAATCCATTGACCTACAATGTCAAAGACAAAATACTTAGTTGTAATGGCAAAAAAGTAAAGCTGGATCCCATTGATGGCGTAATAAAGCTCCACATCCTCGTCGACCGCACCAGCATTGAGGTCTTCCCCAATTATGGCCGGGTAACGATGCACCTCTGCTTCCCGCTCGACCCCGAAAAGACCTTACAGTATCTCTCTGCCGACGGCGGCAAAGCAAATATAAAATCCCTGAAACTATACAAACTAAAATCTATCTGGCAAAAGGCATAACCACTCAACCGCCTGTTATAATGAGCCAAAGGTGCCTTTAGCCCCAACGAAATCGAAGGGGAAGAATCTGGCCACCGAATCCTATTTCTTTGCGATAGCGTGGCGACGCGGCAATCTCCTTTAATCCTGGAACACCCCTTTGCGCAACGAAAAACAATCATCCCCCGAAAAAAGCAAACAGCAGGTTGTGCCATCGCTGCTCATCCACTTGGTAGGAAAACTGCTCGTCTCGCCCGGCCCAACGTCCCAATCTTCCATATAATATGCAGTTGTCCAAGGCCCCCACGGCTCCGGCCCGTCAAATATACCAAGCCCCCCCTTAAAACGCATATCATCACTGCCGTAAATAGTCTGGCACCACAAATATCGTTTCAGGCCGGCATTGTAGCTAATCCCGCTGCGATAACACTTACCCGGATTGATAAACACCGCCCCCCTATCGCTAATATCCTTAGTCCAGACCGGCTTGTCGGCGCCGCCAAGCCCCTTGAAAAATTCATACCCCCCCTGCTCCCTTATTTTATCCTTCGCCACCCGTGCCATCACCATCCGGTCAGCCGGCTTATAAGCGCTATCGCTGTCCGGCGAATAGATATATACAAACTCATCCCGCGCACCAGCGTAATTCTTACCGAAATTCAAAAATGTCGGACACCCGAAACTGACAGTAAACTTCCAGTCACACCACATCCACGTCTTACCGTGGTCCTTCGACCACGCAATCTGTGAATTACCGATATTTCTAACCAGCATATAAAGCACGCCGTCCACGCAAAGCATCCCGCCGGCCTTTGCACCTTTGGCCCCCTGCCCTGTTCGCTCACCACTTTTCGTTCGGATATTTACACCTTTGAAATCAGGCGGTGAGCCGATGATTTTTGCAATGCCAAGACTCAACTTCTCCTTTGTTTTTGGCTCAAATCCCCATCCGTCCCCGTAAGCTGTGTAAAGATTATCGTCGTCCGCCCATGTAATCGGCCAGTTATCGCTGCCGGATGCTTTCCGCGCAATTGTTTCTACAGGAGCCCACTTAAAGTCTTTTATTACCGCACTGGACGGATATGGTTGAACCGCCCTACTGCTTTCACTTTTTACTGATAATACAATCGGCTCAATAAACGGCTCGATGGATTTGTAGTTGGCATTGCTCTCTTTATTCAGAGATTTTCCCGCCCGCGAAGCTACAATATCCAGACTCGGGATCACCACAATCAGGCTGTCATACAAACCCCACGACCAGTATGCATCTCGCGGCACGTTCGCCATCGTACCATCTGCGTTGTTCCACCAAAGCAGTCCATAATGGTCCGAGGCGTTGAAGTAGCTCTCCTTCTTAACAACCGCCAACCCTCGAACCGCCTCCGGTACCACTCGAACCATATCCACAAATCCATCTGGGATAATCTGCTTACCCTGCCACTTTCCTTGTCGCAGATAAAGATACCCAATCCTTGCCATTGCATCCACATTCGCGCTGATACCTGAGCCGAACTCGCGCCGCTTGATACTATCAATCTCTTTCGCCCGATATGCATTGTTCCGCCAGGTCAAATCGGATGCCTTTATCCCAATCGGCCCAAAGACCCGCTCAAACATCAGCGTATTCAAATCTTTGCCGTAAACCAGCGTAACACATTCCGCTAACCAGTTTGGCCCCCCATCGCTGTATGACCATTTTGTTCCCGGCTCAAATAATAGCTTGGTGTATCCCCCCGGCTTGTCGAACCCCGCCGTCTGTGTCGCCAGATGAAAAAGTGTAATCTTGTCCAGCCACCCGGTGTCGGCGTTTGACTCTGGCGGAATACCAAAACCGGGATGATATTTTTTAGCTGGCTCGTTGAGGCCCTTAAACTTGCTGTCTTTCAGCGCAAGTCCTACCGCGGTCACGCCAATCGCCTTGGTTGAGGACTTCAGGTCATATCTTTGCTTCTGGTCCCCCCATCGCATAACGACTTGCCCATGCCGGACAACACTGCCCGATCCGCCGCCGGTCAGCGCATACTCCCGTGCCCGTCCCAACACAGCCGCATCCATCCCCATCTCATCAGGACTCGCCTGCTTCCAGGCGGACATCGGCCAGATTTCGTCACTATGTACCTCCCCTGCCGCCGGCAGAATCACCACCGAAGTAATAATCGCTGCTAACAAAAAGCAAGCTGAGTCCCTCATGTTTTCTCCTCAAAAAGCATTGCCCCCTGCTTCTTGAGTGGCCAAGCACGATAAAACCATACTGCCTTCGTTCAACTTCCGTATGAAAGTGGGCGCATACCGGGAGTAAAGTGAAAATACCCGCCGAGGGCAACTTCTTGCCTCCCCACTTGCGGTATATAAGATTTATCCGAAACTCTTAATCTTGCTTTTCTTCGGACTTGGCGACCTCGGCTTCGACGCCGGCTTCTGCTTCAAGCCCGGCTTCCTTCGCCTGGGCCGCTTTCTCTTTTCGACCAGCGTGACTCTTGCGGTGCGCGACCTTCGGCAGGCCAAGCAAAGAATCTTCCTCAGACCATCGCTCTTCGTCTTTAAGTTTTTCGATACGCTCCGCACGTGTCAGAACGTTGCGGTGCCTCTTCAGAGCACCTTTGATTTTTAATGAACGGTCAATAGACATTTAACCTCACTGCCTGAAATTAATCATCAAATTTTTTGCCATATGCATCACTGAACAAGTTGGGTGCGAAACTTTCGTAACCCTGCGGCGCTTTATATCGAGCACCCCACTTAATTATTTTTTGTAAAGCCGCGTAACCGTCCGTACCTGCTATTTTCGGGTCCTTTTCATACTTATCCACAGTGACAAGGTAAAACGTGTCGCCGATTTTTCTTATTTCCGTTTCTATATTGCCCTCGGAAAAATGATACTGTACCAACTCCAAGTCTTCCCGAGTGTGATAGGTTTGTATCACGATCCGGTTATTGCCTTTCGATCCGTCCGTTACGGTTTCTCCTGTATTATTTGGCAATATTTTTTCATTCTCTCCAACTCTTCCACCTGAACCTGCCAGCCCCTCTTCCACCTTTTTCCGCAAGCTGTCAAATACTGTTCCTGCCGAATTAGTTATTCCTTTCCTGTTTAGGTAACCTGTTTCACCAAGCCAGAGCACCACCAAAAGCAGCAGTATAAAACCCAAAAACACTGCAATCGCAAGCGGGTATGGCAAAGATATCTCAATTCTGCCCGCATTAAACTGCAAAAGTTTCGGCTTCCTGGGCCAGTGTGTCGCCCTTTCGGATACAGGTACAGCGGTTTTTACTGCTACTGCCGTCGGCTCTTCCTTGCCGGGCCTTACAGGAGTGAGCTTCTTTAATGCCTTGCCATAGCCCGACTTAGACTTACTTTGGCCGATCACCTCATAAAGAGACATTTTGCCACGATTACGTGCCATAGTCAAACCAGCTTAATATTAAAAAATTTCCAGCTAACTATCTTATCGGCATGAGTCAAGGATACTGGCCAACACCAACTAATATATTAGCTACTTTTTTACTATATTCTAATCTGAATTTCAACAACAATATAACATTATTGCAAATTTATACACTAACGCCGGCACATCTGCGAGTTTGTTTCCGGCTTCGCCAGAGGCAACGCCGCGACAAGTTGGATTTTTTTGCCGATACACGAAAACGCGGTTTTTTGTTCCGGTGGAAATGGCAGTTCTGAGAGTTGCGCAGATTAACATGATTGAGAAATGAAAATTTTTAAATTTTAAAAAATGGGGGAAAATTGCGGTTTTTTCGGTTTCTTCTAAGGTGGATGTTTGTTTTTGGGCTGCAAATAGATGTTGAATGGCAGCATGGGGGGTTTGGGTGAAATGGGCAAGAAAAAAATGGTGCAAAAACTTGCAAAAGTATAACGGAAAGTTGACAAAAGTAGTCAAAAGCGCGCACTTTTTCTGCAAAATGTTGCAGAAATTTGACATTTTTGTATTTTAACATTATGTTAAACTGGGCAGAATAGGTAAGCATTTCTGCGAGTTCAAAGTATCCTTCGACTACGCTCAGGAAAGGCTCCGTTGTTCGTAGTTCATTGTTCGTTGTTCGTATATCGTATTGCGTATCGCATATCGTATCTCGCCTGTTGAGGCCGGGACGGGCGTCAGGATTTATAGCCACGAATACCTAAGGCATAAAAAGGCGCAAAAAGCACGAAAGACAGCAAAAAATGACCGAAAAATAGCTTTTTTGGTCACCAATTCTACATTCTCAATCCGCAATCATACCTTCGGTCCGCATTTTCTTTACACACTCCGCCACTTATGTGCCTGCGAATATCTACCTTTCTATAAGGCAACTGTACGATCCTCATAGCAGGGAAATCCACGATTCCATTCAACGTGAAAATGGCGAAAAACCGGCTGAGGAAAATTAGGAAAAAAACCTTTAATCAACTTTTACCTGAAAAACCGCCAAGTTTTGGCAAGTATATAGTGAAGGCCAAGTTTTTTTACAACGTAATTTTGGCTATGAAGGATGAAAACAGGAAATGATATCAAGATCAAGCCTTTGGTACTATTTGGAAACAGCTGAATGGGGAATTTTTGGGAAAGAAAAACGCTGCTTCGATGCTGTCTTATACAGAAAATCTCTATGTTAAATGAAGCTGTTTCAATAAACGTTAAAGCTGCCGAAAGGAGGTGATTTAAATGTTAACAAACCCACAATTCTGGTAGGTGACTATATGCAAATCAGGATTTTTTTATGTGTTGCCGTAAATTAAATCAACGTCAACCGAATAGGCATAATCCAAGAATTCAATGACCGGTTTACAAACATACAGTTATAAAAAAAGAAAGGATAGTGATAAAATGATACGAAACAAATCTTCTACACCTAAATTTGGTCTTCGCCCGATGGTCATTTTGCCTCTCGCATTGCTGATACTTTGCATGAGCGCCGGTTTAACGCAGGCGGGCACATGGACAAATGCAGGCGCCCAGACACTGGATATAGATCAAGATAATTACTCAATGTCAGAGACACGCTATGTGTCGCCTGGTCATACGATCCGCTTTGATATTTATGAAATAACCGAAAACGACACCAATACACCTGATTGTAATGACCCGAATGGTACAGAGTACGAGGAAGACGATGACCAAAAACAAGGACGTCTCAAGAAGACCGGGGGAACGGTCTCTGAACCATGGGAAGAAACTTTCTCCAGCACAGGCGAAGTGTCCTACACAGTTCCTGCGGATGCTTGTGCAGGGCAAACTATTACCATAGAGTCGCAGTTGCATGATACACGTGATGCCAACGATGATCGTCATGATGATTGGACAACATTTGAAACATGGGAATATGTCGTAAGCACAGATTGCCCCGATAGTATGGGCGCTTCGATGACTGATCTGTCCGGAGGCAGACCAAATGCAGGCGAAAGTTACGGTTCTTACCGCGCCACGATGTCAGCCGTGGGTGACCCGCCTGCCGGCCGAGAAAATTGGAATGGAACGACTGTGACCGAATCTGTAGGTGCTACGGAAGGAGATGCAAATGACTTTAAACCAGGCGTGATCGGAATTACGGGCGAAAGTGGTTCCTCTTTTACGTTTGGCAGTGCAGGTGACAATCAGTTTTACGACTGGCACGAAGCTGAAGCTGGAACACTCATACTTGCAAACGGTGTAAACAGCGCTACTTTCACCAGTCCTCAGACATATACATGCAGCGATACCGATGATTACGACTTTACAATTTCGCGCGCCTGTAATCGTCTTGATCCTAATACGCCCAATGAGCGTATTAAGATTACTATTTCAAAGTAGTATAGCACGAAGATGTTTTTGGTGATTTCCTGGTGGAAAAAATTGTCCGTTAGAAGATTTTATTCAGCAGAGAATGTTTCATTCATTATCTGAGACACAAAGGCATAAGCCTTTGTGTCTCAGATATACAATAGAAATATGTCTTTTATCCGCCAAAGTATCTTTTGTGGGAAACACTGTTGGAGAATATGTTTAATTGAAAGAATTAAACGAAGAATCCGTTACTGCATTTTGGACAGCAAATACATGTTTAAAATCAGGTGGATAAGCAATATTATCGTATCTTGATAATAAGTAAAAAAATAAAAGGCAATACCGATATTTCGATATCTTCGAAGTGTTATATTAGACAGGTAATTTAAATTAGAGGTTTTATGGGTAAATTGCTATAAAACCGGGAGGACCTTATGAGCAATCAATTGAAATCACATATCGAGGTAATTTTCCAAATAATCCTAATATCTTCTCCATACCTGATATCAGCGCATGCAAATGAGTCCGGTACCACCTTTGAGAGTGCTTTTGGTCATGCCAGAAGCTATCCGGTTCAATTTCATAATCCGGTGAGTGTACAAGAGGGTATCAATCGTTATGCCGCTGTGATTGAAAAGTTTCCATCTCATGATCGTCTTTATGAAGCCAAGTTAGGGATTTTTGAATTATTAAAATGTGACGGAACCAAAGAGAGTTTATCCCAGGCCGTTGATATAATTGAGGAATTGACTGATAATTCCAACCTGGATACACTTGTTGGTCAGAATATTTCACTTAAATTCGCTGATTTTCATATCGAAAACGCAAGGGGGTATGCTTTCCAGGACCTTAACAAAACGGAAAATATAATACAACGATTGCGGACTATTGCCAGTGCAGATAATCAGTCTCTTCTTCGACTTCGTGTTGCAAAGCGAACTGCCAAAATTGACATACTCCGCAATCGTGAGCTTGCTGCTCTCACGAATTCTGTAAATATATTGGAAGAAGCAATGTCCTGGGCCAAATCCGGTTTTTGGGCCGGCCTTTATAAAAACAACCGACCCCTTTATAAAGAATATGTAAAAGCACTGGGAGGTATTGCTTCGGCAGCAGGCTGGGCAATGGAGCGTTGTGATAAATACCAGGAAGTATCCCGTTTGCTTAGAGATAAACCGATGCTCTTGTTTCAATTTAAGATCCTGAGAGACGCATGGAAGAAGTATGAAATTAAGCATATATTAGGAGGCCCTGAAGAATTTGAAAAACTTCAAGAGGAAATTTTTCAAACTTCGCTGGATGATATTCTTGACGATTCGCCCCAAACAAAACTACCAGTATCAGACAGTGCTTCTGAGATAATTATAAAGACTTCTCTTGTTTCAACGCCGAATTCTTCACCTTCGAATAAAATCGAAAGTGAAAATATTCAGAAGGTTTCTTCTCAGGCACCGATAATTTTCGAGCCCGAAAAGCACTCTCCTAAAAGTACAGGTTTATGGACTTTAGGAGTCTCTGTTACTGTCGGGGCTTTAATTATAATCGGTTTCCTTTGGTATCGAAAGAGTTAAAAGATGAGATCCATGATGATTTTTCTTTTCCTTGTTACAACAATTGCGGTATTCATTAATTGTAAGGGTCTAATTGCATTAGAAATGAGTGTCGGTCGGAATCCTGGGGTGACAAACGGAAGTGCCTATTCAAAATCATTTTTTGAACCCAACGAAAACGAATCATGGAATAAAGGCCCGAAAGAATTGCTTCCTGTTGTGTTGGAATGCGCAAACGATTCGAATCAATTGGATGAAGTAAATGTCGGTTATGTTGACTTTGCAGAGGTGATTCGAATACCATGGTATTTAGTCAATACAACCGAAAGTAGTGTAAAACTGCTTGACATCCTCATGGATTGTGCCTGTGTTGGTGTACAACCAAAGGAAGCTGTTATTGCTCCTAATGAAGTAACTGCCGGATTTATTGATTATAAACAAGGCACACTTGGTGCAACAAAGCGTTATATTATATTTCGTACGTCGGTTGGCGACCGGCCTCTGAAAATTATTTCCACGAAAATCCGTGATCACTACATTTCCCCTAACGTTGTACATGCTAAAGATAGTGACATAACCCTTGAGTTTAATGCCGTGTACCTGGAAGGCAAAGGGGGACCTGATTTTCATATTGCAGGAATTGAATTTGACCGGAGCATGCTTGAATTAGCAAGTAAACGAGCAATGCCGGCATGTGAGCGATTGGCTAACGGATTTGATGGGCCTTTGGTATATGATAAAAGAGGTAGTAGACTTAAATTTCAAATAGTATCTGATTGTCCGATTGGTCGTTATGAGAGCGAAATCAAGATAACCGTTACAGACGATAGCAACTCTCTATCAGATTACACATATTGTATCCCGGTTTTTCTGTCTGTTATGAGAGGCCTTGAGATTGAGCCTTCAGCTATAACATTAGGTTGGGTGAACCGCAAGCGTGCAAAATTTCCCATTGTACGTCAAATTAAGCTCACTGGTCTTGAAAGTAGACGCATAATTGACGCAAGAATTGAACCGGCTAATGATAATATCAAAACATACGTCTCGAAGGCACACGATGATGTTGCTATTATCGACGTGGTCATCGAGAATATACCCCCAGAGAATAACCTAAAGGCTTATCTCAAATTTTTATTAGCACAAGATGAACCAGTTCGTAGCGAGCGTGTTATTATACCAATATTCGGCATTTTCAGATAGGCTAAGATTTACATCTGCAGGTTGACATTAAGACTATGGCTTTTATAAACGAAAATAAGGTTAACTTAAACCAAGCAGGACGTTGGCTGCCGCCTTTCCTTATAATTGTTTGTGCAGGGATTTATACTGGCCCCGTGAAAGAGTGAGACAGCTGATTTGGAGTTATTGTCCGGCAAGGTCTTTCATGCCGAGATATGCCGTAAGTGGGATATAAGAATCTACGATTGTGCTTTGCCAGTATTGAGAAATCCACAAAGAGGGGCAGCAAAAATCTACTTCGTCCCTCCCGGCGTCACGCCGGGCGCAGAGACGAATAAAGTTACAATCACAATTTTGTAACCTGTAACAGACTATTGTATCCAGTTTTCAGCAAATGTGGCAAAGTCCGCCAGATTGACAATCCCGTCATTGTTAAAGTCTACCTTAATCGAACCTTCATTGCCGGACGACAGCCATCTATCAGCGATTTTCGCTAAAACCTTAAAGTCATGTGGTATGCCGACGGTAGCGCTTCTGACAGTTACATTACCACAATCATCGACTGCCTGATAGGTGATAGTGTAAAGTCTGCCGCTATTGGCCCCGCTGCGCTCGGACCTTACATAGATTTTGCCGTCCTCGCCTATCTCGATATCACCGGTAGTATGCCCATCGCCAACGGCGTTGTCACCTTCGCTCATCACGATGTCGACAAGAGAAACCTGCGGTTGGGCGTCGCATTCGTCACTGACCGTCCAAGTCGGCGTAATCTCGACCATCTTATGAGTCGGCGGCCACAACATTGTTGGCGTAACAGAGAAAGTAAAATCAGGGGGTGTCGTATCGACCACAGTTATCGTCTGCACAGAGGTTGTGCTGTTGCCGGATTCGTCCGTCGCCGTCCAGGTACGGGTCATAATCCCGGTATTTCCGCAGCCGGGCTGCCACTGGTCAGTATGCGTAATTGTAACACTGCTGCATGTATCACCGGCCGTTGCCGAGCCATTTGCCTCAACACTGGTGTCAGCCGGACATTCAAGTGTAACATCCGGTGGGCAGTTGAGGTCCGGCGGCGTCGTGTCAACAACTGTTATCAAGACCTCGTCGGGTCCCGAATCCGTTATTGGGTCACCAACAATTAGAGTTATCACGTATTCATCCGGGCATCCGCCATCCAAGGTAACGGTTGGCGCCGCTCCATGTGCGGGACTTTCGAGGAAAGGCCCCGTCCATGTATACGTCAGTGGAGTCCCGTCGGCATCGCTCGAACCGGTGCCGTCTAATGTTACCTGTGTCCCCTGCCCGGTATTGCAAGCACATTCGACAATCCGGTCATCTCCGGCATCGGCGACCGGAGGAATGTTGACCGTTGTGAAAGACCAGTCATTTCCGTCGACCGCATTGCAGCAGTTCTTCACTACTACCTTCCAGTAGTATCTCATACCTCGCATCAGAGTCTGGCCCGGCCCAGGCGTCGGGTCACATATCGGGTCGGTCAAACCACTTTCAATCAGCTCCATTGCATTCGGATCCGTACCTAAGTAAACGTCCCATGTCGTAGGACAATGAGGCTGGTACTTGAACAAAACTGCTAAATTAGGCTCGAGCGCCGCCTCGCTGCAGATATAGTTCAAACCTGTTTCACTATCCCTCTGGATGCCCACAGTTGCATGCAAACCGGCCTCTGAACTGGGATCCGCATAAAGAAGGAGTATTTCGTTGCTTCCTTCGAAAAGCTGGGCCTGACAAGTCACCCTGTCATCTTCAGATCCGAAGTGACTGACCTTCTCCCACTGCACTACCAGAATGCGATTGGGCGCCTCACCAACAATCAAATAATACACGTTGTCGTATCCGATGGGGTTGGGTTTAAGATCGTCCCAGTAAACCGCTATGAAATGCTGAACGTCGTAAGCCGTATTGCACGGGATGCAGCAATTGTTAAAACCAAGATACTCATCCTCGAAGTAAATCGTTCCATTCGAGCCAACCGCAACACGATTGTAGATGCTGCCGTAGAAATCGAAGCTAAACGGCAGCTCAATGGGGTAGTAGTGACTGTCATCAAGGAGAGCAAGATGAATGCCGTTTATAGTCTCGTTGGGTCCAGGTTCGGGTTCCGGCTCAGTCCCACCATGCGGAGGCGGAGGTGGAGGTGGTGGAGGAGCAGCACCGATCTCGATCCAATCGAAAGATGGACCATTTGGATCATAGCTATCAACGAAGATGTAATCACCGGCATCAGGACCACCACTATGCAGGACACCTGTACTACCAACCGTTGCTATTGTTTCCGGTGCCTCCGAATCTTTCAAAGCGGATTCCTCGCCGGGGCGGACACCCGTGAATATGTCCTGGTATTCAGGCAAATCTAACCGGCCCCATGGCTGAAAGCCGCTCTCGGCCCCGTTTGCATCTCGAACCCCACCTTCTGTTTCATCGGTACCTCCACTCTGGCCCGCTGCTGCCTGGGCCGGAAGCCCTCCACCTCCGGGAATGGGGCTGTAAGTTATGTTATCCAGCGCGAAGCGTGCGAAATCAGGCTCGGGATGAGAAAAAGTAATTGTAACACGTGCTATCGGTTTTGTACTTGTGCCGATATTCAGCCCCTCCATCCAGCCGAATCCCATATCACCGGCATCGGCCGAATAAGCGTAGATCGCCCTCATCAAGCTATCATAGAAAACCATTGTGCTTGCATCAGGTTGAGAGCCCATAGCACTCAATACGAAACCGTAGGAAACTCCGAACACCGGAACAGCAAAGTCCAGTGTCAAAGTCCCCAAGGCGTCTCCCTCGATATATGGCTCCTGGACATATAGGGTGTCACCCGGACCGACGCTGATGGAAGCATCATTAGAAGAGAAACCGAAAGTTACGTCGCCGATGACCATGCCGTCAACCCGGGTACCAGTCAATCCATCAAAAGTAATCGTACAAGGTTCAAGTTCCGGTCCCCAGAAGTTCCATATCAGATCTGTATCCACTCCAACATCGCTAGCGCCGTTGCATGGGTCCGGATAGTTTGGCTCTATCAGGGGCTTACAATACAACTCGAAGTCATCGTCACTTTCATCAGAGTATGTTCCGTCGGTTATCAGGATACGGTAATTTGAATCGGAAGGCAAGCTTGCTGGAATCTCCCAGGTGAACTTGCCCCTGCCAGGAACGTCTTCGGCCAACAGCGAGTAAAAGCTGCCTCCTTTGTACAGGTAAATATCAAGGACAGAGTTCGTGCCGATCGAATACCATTCAATATCGTGCGTGGAGGACAGTTCCCAGCTCTCTCCGCCGTTAGGAGCAACCACTTTAACTCCAGGCGGCGCTGCTAAGGCATTGTACGCATTGAGGCGCAGTCCGGAGACAGTTATGCCATCCAATGCCGGTATCGGGTCCCCCGTCCACAAGATTCTCGACTTTAATTCATCCAGTGACATTATAGTCCCAACAGAACCGGGAAGATTCGCCATTACCAGCGCAGCTACACCCGCCACGTGCGGTGTCGCCATAGACGTGCCCTGCTTATAATCGTAATCTCCGACATGGTTTTCGATACATTGAATATGAATATTGTCTATTTCCCCCCCGAAGTAGTTGTTGGTATCCGCAACATCGGTATCGGTGAACCAGCGGAACCTTATCTTCATCTCCTCGTTGCGATAAGACTCCGGAATTTCAATCAGTATCCACCAGTAATAGTCCGCGTGGTAACTATTGGGATTGGATCTTGAAAAGACCTTCTGCCATGTCGTACCGTCCCACACGTCGACGCTCAATTCATCGTCGTTACCAATCTCGTAGCGGTAATCGAATTCCAGCGTAAGTCCCCGCAGCCCCCTCGTGTCTAAAGCAGGCGTTACAATTGAGCCGTCACTTCCGCTCAAATAAGGTCGGTTGTTGGCCCAATCCCCGCGGGCAGCAATATTGTCTGTTGCACCTATCGGGGAAAGCACCGTGCCCCAGCGGTTTTCCGGTCCATCCTGAAGCATCTTTGTGCCTCCAAAACCAGGAGTGACCGCACCCTGAAAATCCTCATTAAAAAGGATTCTAAATGTCGGGACGGTACTGAGAATACTCACGCCTGGCGCACCAACGTCCACCGACTCAGCACCGTAGTTGGAAAAGCTTGCCAGTGCATCATCATCGTCTGTTGCCGCGACCGCAATCACATTAGAAACATCGTAACTCGAGGGGTAATGTGGCTGAGAGTCATTATCGACTCCCGAATTACCCGCAGCAGCTACGAACAGCACTCCCTGGTCGCGTGCGTCGGTAATCGCAGTTTCCAGAGACTGT
>Ga0224495_10002171_pt1 | contig 13055 bp, 11 predicted proteins | sample SF_Jul11_sed_USG_FD_168128 | JGI IMG/M metagenome (GOLD analysis project Ga0224495, IMG submission 168128) | Sediment microbial communities from San Francisco Bay, California, United States - SF_Jul11_sed_USGS_4_1 | ecosystem: Environmental > Aquatic > Marine > Sediment | place: USA: California... | reverse complement strand
GTTCTGTCCAGGTATGACAACATACTCGGCAAAAACACCGTTCCTGTCGACACCGAGAATCTCGACATTTCGGCATACATGTCTCTTTCCGTGGAGGCATTGATAGCAAGCATTGTCCACGATATGAGTCTCGGCAGATATCACATCTCCGACACCGACGGATTCTACTCCTTCGCCTATCTCGACGACTTCCCCGCAGAATTCGTGACCGAATATCATCGGGAGTTTTTTGACGCGCCTCTCGGCCCAGTGGTTCCATTCCCAGATGTGCATGTCAGTGCCGCAGATTGAGGAGGCTTTCATCCTTGTCATGACCTCGCCTTTGCCTGGGCGCGGGTCCTCGACATCTGTGAGAGCCGCCCCCGGTTCGGGTTTCTGCTTCACTATTGCCTTCATCGAGACACTTGCTCCCAAATATTTGCACTCATGATGAGGCTACTATGATTTTAACCGATTCCTCAGATAGAGAGAACTTGTAACGATGTCATAAATTGAAAGCATATCGAAGATCAAGATTAGCGAGATGATCCGCCAGCAGAAGAATCCTCGATATTTCCAACCGCGGTCTTTTGATCATTTCTTGATGCGCGATTTTCTCTGACACCACGAATGCCTTCTGAAAGCTTTCGCCTTGTGGCAGGATTGGCGATATTTTGAAGGACTATCTTTCTTGCTGTCTTATTCACGACAATCACCTTGGACAGATCGACAACGCCCCTAAAGTTCTTCCAGGCACCAAGATAAGCTGAATAGCCTGCATCGACAAGATCCTCCAAGGCCTCCTTCGACAAGCCATTGCCCGCATACTCATAGATACGGTGGTTCGTCTTCCAGGCATCGCTTGTTAAGAGACCGTTTTCCTGTAGCTCGTCCCATATGGGCGTTCCGACAAGGCAATCGAGTATGTTGATCTGAACAGCATGCGGCTTCATTTTCCTGATAAATTCGATTGTCCGCATGATGTCTTCTTTTTTCTCGACCGGAGACCCGAAAATATACGAAGTCACCACGAGCATTCCCGCTTTTTTCGCGTTCTCAATAGCTCTCATTGATTTCTCAGGTGAGATCGTCTTGTTATAGTAATCGAGCACATGTTGTGAAGCGCTCTCGACTCCGAAATAGATTACATTGAATCCTGCACGTTTCATGTTCCGAAGCATCTCATACGATGCGCCCTCCACGCGCCCTTCGAAATAATACTGCAGCTTGATCTTCCTGGATCTCAACAGCTCGCAAATCTTCTCGACTCTTTTCCTGTTCTGCGTGAAATTGTCATCGACGACAGTTACGCTCTCGTATCCCTGGCTTTGTATCTCTTCAAGCTCGTCAACGACATTCTCAGCGCTTCTCGGCCGCCATTTCCTGAGCGAGAAAGAGGCGCAGGAGCAATACCTGCATTTGAACGGGCATCCGCGGGATGTGCATATTGTGGTGAATTTGCCAACAGTGAGCTGAATACCGTCATGGGTATAGCCGTAATCCAATTTCCCCAGCATGCTCCTGTCAGGGAAAGGCAAAGAATCGAGATCTGTTATCAGTGAAAAGGGATTGTCAATCGTCTCGCTGCCATTTCTATAGCAAATGCCTGCGACATCATTTGGTGCTTGATTGTTCTCGATACGATCTAAAAGCTGAGGGAAGGAATTCTCCGCCTCGCCTTTTATCACATAGTCTATGAACGGATAATCGCGAATGATTTTATCTGCGGTGAAGGTCGCATGATAGCCGCCTAAAACGAGCTTCGTATCCGGAAGCCTCTTTTGTAATTCATTTAGGACATCCATTGCATCCAGGAATATATGAGTCGAGCAGTTCATTCCGAATACGTCTGGTTGTTCACGGACGACTCGGTCGACCAGCTCTCCCTTTGAAAGATTCTCGCAAAAGGCGTCAATAATCTTGACTTCGTCCTCTCGCTTGGTCTTCAGTTTCGCGGCAATGTATAATAATCCTAATGGGGGCCATCGTTCGGTTGTTTTCCCTGGGGGCGTTGATAGCAAGACCCTCATTACAATACCCCTATTAGCTCCCGTCTGATAATTTCAAGTCTTTTTCTGCTTTCGCAGTATGAGTAAAGCAAATCCCAGTATTCTTGTCAAATTATATGTCAGTTGCTCTTCGAGCAGTATCGAATCTGGCATCACTTCATATCGATTATCTTTATGAGATGATATCCGAATTGCGTCTTGACAGGTCCGACGACTTTACCTTTCTGCCCCTCAAAAGCGGCCGTCTCGAATTCTTTTACCATCTGGCCTCTCCCGAACCAGCCGAGGTCTCCTCCGGTCTTTCCCGAGGGACATAACGAAAATCGTTTGGCAATCTCCCCGAAATTCTCTCCGCTGTTGATCTTCGATAGCAAATCCTTCGCCTGATCCTCTCTCTTCACCAATATATGAGCCGCGTGCACTTGTTTTACCATATTTTCAAGATAAGGATTCCGCTGATTTGAAACTTCCTCGGAGATATGCCTATTGCTGAATGGTCGGCCAATCATTCTTCTCGCAGCATTCTTTTCTTCTTATCATTCCATTTCCATATGAAATACGAAATTGGAATAGCAATAATTGCCGCGATGATTATCAATGTCTCAATAATACCGATGGGAGTCGGTTGATCGACCGAGGTATATTCAACATTGAACCACCAAAAGTATCCGGTCCAGTTCGTCCATCTCAAATCGTTATATGCATGACACACCTCAGGATATACGAGGGTATTGACACTTCCACTCAGATATTGCCATTTCAGACACTCATCTACCCATACTTTCCTCTCCGAATACCCTAACGTTGTTGCCTGAGTCATGTAATATGAATCATATGTTGAATTGGCAGTGCCAAATTCGTTCCATCCGAATAAGGCAAAACTCGTCGGTGGGAATAACAGATAATTTGGATCGTAATCGCCACTCCAGTATGTAAGAACAATTTCGTATTTATACGAATAAACTTGATCGCTCCAAATCGCGCCCATAACCATTTTCTCATTCAGCTTGATACCGATTTTCATCCATTCCGATATTAATAGATCAGAAATTTCTTTATCTTTTTGAATTTCCTGCGATATCAATAAGTCGAATTCAAGCGGCTGATCAAGCACAAATTCGGGAGATACTCCAAAATATGATCCCAACCTTTCAGCAACGAGAGGACCTGCTTTCCTGACGCTATTTCTCGGCTCGCCAGTCCATACATATCCGGCGGCTTCAAGTATCTGGTTCGCAGTGTCTATATCGTAATTCATAATATCTCTTAACGGTTTTTGATAACTGAAGATTACGGTACCGTTGCCATCAGTGACATTGAAAGTCGACAGTTCGTCACCGGGTTCCCACCACCAATCAGCTGCATAGGGAGAAATTAAACCAATTCCCTCGACGGCCATATCCTTGTACGTCTGCTTGACTAGGAGGCTTTTATTTGTCGCCAAAGAAGAAGCTCTATGAACTGCAGGATCTAATCGCATCGGGTTGTTGCTTCCGGACCCGCCAGGATAAGCATTGATCGACAATTGTCTGGAATATTGCCAATCGCTAAGTTCGCTGATTGGATGCAGATACTCAGGTGAATTCTCATTATTTATCCATGTCAAATAGGTGTTGGGCGCGATATTAGTCATATCAATCTGTCCGGAAAATAATGTGAGTTCGCGAGTAGATGCCTCTGAGAAGAAGGTTATTTGGAGACGCTCGATGTCTATGTTTTTGCCGAAAGCCGGTCCAAGACCTTTTCTCAATCCATCTGATGGGTCGATAAAATCATAAAACTGGTTCTTGACCAGAGATATGCTTTCATGTGCAATGAACTCGTCTTCCAGATTGGACGTGCCCATGAAACACCCAGTACCTATCACCGGGAAACCGTCCCAATCATATGCCATGTATGTCACTGGTTTATCAGTAAAAGCATGCTTTGGCATGATGATAAATCCAAGCGTGTCTCCAAATGATGCCGGAAGCGGTTCTTGTTTATCTATGTCTCCGAAGAAAATCCGCACCTTGTACTCAGTGAGCTTTTCAACATGTAGAATCCATCGTGTATATGGTTGAAACGCCCAATAGATCATATAATTCGGACCTATCTGAGTATCAATGGTCCATTTCACGTCATCCGCAGTGAACGGGACCCCGTCACTCCAGAATACATTCTGGGTCAAATTGTACTCCCAAATGGATCCGAGTGGCCAATCCGATGGTGATGAGTTTGACAGAACGCTGAAATCTGAGCCAGTAGCTCCTGCAATCGCGCCATCCATGTACCAATAACTCTCGGTCAATAGAGGATAGCTCTCATTTCCCTCTTGAGGATAACAGAAATAATCGTAGATTAATCCCAAAATAACGTACTCATCATCACTTATCGCGGTAAAAGGATTCAAGGTAGTGACTTCTCTGGCCATGCCCAACATGAATATCTTATCGTCCGCAGTATTAGACTCGGCAATAGAATTCAATGATCCGAACGTGCCCGCAATTAAAATAGACGAGAGAATCAAAACGGATTGAACGATTCGCTGTCTCTTATATGATTTGATCGAGTTCATAGTTTGAAATTGCTCCGCTGGTACTTCTGAGATTTTCAATTGCATGTTAATTTCCTATAATAGTTTTTTTGTCCGATTACGATATCAAGACAGATATTCTTTATAATGAGTCCTAATCGACAGTCTAATATTTTCATTCGTAAAAAGTGGGCTCAGCCGGATTTGAACCGGCGACCTGCGCTGTGTGAGAGCGCCGTCATAACCGCTAGACCATGAGCCCTTAGGCTCTCGCAGAATTGTAGACAGCCTCTTAATACCTTTTTCATGGAATAATGAGTCCAAAGCCCTCCGAAACATCATATATCTCAGACATCAGATACTGGGAGGGTATAATGAAAGCAACAATAAATGGCAAAAAGAGAGACATACCCGCGGTCTGGTGGGAAAACGGAAAGGTCGCTGCGATTGACCAGACACTCTTGCCGGAAAAAGTGAGAATCGCCAGATTTTCGAACCATAAACAGGTCGCTGAGGCTATAAAGAAAATGATTATCAGGGGAGCGCCAACAATTGGCGCAGCAGCTGCCTATGGGATAGCGCTTGCTGCCACCAATGGAAAAAACCTGGAGAAAGCTGCAAAGATGCTGCGACAGACAAGACCCACTGCTCACGATCTATTCTACGGTATCGATTGGATGCTCTCGCATAAAGACGATCCAGTTGAATCAGCAAAGAAATATGCCGACAAACTCGTAGAAAGATGCAGGAAAATCGGAGAAAATGGCGAGAAGCTCATCCGAAATAACTCGAAGATATTGACGCACTGCAACGCCGGAGCACTTGCGACGGTAGATTTCGGCACGGCTCTTGCACCGATGCGGATCGCGAAGAGAAAAGGCAGGAAGTTCTTCGTGTTCGTCGATGAGACAAGACCAAGACTTCAAGGTGCGAACCTGACATCCTGGGAGCTTAAAGAAGAGGGCATTGATCATGCGATAATCGCTGACAATGCGGCAGGACATTACCTGAAATCCGAAATCGATCTCGTCATCATCGGTGCTGACAGGATATCGAGAAACGGGGATTCAGCCAACAAGATCGGCAGCTATGAGAAGGCTGTTGTTGCGAAAGAGAACGGAGTACCTTTCTACATAGCAGCACCGATAACAACATTCGATCCTTCGATAGCGAGCGGAGACGCAATTCCGATCGAGGAAAGAGATCAGTCGGAAGTATTGATGATAGGCAAGCAGTCCATAGGTCCCAAGGGAGCCAAAGCATTGAACCCTGCCTTTGACGTTACGCCTGCGAAATACATTACTGGCTTCATAACCGAATATGGCATTCTGAAACCATCCCAAATAGGGAAAACAAGAAAATGAAATGGCTTTTCGACCCAGAGCTTTTAATTCCCGTTCCTGATATCAGGGGACGGCCATGATACTTGTCACAAAATGGTTCGGGACTTTCATAGTTGATCACGGGAAGGTCTTGGAGAGCAGGCTCGCCCCGAAGGATCTGGATGCAATAGTCTCCCGTATGAAGAAGATGCGCAACAGGGAGATATTGCCCGACGAATTGGATTTAGGAAGGAAAGTGTCAGCCGTCGCAGAAAGGAGGCTCGGAAGCCTGGGCAAGATCGTCGCCTTCGACTCGGGCTTCATCAGAGCTGAGGATTACGGATTCGACATCGACCTCTTGAAGCAGGCGACGATGATAATAGCAAGAGAATCGCTGACGGAGGAAGATCCGGGCGCGTTCATCACCGAGCAAGTGAGAGCTTTCGACGACCTGCTCGCGACCTGCAACCTCATGTCGGAAAGGCTCAGGGAATGGTACGGTCTTTATTTCCCCGAGTTGGAGAAGCTGGTCGATGAAAAGAGATATGCGGAATTGATTTCTCAAGACCCTGAGAGAAAAGCGATGATGTCAAGCCTCGGCAAGGAGATAGAGGAGAGCACGGGGGCTCCATTTTCTGATGATGATCTTGGGTCAATTAAAGTCTTCGCGAGCACGACTCTTGAAATCTTCAAAAGCCGCGAGGGGCTGGAGAGCGCGATTCAACATAAGATGAAAGAAGAGGCCACAAACCTTTCGGCTGTCGCGGGGCCGATAATAGGCGCGCGGCTGATTTCGCTCGCCGGAGGCATGAAGCGGCTCGCCGGCATGCCGACAAGCACGATACAGCTGCTCGGCGCGGAGAAGGCGATGTTCAGACACCTCAAGGACAAAAGCCGCCCGCCCAAGCACGGAGTGATATTCCAGCATCCTCACATCCACAAGGCGCCTTACTGGCAGAGGGGGAAAATCGCTAGGGCGCTTGCAGGCAAGATTTCCATCGCCGCAAGAGCGGATTTCTACAGTGATAATGATATCTCTGATGAACTCGTTAAATTGCTGGAGAGAAGAATAGAGGAGATCAAGAAGCGCAACCCGAATCCTCCAATCAAGCCCCCCAGAGGCGGCAAGAAAGGGCACAAGAAGCGTCGGGACAAGCGTTAGAGTTATCTAATACCATTTGATTACAGCGGACAGGTAGAGAGAATGTCATGGGAGCTTGTAGAAGTCAGGGAACTCAAAGAAGGACGATACATGAACATCGACGACGAGCCCTGCCAAATCTCGAGCATATCGACCTCCAAGCCCGGGAAGCACGGAGAGGCGAAGGCGAGGATCGAGGCTATCGGGATCTTCGATGGCGGAAAGAGAAGCGTCGTCTATCCGATGAAGCACAAAGTACAGGTGCCGATAATTGACAAGCGCCAGGCACAAGTAATAACTTCTATGGGTAACGAGGTGCAGCTGATGGACCTCGAGACTTACGAGACTTTTAATATCCCCATCCCTGAGGAATACAAGGACAAACTCACCCCGGGAAAAGAAATCCAATACATGGTCGCGATGGGGCGCAAGAAGATAACCAGGGCATGATCATTGCCAGCCGTGCTGATCTTTTCCGGAAATCTCCATCTCGGAGATAAGATGATCGATAGTTTTGACTGCCGCGTCGCCCTGACCATAGGGGCTGCTGACGAGCGGCGCTATCATGCCTTCTGAGACATACTTGTTGATGGACCTCAGCACCTTATCAGGCTCGGTTCCAACGACTTCTGCGTGTCCGCTCTCGACAGCCTCAGTCCTTTCGGTGGATAATCTGAGCACGAAGACCTTCTTGTTGATGGAGGGCGCGGTCGCTTCCTCTTGGATCCCGCCCGAATCGGTCAATATGTATCTGCATTTCCTCATCAGTGTGAGGAAATCGAAGTATCCAACGGGATCTATCAATTGGATGTTCGAGGAGCGCTCGATTATTCCGAGCATATGTGATTGCGCGAGCAATTTCCGTGTGCGAGGGTGCACTGGGTAAACAACAGGTACAGGGGAGCGCTCGAATATCTCCATGAAACTCTTGAGGACTTTAGAATCATCGACATTTTCTGCCCTATGCGCTGTCACAAGGCAGAATTCGGGGAATTTGATGGAATCGAGTATCTTCGACCTGCTTTCGGCAATCTTGACATATCTGTTGCAGGCGTCTATGACAGTGTTCCCGGTTACGAATATCTTGCCGAGCACCGCTTCCTTTCTGAGGTTTTCAGCATTGTGCTCCGTTGGCGCGAACAGATAGGCGCAGACATGGTCCGCGAGCCTTCTGTTGTATTCCTCCGGCATCCTGAGATCGAAGCTTCGCAATCCTGCTTCAACATGGCCAACCGCAAAGCCCGCCTTGCTTCCCGCGAGCGCTCCAGCCAATACCGTGTTCGTATCTCCCTGCACGAGGACGACCTGCGGACCGTGATCGATCAGCTCTCTCTCGATCGATATCATCGCCTTTGCAGTCTGCTCTGCCTGAGAGCCCGACCCCACGCCGAGGAAGCAGTTGGGTTTTGGGAGCCCCAGCTCCTCGAAGAAGATATTCGATAGATTGTCATCATAGTGTTGACCGGTGTGTATCAGCCTGAACGGTATCGAGCGCTTCTGCAGCTCGAACACTATCGGCGCCATCTTGATTATCTCAGGTCTCGTGCCGAGGATCACAGCGACGCTCATCAGGCTCAGGATTGCAGAACATCATATTAATCATGGCGGGATGAACGAAATATTGAACACATCGTGGTTCCATCAGGCAGTCAAGGAGATAGACACCCATGATACATCCGATTCATAATCGATTCTACATGTCGAACTGCTCATACGATGATGCCAGATATGTCATGTTCGGAGTACCTTACGACAGGACCGCGACCTTCAGGAAGGGGACGAGATACGGTCCGACTGGCATCAGAGTCGACTCGATCGCCCATTTCGAGAAATATCTTGTGGAATACGGGCTAGACCTCGACGACATTCCCGTTTACGATGCCGGCAATCTGGATGTAGAGAAGCTCACTACGGCGCAGATGGTTCGAAAGGTGAACCTGTACACAAGGAAATTGCTCAAGCATGGAAAATTCCCGGTCATGATGGGCGGCGAGCACAGCGTTTCGCCAGGCGTCGCGACAGCATTCGATGATATCGTCGTCCTTGGGATCGATGCGCATTCGGATTTTCGAGATATTTACGAAGGTGACAAGAACAACCACGGCTGCGCAATGAAACGCATCGTTGACAAATTCGGAGAGAGACGCGTGATGTGGGTAGGTGTCAGAGCCGTCTCAGAAGAGGAGCATAAGAGCAAGGCGAGATTAATCACATCGTTCGATATCCAGAAGAACGGCATAGATTGGACGATCGATCGAATCAATAGGACCCTGCCGAAGAAGAAGATGTATCTGACATTGGACATCGACGGAATCGATCCTGCGTATGCCCCCGGTACGGGCACGCCCGAGGCTTTCGGGATGACCCCTTTCGACACTAAGAGCATAATAGACGCATTCGCACCGAGGCTTGTCGGATTCGATGTTGTCGAGGTTTCTCCGCCAATAGATAACGGAACGACGACCGTCCTCGCTGCGAGGCTGATCACCGAGGCGATAGCCGCGCATTATCTCGCTTCTAAGAAGTCTCAGCGATGATCTCCTGCAGTACGGACATATATCTATCCGCGAGAGACTTTGCCACATCCTCGCTTCTTGATTGAGAAAATATCCGGAATATTTGCTCTGTTCCAGATGGCCTTATTATTACCCAATCTCTCTCTCCTTCGAATATCTTCACGCCATCTGTGAGATCCACCCGCTTGTCTTTCATGCTCTCGGCGAGCGATGCGAGAACCCGCTTTTTCTTTTCATTCGGGCACGCGGTTTTCAGCTTTGATTGATGATAGACAGGGAGTTCCTTCAACTGCTCAGACAATGCACCGCGTTCCGCGGCCAACTGTGCCATCAATGCCGTCGTCATAGCTGCGTCACGGCAATATTGATGCTTCGCATAGATCAGTCCACCGTTCTCCTCTCCACCGAATATTGCCCCGATCTCCTTCATCTTGCGCGCGACGATGGGCGAGCCGACGCGGGTCTGGACTATCTTGCCCCCGTTCTTGATCACCATATCTGAAACAACGTCGCTTGTCGCGACCGTTGAAACAACGATTGCTCCGGGATTTTTCGATGAGAGATATCCGGCGAGTAGCGCGAACGATTTGTCTCCGGTGATATAGCTGCCCTTATCGTCGATGAAAATCGACCGGTCCGCATCTCCGTCCTGTGCATTTCCGAAGGACGCGCCTTCCGCAATCACCATCTTCATGAGTTCTGAGAGGTTCTCGGGAGTCGGCTCCGATGGATGTCCTGGGAAGCTGCCGTGCGGCTGCGCATTGAGCGTCATCACATCCACATCGAATGAGGAAAGCAATCCGGGAGTGACAAGGCCACCGACACCGTTCGAGCAATCAACTATGATTCGGAGAGACGCATCGCTTATCGTCTTCCTGTTGACAAGAGACGCGATCGCCTTGGAGTACCGCTCATTCGCATGTTTGTCCTTTTTCAATTTGCCGACGGATTTCCAGTCGATCGTCTTGAATTCCCTTGAAAAATATCTCTTCTCGATCTCGAGCTCCTTTGAAAAGTCCAGCTCGGTACCGTCAGAATCGATTACCTTGATCCCGTTGAACTCGGGAGGATTGTGCGAGGCGGTGATTACGACGCCAGCTGAAGCGTCTGATTTAGCCACCGAATATTGAACGGAAGGGGTCGGAGCAAGGTCGATATCAATCGCATCGCATCCTGTCGCCAGCAGTCCTGATATCAGGGCGTTTTTCAGCATCTGATTCGATGTTCTCGAGTCAGTCCCTACGATTATCTCTCCAGGCAAAATCGTGCCGACGGCCGAACCGATCCCGAGCGCGAGTTCCGCATTCATCTCGGGGCCGATAATCCCTCTGATTCCGTTTGTTCCGAAGAGCTTCCTCTGATCCGCGATTTCCTGCTCATCCATATTGCTGACAGAATTGACGAACTCGGTTAATATCTATCGCCCAAAGAGGTGTATTGTGAAAATTTTCGTTTCATAGAATTTATAGACATATAAATAGAATTAATAACCAGGTGGAAGATTATGTGCCGACTGGCAGGGAGATGACCAGATGGGTTTCAAAGAATGGATCATACCCCAGGAAAAACATTTCTTCGATCTTCTTGCCCTGCAATCTGATGTTATTCTCAAAGGCGCCAAGGAACTATGTAACCTTTCGAAAAATCCACAAGACATCGCCTCAATAGCTCTGAAGATCGAGCGCATCGAGAACGAGGGGGATCAGTTGGTGCATGACCTTATTAATTTGCTCAACAAAACGTTCGTCACGCCGATTGACCATGACGACCTCTCGAAGCTCACAAGCAAGATGGACGATATCGTGGATTACATCGACTCGGCAGCTACGAGAATGAGACTCTACGAGGTCAAGGAGATTCCACCGAGGATGATCGATCTGATTAACGTCCTGGCGAAGCAGGTGAATGAAGTGCACATATCGCTTCATGAGCTTTCCACCAGGAAGCGGAGAAGTGCGCTCCTCACAAGATGCGTCGAGGTCAATCGCCTTGAGAATCAGGCAGATGACATCACTCACGAAGCCCTGGCTGGATTGTTCAAATTAGACGATATAAAAATGATAATGAAATTGAAGGAGATCTACGAACATCTGGAGACAGCCACTGACCGATGCGAGGATGTCGCCGACATTGTGAAAGACATTGTGATCAAGAATTCCTGAGGGGAAGGGGACTCTGAGATGGCCGACTTATTCGGTTTGACCGTTTTGGCGATAGTGGCCATTTTGATGACCTGGAGCTTCGATTTTGTAAACGGTTTTCATGATTCTGCCAATTCCATCGCAACCATCGTAGCAACAAAAGTCCTGACCCCGGTGCAGGCAGTCGGAATGGCGGCGTTCTTCAATTTCATCGGAGTGCTGCTCGTCGGAGAGGTCGCGAAGACCATCCAGAAAGGCATCATATATGAATCGGTCGTGAATGATTACGGCATTCCATTGGTGATCGCTGCATTATTGGGAGCGATAATCTGGGACCTGATAACATGGTGGCTGGGCATTCCTACGTCGAGCAGTCACGCACTCGTAGGCGGCTTGCTTGGAGCGGGAGGCGCAGCAATCGGTCTTGCCGCAATCAATTGGGCAGGCACGCTCAAGACCGCGGCCTTCATTGTGATTTCTCCTCTTGTCGGTTTCGTGATCGGATTTGTCGTCGTCGCAATAGTGATGAGATTAGCTAAGAATACGAAGAGAACCGCAGCTAACAAAGAATTCAGGAGGCTCCAGCTCGTCTCATCCGCGTTCTACTCGTTCACGCACGGCACTAACGATGCGCAGAAGGGGATGGGCATAATTATGCTGATCCTGTTCGCCGAGGGTCTAGTTGGAGAGCAGGATGCGGTCTTCGATTGGGTGAAAGTCTCATGTTCTATAGCGATTGCACTCGGAACGTTCCTCGGCGGATGGCGCATCGTAAAGACAATGGCGGCCAGAATAACAAAATTAGAACCGTATCAAGGATTTTCTGCCGAAACGGGCGCCGCGACCATGCTTGTAGGAACAGCAGTTTTGGGCATTCCGGTCAGCACTACACACACGATTTCGGGATCAATAATGGGTGTGGGCTCCGCGAGAAGGCTTTCCGCCGTGAGGTGGGGAATCGGCAAAAGAATAGTGCTCGCTTGGATATTGACGATCCCTGCAGCGGCAACAATATCGGGCGTAATCTTTCTCAGCTATCTGACATTCTTCTGAGCGTAATTAGTTCTCCTGTTCCTCATGAGCTTCTGAAAAAATCATGTTCTTGACGCAGGTCCCGTTAGGTATCTGATGTTTCTCATCGACAATGCAGTTCTCAAGCTTGCAATATCTTCCGACCCGCGAGCCTGGCAACAATATCGAATTGATTATCTCGCTGTCGTCGAGGACGACCGATCCTTGACCGACATATGCACCGGGACCGAGCTTTGCATTGACAAGCCTGCATTCGGGCTCGACGCAGAACGGGGCGAAGAGATCCGTGCACACGGTGCTCACGTTTTCTGCAATGTACGACCCGAACTTGGTCATGAGAGCCTTATGCGCATCGATCAATCCCTGCCTGGTCCCGCAGTCCGCCCAATATCCCTTGAAG
>Ga0224495_10002170_pt1 | contig 13058 bp, 11 predicted proteins | sample SF_Jul11_sed_USG_FD_168128 | JGI IMG/M metagenome (GOLD analysis project Ga0224495, IMG submission 168128) | Sediment microbial communities from San Francisco Bay, California, United States - SF_Jul11_sed_USGS_4_1 | ecosystem: Environmental > Aquatic > Marine > Sediment | place: USA: California... | reverse complement strand
TCCGCTTAATATAATCTTCTTCATCAATCCAGAAACAGATATTGTTTCCAGCGATTATCCGAGATCCCGATAAACCGCTGTAAAAAAGTTATATGATTTGGGATTCTGGGCCTGCGTAAAAGCTTAAAGCCAGCCTGTTCCAGAGTCTGGTTTCCCTTTATGTTATTGCACTTAATACAAGCACAGACCAGATTTTCCCAGGTGTCTTTTCCTCCATAGATTTTGGGGATTACATGATCCACAGTCATAGGCAGATGGCTTGCTCCACAGTATTGGCAGCGATGTCCATCCCGCTTGATCACGTTCTTGCGTGAGAGCATGACCCTCTTAGGAGGAACTTTAACATGAAGGTCCAGACGCACCACACTGGGTACAGGTAAGGTCCAGCTAATCGAGCGAATGGAATCCCCATCGTATTTCTCAATCAATTCTGCCTTTCCCAGAAAAATCATCACCACTGCCCTTTTCACCGTGCACACCGAAAGTGGCTCATAATTCTGGTTTAATACCAATACATTGCTCGAAAGCTTACTCAAAGGTTCCTCCAGCTTTATTTTTAAGTAATTTATGTATTTTTAGTTAGTTGTCAAATATATTTTTCTGATTTGAGAGCTTAAATGCTGTACAGGTATGTGATCTTTAGCGAATTTATATTCTTCCTCATCTGTCACATAGATCATATCCTTTGCCTTAACGATTGGTAGAGACAGGTTGAATGGGGCAACATTTTTTTATTGCAAAATCATTCCTTTTTTGATATTATAGAAAAACTTCGTACTCTATTAGGAAACATAGAGGAGTTTTTAAGATGGCTGAAAATATTTTAACCAGGATCTTCGGCTCCAAACACGGGCGGGATATAAAGAAGATCAAACCTGTTATTGAAGAGATAAATAGATTCTTCGAGAAGTCTAAATCTTTATCGGATGACGAATTAAAAGGGAAGACAGAGGAATTTAAAAAACGGATAAAAGACCATCTTGAGCCTTATACCATAGAGGAAACCTCACAGGATGAGCTCAAAAAAGCAGAGCAGGAGATCCTGGATGAACTTCTGCCGGAGGCTTATGCAGTGGTCAAAGAGAGCTGCAGAAGACTTCTGGGAAAGAAATGGGAAGTCTGTGGAATTGAGATAGAATGGGATATGGTACCTTTTGACGTTCAGCTAATCGGAGCGGTTGTTCTCCATCAGGGTAAGATAGCAGAGATGGCAACAGGCGAGGGTAAAACCCTGGTTGCTACTATGCCCTTATATCTGAATGCACTCTTAGGCAAAGGGGTTCATTTAGTCACAGTAAATGATTATCTGGCTCGAAGAGATTCCGAATGGATGGGCGAAGTCTATAAATTTCTCGGGTTAACTGTGGGCTGTATTCAAAATCAAATGGATAATGCCCAGAGGAAAATCCAGTACAACTGTGACATCAACTACGGGACCAATAACGAGTTCGGATTCGATTACCTGAGAGATAATATGTCCATAAGAGCAGAGGATAGGGTCCAGAGAGGATTTCAATATGCCATAGTTGACGAGGTAGACAGCGTCCTGATAGATGAAGCAAGAACACCCCTGATTATCTCCGGTCCGGTTAGCCAGTCTACCCAAAGATACAAAGAAATGCAGCCTCTGGTGGAACAACTGGTGAAAAAACAGATGGTTCTGTCAAATAAATTAGTAGCAGAAGGGGAGAAACTTCTTGAAGAGGGAAATGAATACGAGGCGGGTTTAAAGCTTTTAACTGCCCAGAGAGGCGCTCCCAAGAACAAGAGATTGTTGAAGCTTTTGAAAGAGCCGGGAGTAAAGAAACTGATCACCCGCGTGGAGCTTGATTGTCTGCGGGATAAAAAGCTGAACGAGATCGATGATTTTCTCTATTATTCCATCGATGAAAAGGAGAACTCCACCAATTTGAACGAGATGGGCCGCTCTATGCTTTCCCCGCAGGAACAGGCTCTTTTCGTTATTCCGGATATAACCGAGGGGATTCAGCAGATAGATACTGATGAAAAACTTTCCATTCAGGAGAAATTAGAGAAAAAGGAAGAGCTTTACAGATTACATGCGGAAAGAAGCGAAAAAGTTCACAACATCTCTCAGCTTTTAAAAGCATATTCTCTATTTGAAAAAGACGTCGAGTATGTGGTTCAGGACGGGAAAGTACTTATCGTGGATGAGTTCACCGGCAGGCTTATGCCGGGAAGAAGATATTCAGATGGTTTACATCAGGCAATCGAAGCAAAAGAAGGGGTGAAAGTCGAAGGAGAAACCCAAACCCTGGCTACAGTTACCCTGCAGAACTATTTCCGGCTTTATAAAAAATTAGCTGGCATGACCGGAACTGCAGAGACTGAAGCAGGGGAGTTCTGGGAAATCTATAAACTGGATGTAGTGGTGATACCCACCAACGAACCGGTAAGAAGGATAGAATTCGATGATGTAATCTATCGCACAAAAAGAGAGAAATATAATGCCATCATCGAGGAGATAAAAGAATGTCTCCAGGCCGGGCGCCCGGCATTAGTGGGAACTGTCTCGGTTGATGTCTCGGAGACCTTATCCCGGATGCTGAAAAGGGAGGGGATTAAACACTCAGTGCTTAATGCAAAATACCACCAGCAGGAAGCAGAAATTGTAGCTTATGCAGGAAAACCCGGAACAGTTACCATTGCCACCAATATGGCGGGAAGAGGAACGGACATTAAATTAGGACAGGGTGTGGTTAAATCCCCTTATTGCAGATTGATCTCAGAAAACCCCGAGGGCAGATGTCCTTATTTAGAAGAGCTGGGGTGTTATGATAATGTTCCCTGCGGTTTGCATATCATCGGGACTGAAAGGCACGAGGCCAGAAGGATTGACCGGCAGTTGAGAGGAAGAAGCGGAAGGCAGGGAGACCCTGGCTCATCCAGGTTTTATCTATCACTGGAAGATGACCTGATGAGGCTTTTTGGCTCTGATAGAATTGCCGGGGTTATGGATAGACTGGGAGTAAAAGAGGGCGAGGTCATACAGCACGGAATAGTGACCAAAGCCATTGAGAGAGCACAAAAAAGGGTAGAAGCGCAGAACTTCGCTATCAGAAAACATCTTCTGGAATATGATAACGTTATGAACCAGCAGAGAGAGGTTATCTATGACAAACGAGTAGCAGCCCTGGAAGGTGTGGATTTAAAAGAGGATGTTCTGGACTTAATCCAGAGAGTGGTAGAGAATAAAATCGAACAATTTACCGCTTCCAGGGAATACCCGGAAAACTGGAATTTAGGTGGCCTCAGAGAGGAGCTGAGAAAAATATTTTTGTTGGAGTTGAAATTCAAAGATGAGGATATTCCAAAATTGACTCAAGAGGAGCTGAAGGAGAAAGTAACAGGTGCAGTAAGAGAAATTTACGATATCAAAGAAAAAGCTTACGGTCCTGAGATAATGCGGCAGTTAGAAAGGTTTGCTATGCTGCAGGCGATAGACGAGAGGTGGAAAGACCATTTATACGAGCTGGATATGCTGAAAACCGGAATCGGATTACGTGCTTACGGGCAGAAAGATCCTCTAATAGAATACAAAAGAGAATCCTTCCAGATGTTCACCGAGATGCTGGAGAATGTTGATGAGGAAGCTCTGTCATTAATCTATAAATTACAGGTCAGGGGTAAAGAAGAGCAGGTGAAAAGGAGAGAGCCACAGAGAGAGTTACAGGCGATTCATCAGGAAGCAGTGGGCATGGGTTATTCCACCACCCACCAGGCAGAGGAGGTTGCTCCAGGCAAATCCAAGCCGATAAAAGTTGGTCCTAAGGTGGGCAGAAACGATCCCTGTCCCTGCGGCTCGGGTAAAAAGTATAAGAAATGCTGCGGGGCATGAAAAACAGTGATTGGTGATTGGTGATTAGTGATTAAAACGGAGTGCATCCCGCCAGAGGCGGGCTGATGTTATAATAGATTGTAGGGGTAGACCCCTCCTTCGACTTTGCTCCCTTCAGGTCTGAGCTTCAGGGTCGAAGACAGGATGGTGAGCTTGTCGAACCATGTGTCTGCTCGAACGTAGTGCGACCCTTCTTGTCCAGAAGTAAGCGTGGTCAGGGTCGCCTTATATAGAGACACATTCAATACGTCTCTACGAGAAACGAACCAACATTTAAATGTGCCCGCCAGGTCCCCTGACCTGGCGGGAGTTCTCTGTCGGGTCAGGGGACCCGACAGACACTCAGCGACAAGGTGAGGGATTTAAAAAATGAAAATCAGCCTAATCTTTATTTTCATCTCCTTAGCCTGGATACTTTCAGAGGTTGTTTTAGCCAAAGTAAAGCATTCCAAAGCTGCTGATTCAAAGGAGCTGGATAAATTCTCTTTAAGATTTTTATGGACGACCATAGTTATCTGTGTTTTTATCGGAGTATTTACAGGGATTCGCGGTATTGGCTTTATACCGATAAGATTCCTTTCGCTAACAGGTTTATTTCTAATCGTTCTGGGATTGATTATCAGATGGACAGCCATTCTTACTTTGAAAAAATATTTTACGGTTAATGTATCTATTTTAAAAGAGCATAAAATCATCCATAAAGGAATTTATAAAATCATCCGTCACCCGGCTTATGCCGGAAGTCTGTTCTCGTTTCTGGGTCTGGGATTATCTTTCTCAAATTGGCTAAGCACGCTGGTTATATTTATTCCAGTATGGGTGGCTTTTATTTATAGAATTCAGGTTGAGGAGAAAGCTCTAATTCAGACTTTTGGTAATGAATACCTGAATTACTCAAAAGCAACCAAACGCCTGATTCCCATGATCTATTGACTTTTGGATGCAGGGGCAATTCATGAATTGCCCCTGCAAGATTTAAAGGACAGGCTGGAAGCCTGTCCCTCTATTTTTGCTGTAGGGACAGAACACTGTTCTGTCCCTACGAATAAGAGAAAGAAAGTAGTTAGTAGAGTCGGGTTTTACGCCCGGCGAATAGTGCGACCCTTTGAGGATCGCTAAAGAGAGGCTAAAAGCCTCGCGATACGAACTACAAATTAAAAAAAATATATGGTAATATTTAACCGCCACGTTAAGAATCATCCTGATAAAATCCTTAGAAAAGAGATTATTGTCGCCGCATCTTTAAAAGAGGTCTGGGATGCCTGGACGACCACTCAAGGTGTTAAGAGTTTTTTCTCCTCGCAAGCTAAGGTCGAGCTGGTGGTTGGAGGTGCCTACGAGATATATTTCGATCTTAAAGCACCATATGGTTCAAAAGGCTCTGAGGGATGTAAAGTCTTAAGTTTTCTTCCGAGGGAGATGCTCTCCTTCGAATGGAACGCTCCACCCGATTTCGGAAAGTTACGCGGGCAGCATACCAGAGTAATCTTACTGTTCAAAGAGTTGAAGTCGGGCAGGGTCAAGGTAATTTTATCTCACCTTGGCTGGGGTAAGGGGAAAAACTGGGATAAACTTTACGAATATTTCGACCAAGCCTGGTCTTATGTGCTCGACAATCTTAAAAAGCGGTTTACAGAAGGTCCTATTAACTGGTCGTCTTGTTGTTAGATATTCCTTTTTGAGGATATTGTATTAATTTCAGATAATTTTTGTAGGGGCGAGGTTTCCTCGCCCTTTTTTATTTGGGCTACGTTTAGGGAGTTAAGCTCTTCTTTAATCTGTCGATAATTTTAACAGGACTCTTCAAGTAAAAATAGAGTAACCGCTTAGGGGTGTGTAAAGTTTATACATTTGACCAGAGGTAGTTATCTACAGGAAAAATCAAAAAAGGGATTTTTTGAATTCCACTTTAAATCTAAAGGGAAGAGGCAGGGGATTATTTTATCCCTTTTGCTTCTTCTCTTTTTCAATTTTTAAAAGGAGGGAGAAATGAATAACCTGATTAATGGATACCTGCAGCTTTTGATCTTTGGAACTTTTATTATTCTGGTTTTAGGATTTGAAAAAAGGTATTTCAAGTATTATCCGGGAGTAAAAGCAAGTTTGGTAACAGGTTTTTCCCTTTTGTTTACTGGAGCATGCTCTTCCTTTTTTCTGCCTTTTTTTAATCTTCCGATAACCATAAACTCGAATCTCAAAGCAGGGATGGAGATAGGTTTATATCTTTCAGGCAGTATTTTAATACTCCAGGGCTTAAGAAAATGGGTTTCACATCTGTCAAGAGGGAAAAAAATATCCATAAGGCGTCTAAAGGAATTAGCCTGCTTGAAACAACTTCAATCTCTTTCCCAGGACAATCAAAACCTGGAGAAAAATTTAAAAGATGGATTTGATAAGGTGATGCGTTATATGGGATATAAAAAGGGAGTTTTATTCCACGCCACTTTCAATTCTCCCGAGTTTTTTCTTTTTTCCCATTTTAACCTCACACCAGAAGAGCTTCAGCGTTTCTATACTTTAAATCTGAATGAGGGTTTTTACAATGATGCCTTGAAGACCCGGGAAATAGTTTCGATAAACCAGTTTAAAGATACGGATGAATGGTATAAGCTTTTTGCGGGAGAGAATGAAATAGCCTCCTTTGCCTGCGTTCCTTTAAGATATGCCAACAAGTCATTCGGACTTTTATGTATCTATGATTCAGAACCGGAGAGATTTGTTTTTGAGGAAATTCAATTTCTAACCTGCTTAAGGGATTCTTTCGGACTGATGATCGAGCAATCGCTTTTAATGCAAAAAAGCAGAGCCAGGAAAGAAAGTTTACAAACCGCAGACCAGATCTGCTCGAGGATTCTGGAATCAAAAAACTTAGAGGAAGATTTAACGTATCTTGCCCAGAATCTTAAAAAAGTAATTGAATTTGATTACATCTCCTTATCCCTGGTCGAGGGTTCAGGCAAAAATGTAAAAAAACTATCCCTGGGGCTGGGTGAAAATCTCCTGCTGGATAAAAATACGAATATGCCGGTTTATGGAACCTCTATCGGCTGGGTTCTGGATTCGGCTGAGCCTATGATCGAGAATGATATCACCCTGAAAGGATATTATGAGGATAACCTTTCAAAAATTATGGGGATACGCTCGAAGATAATTCACCCGCTGAAGATTAAAGGAAAAGTAATTGCTACGTTAACGCTGGGGAGTAAAAATCCACATTATTATAATTCAAAATCCATCAAGAAAGTAAGTCTTTTTCCCACGCTTTTAACCTTGTATCTGCAAAAAAAGAACCTTAAAGATTCACTCCAGGAGGAAAAAGAATACTTTCGGACTTTCTACACCCATCTTATGGAATTTCTCAAGTGGAAAGATTTCAAGGGGTATTTGCATAATCTGGTAGAAGATTTAACCCGGGTCCTGCCGGTTAGTTTCTGCCGAATATCATTTTTGGATCCAGACAAGAGAAATCTGGAGCTTCTTTCAGGTTATAAAAGACGGGAGGGGATCTTCTTCTCTACCGAAAGCTCACAACCCCTTGAGGTTCTTCCCTGGCACCGTATGACCTTAGAGACCAGGAAACCAATGCTGATCAATCAGGATGATCCAGAAAGTATGATGTCCAAAGAGGAAGCCTCACTTTTCTTAGCACCAAATTTGAAATCGGCAATTCTTCTGCCTCTGGTTCAGGATGGAGAAAACCTTGGCGTGGTAGCCTTAGGGGAGATGAGGAGCTGGGAGCGAAGACCTTTCAAGCGAAAAGAGATAGATTTTCTGGAAAAAATAAGTCGACAGATCAGTTTTGCTAGGACGGAAAGCTTGTCCGGAGATTACCCTGAATCTAGTTCCGTTCAAGAGCTCGACCAGAAAATCTCCCGATTGGGACTGGAGGTTAACAATTCACTGACCTCCATAATCGGTTCACTGGAGCTATTGAACCTGAAAAAAAACTTAACAGTGGATAAAACAGAACGCTATCTTAAAATCATTGAAAAGGGAGCATTGAGAATAAAAGAGAATATGGAAAGTTTTTTCGAACAGACGGATTATAGAACTATCAATAAATCAGAAGAGAATCAGAATATATTTGTTAAATAGAGAAAAACTGTATAATTAAATAAACAGCAGTTACATCTTTAAACGGTTACACTATTTTTCATTTTATCAGTCTTTTTTTCTTCTCTTCCATCCGAAAAATCAAGAAAAAATGAGTTTATTCCGAATAATACTAATAAATAAAGGTTAGAAAGTGACAGAAGAATTGTCAAACAAAAAATATTGGAGGGTTAAGTGGAAGAAGGCAACGGGGAGGTTGGAAGCAAGAGTAAAGAGCTTTATGAAACTGATACTAAAATAAAATTTAAGATACTGGTGGTTGATGATGATGAAAATATAAGAGAAGTTTTATCAGACCTTTTGCTGCTGGAAGGTCACGAAGTCCTGCTGGCAGATGGCGGGGAACAGGCGCTGTACATCTTCGATCAAAGACAACCTGACATAGTCATAACCGACCTTGGCATGCCGGGTATCTCCGGGTGGGAGGTCGCCAGAAGAGTTAAAGAAAAAGACCCATCCAGAAAAGTGATTGTAATCTCCGGCTGGGGAGCTTCACTGGAAGAAGGTCATTCACTTGAAGTCTATGTAGATCAGGTTCTTTCCAAGCCATTCCACCTGGAGCAGGTTAAAAAAGTGATAGCTGAAGTTATGTCGAATAGTTAGAAATTAACCGGTGTGCAAAATAGTTCTTATTAAAGAGAATATCCTACAATTAGCCCTCCTGGTTTAAAAAATCCTTGACTAAGGAAGAGTTAGTTATATATTATCAATACCCTTCGGGGTGAGGTGTAATTCCTCGATCGGTGATGAAAGCCCACGCGTCCCCGCTAAAAAGCGGGAGCTGAACTGGTGGAATTCCAGTGCCGACGGTTAAAGTCCGGAAGAAAGAAGGGAAAAAAATCAGGCTGTAGGCTAAAATCTGAAGGCTATAGTCCAAAAAATAACCCTACCCCGAAGAGATTCGGGATTTTTATTTACATTATATGGAAGAAAAAAAGTACATGCAGTTATCCATAAAACTTGCCAGCAAGGGGGAGGGAAAAGTTTCTCCCAATCCTTTGGTGGGTTCGGTACTCGTTAAAGACGGCAAGATAATCGGTTCGGGATATCATAAAAAATTCGGAGATTATCATGCTGAGGTCAACGCTATAGCAAGCGCTGGCGGGAAAACAAAGGGTGCAACCCTGTATGTGAATTTAGAGCCCTGCTCTTTTTACGGGAAAACCCCTCCCTGTACCTGGTCGATAATAAACGCCGGGGTTAAAAAAGTGTATTGCTCCATCCTTGACCCTAATCCCAAAGTTAACGGTAAAGGATTGAAAAGTCTGAGAGCTTCGGGTATTCAGGTTGAGGTGGGTTTATTAAGCAGGGAAGCAGAAAAGTTGAATGAGGCTTATCTGAAATATATAACCACAGGCATCCCCTGGGTGATCCTGAAAATTGCCCAGACCCTGGATGGCAAAATCGCTACAGCCAGCGGTGACTCTAAATGGATTACCTCAGAGGATTCGAGAAAATTTGTACACGAGCTCAGGAGTAAGGTTGATGCAGTTTTAGTTGGATCGGGAACTGTTATAAAAGACGATCCAGAGCTTACCAGCCATTCTAAAACAAGGAGAAATCCGAGAAGGGTAGTTCTAACCACCAGTCAGAACCTTCCCCCTATCTCTAAAATATTCAGGATTAATGAAGATGGAAAGACAATTATCGTTACTCCTGAGGTAACTTCGAAATTAAAAGTTCATAATGCCGAGATATGGGTAGTGAAAAAGAATAAAGAGGGGAAGATCGATTTAAAAAAATTCTTAAAAAAGGCAGGGGAAAAGGAAGTTACTTCTATAATGATAGAAGGAGGAAAAGAGATTTTCACCTCTTTTTTAAAATACAGGCTGGCAGATAAGATTTATTACTTTATTTCCCCGGGCATCCTGGGGAAAGGTCTGGAAACTTTTGGCGATCTGGGTATAGAAACGATAAAAGATTCTCTCAAGTTAAGAGGGATTGAGCTCAAAAAATTCAGCAGGGATTTTCTTATAACCGGCTATCTATAATAAGGCAGGTAAATTATGTTTACGGGAATTATAGAGGAGATAGGTGAGATTAAAAATATCTTTTCCACTGCAAAGGGAAAGGTTATTGAAATCAAAGCGGAAAAAGTGTCGAAAGATCTGAAAGTCGGGGACAGCGTGAACATAAACGGTGCTTGTCAGACAGTAGTTGAAACGAAGAGAAATCACTTCAAAATCCAGGCGGTTGAGGAGACTTTAAAGAGAACAAATTTTGCTCTGCTCAAGGCTGGCGATAGAGTGAATCTGGAAAGAGGTATGAAACTTTCAGACAGGCTGGGAGGGCATCTAATAAGCGGACATATAGACTGCACTTCCCGGATAAAGTCAATAGACTTAAGAGGAGATAGTTCCATATATGAATTTGATCTGCCTGCCGAATATTCCAACCTGGTGGTTGATAAAGGTTCGATTGCCGTGGAGGGTATAAGCCTGACTATTACAGAACTGAAAGAGGATTCATTTAAGGTCTCAGTAATACCTTTCACTCTTAAAATGACTACCTTAGGAGAAAGAAGAGCAGGGGATATGGTTAACGTAGAGTTTGATCTTTTAGGTAAATACGTTAAAAAGGTCATAGAAAAAAAAGAGGATATAAAAAGCAAAATAACCGAGGAATGGCTTAAAGAAATCAGGTAAGATGTGAAACATCAAAAGTGAAAATAGAAAAGAAAAGTTCAAATGCTCAAAGGTCCAAAAGCTCAACGCATAAAAAGCTAAAAGCTAACAGTTGTTTGCTACAGATTAAATAGAAAGAGGTGTTATATGTCTGATTTAAATAGTGTCGAAGAGGCGATAGAGGAGATAAAAAAAGGGAGATTCATTATCGTGGTGGATGATGAGAACCGGGAGAACGAAGGAGATATGATAATGGCTGCGGAGAAAGTGACTCCCGAGGCAATTAACTTCTTATCCAAATATGCCCGTGGCTTAATATGCGTGCCGCTGGTTACCAGAAGATTGGAGGAACTCAACCTATACCCTATGGTAGGTATAAATACTGCCAAGATGGGAACTCGTTTTACCATTTCCGTGGATGCTGTTCATAATACCACCACTGGAATTTCTGCTCATGATCGTGCTCAGACCATAAAAACTATAATAGATTGTAAAACAAAATCGGAGGATTTAGCCCGTCCCGGTCATATTTTTCCCATACAAGCTTTGGATGGAGGGGTTTTAAGCCGGGCAGGACATACTGAGGCAGCTGTTGATCTGGCAAGGATAGCAGGTCTTTATCCAGGCGGGGTTCTATGCGAGATAATGGATGAAGATGGACATATGGCGCGCCTGCCAAAGCTCAAGAATATGGCAAAGGATTTTGATCTGAAAATCATCTCAGTCAAAAATCTGATCGAGTATCGAAGGAGAACTGAAAGACTGATCGAAAGAGTAGCAACAGTTAATTTCCCTACACAATTCGGATTTTTTAAACTGCACCTGTTCAAAAGTTCCATTGACGAGCACCATCATTTAGCCTTAGAAAAAGGAGAGGTAAGAGGCAAGGAAAAAGTTCTGGTAAGAGTTCATTCACAATGCTTAACCGGGGACGTATTCCATTCGAGAAGGTGCGACTGCGGTGACCAGCTTTCCGCTGCGCTGTCTATGATAGAAAAAGAGGGTTCGGGCGTATTTCTTTATATGCGGCAGGAAGGCAGAGGCATAGGCTTGAGTAATAAGATTCTGGCATATGAGTTGCAGGATTTAGGGCGGGATACAGTCGAAGCCAACCAGGAGTTAGGGTTTGAACCGGATTTAAGAGATTATGGTATCGGAGCGCAGATATTGGTAAATTTAGGATTAAGCAGTATCAGGTTGATTACAAATAACCCGAGAAAGATTGTGGGCATAGAAGGATACGGTCTGAAAGTGGTTGAAAGAATTCCCATGGAAATTCAGCCAACTCCCGAGAATCTGAAATATCTGGAGACAAAAAGAGATAAGCTGGGTCATATTCTGAGGATAGAAAACAAGATAGAATAAATTAAAAAGAAAATTAATCATAAAAGGAGGATTTATGCCTAAAATAATCAAAGGAAGTCTGCAGGCTAAGGGTAAAAGCTTTGCTGTGGTGACCTCACGTTTTAACGAGTTTGTCACCCAGACACTATTAAACGGAGCGCTGGATTGTCTATATCGTCACGGTTCAGAGGAGAAGAAAATCGACATCATCTGGACTCCAGGATCTTTTGAAATACCCTATGCTGCCTCCAGATTGGCAAAAAGTAAAAAGTATGATGCGGTGATCTGTTTGGGTGCGGTGATCAAAGGCGACACCCCGCATTACGATTATATCGCCAGTGAGGTGACAAAAGGTATTGCTAAAATATCACTGGAGACCGGAATCCCGGTAATCTTTGGAATCATAACTCCTGATAACTTAGAACAGGCAATCGAAAGGGCCGGGACCAAGGCTGGGAATAAGGGTTGGGATGCAGCGCTTTCAGCTATTGAGATGGTGAATTTATTTGAGCAGATTTAAATATTCTATAATCTAAAATCCAAAGCTCGTAGAGAAGGAAAGGCATATGGGTCAAAGAAGAAAAGCCAGGGAGCTGGTTATAAAGGCTCTTTACTGCTGGGAGATAAGAGGGAGCAAGCCTGAGGAGATTTATAATGATCTCCTTTCCAAAACCGAGCTAGATCCTCCTTCTAAGCTTTTTTCAGCAGACCTATTTAAGAAGACGATTCAGAATCAGAAAGAAATTGATGAGCTGATAAGGGAGAATGTTCAACACTGGGATTTCACCAGAATTGCGATAGTGGATAAAAATATTTTAAGAATGGGAATCTGTGAATTAATATATATGAAAGATATCCCGGTGAAGGTTTCCATAGATGAGGCGATTGAACTGGCTAAAAAGTACAGCTCTGAAGATTCCGGATCTTTTGTAAACGGAGTTTTGGATGCTATAGCAAGAAAAATTGAAAAGTTCAAGGGATAAATAATTGACAAAGGTGAAGCGAAGTGTATATTTAAAATTTTGGAGTTTTTTAATGGATAAAAAAATTAGTAAGGGGAAAAAGCTATGGGATTTACTTCCTGGTATAAAAAGGACCCGATAAATTTCTGGTTATCG
>Ga0224495_10002169_pt1 | contig 13059 bp, 15 predicted proteins | sample SF_Jul11_sed_USG_FD_168128 | JGI IMG/M metagenome (GOLD analysis project Ga0224495, IMG submission 168128) | Sediment microbial communities from San Francisco Bay, California, United States - SF_Jul11_sed_USGS_4_1 | ecosystem: Environmental > Aquatic > Marine > Sediment | place: USA: California... | reverse complement strand
GAAACAAAAGATCGACTCAATAAAGGGCAGACTCATCTACAACAGAAGACTCGGGACAGCCGAGCCGCCCTTTGCCAATATCCGCTCCACCATGGGACTGGACAGATTCTCCTTACGAGGGGGAAAGAAAGTGGGCACTCAATGGAGGCTCTACTGCATTGTTCATAACCTGATCAAAATTCACAGATACGGAGAAGGGTTTGCATAAGAATAAAGACCGATCAGGGCCGAAAATAGCCCTGCCCCGGACAGGACTGAGGCATTAAAAAGCTCAACTTGGGGAAGAGCAAGAATCAAAACAAAGGGATAAATGAAAAAGAGCAGAACAAAAGGGAAGCAGCTTGATTTTGGACTTTTTCTACAGACTCGTTATGTTTGAATTAATACAATGAATAAAAATAAAATGATAAATTCATATTGGGACAGAAGAAGAAAAGGAATATATTCATCCCTGTTTTTACTGTTCTGTTTTTATATCCTTATAGGTGTGTTTGGACTAGCGATGAGGAAAGCTCCTGTTTTCGCAAGCTTTTTAATAATCCTTTTGATTGCTATGTATGGATTCTACTTAATAATAGATTACATTTATTTTAAAAAGTCTTTTAAGAAATACGGCAGAATAGATTATGATTTGAATCAATTACATACAATGGAGATTCAATGTAACAAAGATGATGCATTTCAATATGCGTTGACTTCAATCAAAACATATAAAGGAATACGGGATATTGAACCTGATAAGCAGCGTGGCATCATTGAAGCAGAACGAAAAGGATACTGCAAAACACGAGGAGAAAATATCAAAATTATTATTAAAGAAGGATTCGGCACATCTCTAATTGAGATATATAGTTCTCCACGTTTTAAAAGGGCATTTATTGATTTTGCTCAAAATTATGAAAACGTCGAAATCATTAGTGCATCCATTAAGAATTTGATGGAGATGAAGAAAATATAAAGAAAACATAACCAGCAAATCAACCCGACGCAGAATTGCGTCGGTCGGTTTTCGCAGTCCGCTTTCCTGCGCGGGTTATTTTTTTCGTTAACCTCAAAATGAAATTAATAACTGCAATTACATCTTTACTAGCGCTTGCGTTTACACCTAGCGCAATTGCTCATGCTGGAACAGCGAATAAACAGGCACTGAAATATAACTACGAATTCAGCATATGCCCTGATGTTCCAGCAATGCGATTTACTCTGACTTGGGACGACCAAGTCGGCGATATAATAATTAACGTACTTGAGAAACGCACTGGTAAGCTAATACAACAAATCACGGCGGAAGGTGTTGAAGAGCCATATCAAGGACCAGCAGTTTTTACTGCTGAGGACATTAATTATGACGGCTGCCAAGATCTTAAGCTCCTTTGCTTCACAGGTGCTACAGGGAATGAGCTTTACAGATATTGGACATACAACCGCAAAACAAATAAATTCCAATCCGAAAAGATACTAGAAGATATTTGTAACCCTGAGATTCGATTGTCTAAAAAAGAAATATTTTCACACTGTAAAGAAGGCGGAGCCGGTGCTTACTATATTGAAACGACATATAAATTTACAGGTAAGAAATATAAGCTTATAAGACAAACAGACCAATACCTGGAATTAGAGAGCGGTCGGGTGATCAGGGAAGAAAAAGAAGTTAGGAATGGAAGAATGATAACCATCAAAAAAGAGGAAATTATTAAAAACAACTAAGGTTAACAATCTGCTCCAGGCGACGCGGGAATAACCGCTTTTTGTTTTAATCTTTTGTCGTACACCGCGCCCCTGAGCATGGTCGTTAGCCACAAAGTAGAATATAAATAAAAGGGGGATTAATGAAGTCAAAGGATTATTTCATACTGGGCTGCAAATTGTTTGGTATTTACTGTCTTGTCCTCGGAGTACCGACATTACTTACCACAATTCCCACTTTTGTCCAAACACAGATGGATGAGGATTACAGACGAATTATGATGGCTACAAAAATAGCTACTCGCCTTCTTCCTGTGATATTCATTCTCGGAGGGTTCTATCTGATTCGCGGCGGTGCACGGCTGTATCACTTCGCTTATCCGGACGAAAATGAAAATAGAAATCAAATTGAAGAAAAGTTACTGCTATTCCTAAAGATGCTGGGCATTTATCTTGTCATTTCCTACTTTCCTGATTTATTGAAAACCATTTCAAGCTACATCGCATATTCTAACGCCCCGAAAATCTTTAACCTAATGCAAGAGCAGCAATATACATACGTGAATGCTGCGTCAAGCATTTGGGGCGTTGGTGTCGGTCTTTATCTATTCAGGGGTGGTAAATTCATCGTCAGCATGGCAATGAAAAGCCTTCCCGAGGGCCACAACCATATATCGGAAGAAAATAATGGCTAACAAGCTGCTCAACCAGACTCGCGATAAACGTGGTTTGGTTTTCATCTTTGGCCCATGAGCTCGCTGGTTAGCATGGTCGTTGAAGCTGTAGAAAAAGTCCTGAAAGGCTTATAATATCGCCATTCATCTTGTATAAAGATGAGACCACACGGGTTAGCAAGGAGGCAACGAGTGGCGAAATACAAACAATACGATTACTCCCAGGGCAAATTCATACCGATACACTTTGACAAGCAGATCCTTCCGGGGACGTTTGAGCATACACTTCATTACCTGATAGATAACGAACTCGACCTTTCCGTATTTGACCTGCGCTACAGCAATGATGAGACCGGGGCGCCGGCATACGATCCTGCGATACTTCTGAAGATCATACTCTATGCCTACTCGCGGGGAATCACCTCAAGCCGGAAGATAGCGCAGTGCTGCGAGGAGAATATCGTATTCATGGCGTTGTCTGCAGACACAAGGCCGCACTTTACGACGATAGCCGATTTCATCTCATCAGCGGATCAGGAGATCATCAGATTATTTCTTGAAGTCCTGCTCTGCTGTGACGAGATGGGCCTGATCGGCAAGGAGATGTTTGCGGTGGATGGCTGCAAGATGCCCTCCAATGCCTCTAAGGAGTGGAGCGGGACAAAGGAGGAGCTCCGGCATAAAAAAGAGAAGATGGAGAAGGCGGTCCGGCAGATCATAAAGAGGCACCGGGAAACGGACATGAAGGAGAAGGACAAGGGGACAATCGAGCAGGAAGAAAAATATATTTCCACCATCAAAAGCAAAGCGAAGAAGATAAAGGAATGGCTTAAGGACAACGACGACAAGCCCGGCAAGACAGGCAAGCCCGTAAAGAGCAACATCACCGACAACGAAAGCGCGAAGATGAAGACCTCCCATGGAGTGATACAGGGCTATAACGGGGTTGCGGTGGTGGACGACAAGCACCAGGTGATCGTGCATGCCGAGGCCTTCGGGGCGGCGCAGGAACATGACCTTCTTCAGCCGATGATAGAGGGGACAAGGGGAAATTTTAAAGAGATCGGCAGTGAAATGGACGTATTTGAGAAAGCGAAGCTGGTGGCCGACAGCGGATATCATACTGAGGGCAATATCCAGATGGTCATGGAAGAAGGGATAGACGCATACATAGCGGACACGCAGTTTCGGAAGAGAGATCCGAGGTTTGCGGAAGTCGACAAGTATAAGGAGCGCGCCCGGAAAGAACAAAGGGAATTCAATGGGACAAAGCTGCTCTATCATCCGAGGGAATTCAGAATAACTGATGATAAAAAGTATTGCATCTGTCCTGAGGGGAAGAGGCTCTATTATAAGGCTACTGTACTTATCAACGGATACAAAGCCATGAAGTTCCACGGGAGAAAGACAGACTGCAGGGTGTGTGAAGCGAGGGAGAAGTGCCTTAAGCACCCCGATCGCACAGAGGCCAGACAGGTTGCCTTCTTTCAGGGACGTTCTGAAAAAGCACCATATACCTTTACCCAGCGGATGAAACAAAAGATCGACTCAATAAAGGGCAGACTCATCTACAACAGAAGACTCGGGACAGCCGAACCGCCCTTTGCCCATATCCGCTCCACCATGGGACTGGACAGATTCTCCTTACGTGGGAAAAAGAAAGTGGGCACTCAATGGAGGCTCTACTGCATTGTTCATAACCTGATCAAAATTCACCGGTATGGAGAAGGGTTTGCGTAAGAAAAATAAGGAATAACGACCGATCAGGACCGAAAAAAGCCTTGCCCCGGACAGGACTGAGGCGTTAAAAAGCTCAACTTGGGGAAGAGCAAGAATCAAAACAAAGGGACAAATGAAAAAGAGCAGAACAAAAGGGAAGCAGCTTGATTTTGGACTTTTTCTACAGACTCGTTATGTGCGAATAAAATATAAAGGCGAATAAATAATTCAAATGAAATATGCTAACTTGTGGCAAAGACTGAAAGGATGGATTGTTGATGTAATCATAACTTTGCCAGTGTCATTGATAATCCATAAATCTTATATTGGGAATACCTTAGTTTTGTCACAAGTGGTGTTTATGATATTTGAAGGTGCGTATTATATTTCATTTTGGTTAAAGAAAGATGCGACACCCGGAATGATGCTGTTTAAGATAAGACTGACATCAAATGAAAAACTTACATTAAGGAGAGCTATTTTAAGATATATCGGCTTATACGTATCGTTGTTTTCATTAGGTCTTGGCGCCATATGGATGCTTTGGGATAAGAATAAACAGACATGGCAAGACAAAATAGCATACACTTTTGTGGTGATAAAGGAAGCAGAAATTAATTAAAAGTAAGGACAGCACATAACACATCAATCAACCCGATTCGGCTTCGCCTCTCGGGTTATTTCGGTCGTTCTGTGTAACAATTAGAAAATGAATATAATCAATATTATTCTATTCTTACTGTCCTTGCTGATACTACACACTCCATCGTATGGAGAAGAAAATGCAACACTCCCTAACTTAGTTGAATCCCATATTGAAACTTGTCGAGAACGATACGGCAAAGGCAATTTTGCGGAAGCAATATCAGCTTGCACAAAGGCTCTTGAAATAGACCCTCAATTAACGACAGCTTATTACATTAGAGGGAATGTGAGGCTCGCGCAGGGGGATATAGACAGAGCAATTGAGGAGTACTCTAAAGCAATTAAATTGGATTCAAAATATGTTATCGCATACAACGGTCGTGGGGTTGCATGGTACAGCAAAGGCGAATATGGTCAAGCTATCGACGATTTCCTCAAGGCTATAGAAATAAATCAGAATTATGATCAAGCCCTTAACAATTTAGCGTGGTTATATGCAACTTGTCCGGTCGCTAAATTTATAAATGGAAAGAAAGCTATCAAGCTTGCGGAAAAGGCAATTAGTCTCGGCGAAATGAACGACACCTTCTTGGCTATTGTCTATTATAAGACATTAGCAGCCGCGCAGGCGCAAAATGGCGGTTTTAAGACGGCAGTAAAAACCGAGGCAGATGTCGCTGCGTGGCTCGAATACGACGGATATACGGATATGCTGACGGAATCCAAACTTAGATTGAAAAAATATAAATCTAAGCAGCAGTGGCGCACGAAAGAGACTATCATTATTAAAGACATGAGTGGGGCTGGCTTAATTATTTACAGAGAGCCGATCCTTTGAATGATAATTAAAACCAATAACGCACAGAACACCAGGCTACACTTGACCGGGAATAGCCTCTCTTTGAAATTCAAAGGTCTGTGGCCCGGCAAGTGAGCCATCTCGTTATGGCAAAGAATATTAATAAAGACAAAATAGAAATCGAAACATTGCCACCTCAGCAAAGCGGTGTCCGTCGCATGATGGCAGACGCTGCCGGTAGGTCATATCAATCTTTCAAGACATTATCAGAGGCACAGCATCATGATAATACTGTCGCCGTATTTGAGGGCGACTATGGTGGGCAAATATATCTCGTTTGTCCAATATTATTAATCAAATGCGATGAAACAAAATTACAACAACTGCTCAAAGATATAGATTCTTATTGCTGGAACGATCCGGATGGGGGAAATATTTATTACGAACAAAAACCGGAGTCTGGTTTAATCTCCGGCGGTATGGGGGGAGGCATTGCGACAACCGATCTATGGATACATGACGAACTTCGCAAACTCCGACTTAAAGAGGATATTGAAGATGTTTTATCCGACAAGAAAGAGCATATACGAAGAAGGCCATAATACCAGGCTCCACTTGACCGGGAATAACGCCTTTTCGTTTTCAGTTTTAGGTCTGTCCCCGGCAAGAGAGCCATCTCGTTAAATCGCCAAATATTAATAAAGACAAATGAAGAATAAATACAAAACAAAGCAAGACGCTGTAACTGCATTAATTACATATCTCGCTGCACCTCTTTTTGCAGCAGGCGGCGTATTCATGGCCTTAACACGCCGTGGTATTAGAGAAATGTATACAGAATCAACTCAACGGATCGCTGTAATTATTGGAATAGTGGGCGTGCTCGTTGTACTAATCTATTCGTGGTACAAAATGTTTCGTATTTTCTTTATGATAATTAACAGCAAAGATTATGATGCACTGCCAGACAGCATCGAAATTCCTCAAACATCCATATGTTTAAACTGCAGAGAGCCATTTGCCGGGCGGACGCTTACTTCAATGATATGTCCAAAGTGCGGCGGCGCTCTTGAAAATATATACGGTTTTTATGACAGACATCCAGAGCTAAGAAATGAAGACAAAAAATAATGAAGACAAAAAAAACGATTTAACAATTAAATCAAGGCGACGGTGAATAAGCGCTGTTTGTTTTTCATTCGCGCTGGTTACTACCGCGCCTTATCGCTATCGTTCTGCAAAAATAATAATAAAGGATACTAAAGATGGCTTTCTTTGATTTCATTAAAGAACTGCGTACAGGAGAACCTGATATAGGAAAGGCCCAAAAGGCTATGAAAATATTGGGCTGGATATGTACCGTAGGCGCAATTTGGTATTTCATAATTTTCTTTATAGCCCCGTTTAAGGAAAGTCCGTTCAATATGCCGCCTGAGTATCCTTATCTGGCATTAATCTCTCTCTTGCTCATAGGAGCCCTTTTCTTTCGTTCTTCACGAGGCATCAGAGAAATGGAGCCATGGGGCAAGAAAACTGGCCAAATAGCAATTGTTCTGTTGATTGTTGTCTTTGTTGGATTTATGTTTTTTGTATTCCCAATGAAGGCAGTTCCGCTTCATGATAATACATTCTCAATAGTATTTCTTCTCTTTGCTACCGTCTTTGTTGCTCAATTCGCATTGCCTGCATATTTTGGTGTTCGTTATCTTTCCCGCCTTCCCGTCAAAGGGGAATACACAGCAGCTCGATATCAGTCAGAAAACATATCAATGAGACTGGAGAATAGAATAAGCAGAGAAAGTGCAATGCCGCAAGTGAGCTATAAGGAAGCTCTCTTTCCGTTTGGTATTCTCGGCACATTTGCAGTGGTGCTTGCAGGCCCCATGCTTATTATTTTTATTGGCGAAAAATATGTCAGATCTGAATTTATGCCCTTTCTTTTTGGTCCTTTTTTCCTATTTATATTTCTTGGACCGGTTCTTTACAACAACATCCCCTCTTCTTTTCAGAAAAAAAGAGATATTGTAGCCTCATTTACCGGTGGAGGCTCGATTTTCTTGTTTCATGGTTCGTGGCCTTTCTTCAGGCTAATAGTTTACAAAGATGGTCTTGAAGTTCGGGTCATGTTTCATCGTTTTTTTATTCCTTACGAAAAGATGGAAGACATACCTGATAAAGTCGGGTTTTTTAATAGAGGCATTTTGATTAAATCGGACTTGTCGGATGTACCTTCTGGCATTCGATTTAGTGGTTTTGGCATGAAGAAAATGGTAGAAGTAGTAAATGAAACGCGAATCAAATACCTGGCAGGCACAAAGAAAAGCTGAGAAATATACAGTCATGCAGAACAAAAGCATCGAGAGGGACGCGAGAATAGCCGTCATTCTTTTTCAGTTTTGGCCGTGTTGCTCCCGTGACCCTCAACCGCAGCGTTATCCTGAGAAAAAAACATAATGAAATCAAAAAGGCAAAAAAAACGATAATTCAATGTTCAAGTTGCGGTCACGAGAATATCTTTGCTCAAACCTATCCATATCATGCTGGTTTCGCCAATCAGGGCTTTTTATATAATGACGCCGGAAATCTTACTTTTGTTTGGAGTAGTTTTGACTCAACATATGAGGCAATCGTGGGGCAAAGGCATCCGTGGGCATTGGAAGAAGAAGAAGACAAATTTAAAATAGAAGATTTACTCCTCCCCGCACCATCGGGTGGTTGTTGGAGATTTTCCAATCCTGCTAGGTGCCTTGATTGTGGTAAACCGATTAGTGACCCGATGATCATGCAGATTTATTACGTGGTGTATGAAGGTAGTATTAATGCCGATTATCATCATAATGAAACGGTATCGTTTGCAGACTATATAAAGATAAAAGGATAACACATCAATCAACCCGATGCGGCTTCGCCTCTCGGGTTATTTTGTTCGTTCTGCACAAATATAAGAGGTCAGCGCCGAGATAACCGCGTTCCTGAGATGACAGGAGATCAGGCATCCCCGTCCTTCCAGGACGCATGCGGCCTGACAGGGGCATGGAGACGACACAAGGGCGCACGGCTCATGCCTGGCGTTATACCGGGCAATAAAGATAAAATAAAGACATGACCAAAATAGCTACCTTAGGGCCTCAGGGCACATTTTCCGATCTCGCAGCTAAATCGTATCTCCATACTTTCGGGGAAGCGCTGGGCCTTAACGGCATCAAATATTTCAAATCCATAAAGAGCACTTTTAAAGCCGTAGGCACAGAATGTGACTTCGGGGTTTTGCCGATAGAGAATTTATCAGAAGGATATGTCGAAGTCGTCTTGGACTTGCTCGTGGACAGCGATCTGGAAATTGTGCATGAACTGGTGTTGCCGATTCAATTTTCTTTTGTTTCATATGCGAAGACATTGCAGGACATAAAAAAAATATTTGTGCAATATGTCGCCGAAGGCCAGTGCGGAAACTTTATTGACAGCCTCCCAGATGTAACAGTCGTAAGAACCGAGAGCAATATGGTGTCGCTCGACCTGCTGAAAAAGGATAATGTGTCATCTGGTGCCATTGTTCCTTGTCATGCCGATTTGGCTTTTCCTTCCATTCTTCCCAATGTGAATGATTACGAAAACAATGCAACCCGCTTCATTGTGCTTTCCGGGAAAGGGCTTGTTCAAAGCCCGAAGGAAGAATATAACTGCAAAACTTCTTTCATTGTTGTGGATGACAACGACTATCCCGGTTTGTTAGTGCGCATTCTTTCGCCTTTTTCAAGCAGAGGACTCAACTTAACGTCAATTATATCCCGGCCGGCAAAGACATCCATCGGAAGGTATCATTTCTTCATCGATATAGAAGGCCATGAGGCTGATTTAAAAGTAAAAGAAGCATTTGACGAAATCAGCAGCCTGAATAACGTGAAGATTCTGGGATCATATCCAAGAGCGCATTGCCAATAGCTATTTCTTTTCGGTCCCGGTTTTTTTCTCAATTCTCACTCACAAATATTCATACCCAAAACAGCCTGTTTCATTCGCTGTATCGTGTTTGATCGAGGGCCTGCCATCGCCGGTATTCTTTCAGGTTCCTGGCTTTTTTGTTTCGGGGTATCTTGACCCTCTTTTTATTGTCGCCTTCGTCGTCGGGGCATTTGTCGCTTCAGACATTGCGTTCCTGGTCGGCATTTTTCAAAGGCATTTAACAAAAGACATAGAAGTTGCATAATCTGTCAGCCGGAAGCAGTTAACATTCCGCCCAGAGCTTATCACTGTCGTTCCCCTCATCTCTCCCTGAAAGACATTCTCAGTTCGTAAACACCAGCTTCCGGCGTTTGTTCGACGACAAAACCCTTCTTCTCAAACAGCTGGAGCATGGGTTTATTGTCCATCAGCACCGAAACGGTAAACCCGTGGAGTCCTTCCCTCTTCGCCAGATAGGTGGTAGATGCAATCGGTCGAAAGGGAATAGAAAAACCTTGCCGTTTTCTGAATCTGTAACAAGTTGTATCAAATACCCGCCGCAGCGCCGAATGAATTAACATCCGACAACTTTTTATTTGTATCAAACGTGCTATTTTGTTATATTGATAGGGAAACCAACCCGGGAGGTTGCATGATTGCACTGTTCTCTTTATTAGGCCTCTTTTTGCTCGCGGCGCTTTCGGTCATATTCCTTGTCATCTCTATTTACAACAAACTCGTCCGTCTGCGGACGACGGTGAAGTCTTCCTGGGCGGACATCGATGTTCAGCTCAAAAAGCGGTACGACCTCGTCCCCAACCTCATGGAGACGGTCAAAGGGTATGCCGCGCATGAGAAAACCGTTTTCGAGAAGGTCACCGAGGCTCGTTCCTTTGCAATGAAGGCGTCTTCGCCGGCGGACAAGGCAAAGGCGGAAAACATGTTCAGCGAGACACTCAAGAGCCTGTTTGCGGTTGCCGAGGCGTATCCCGAACTGAAGGCGAACACAAACTTCCTGCAGCTGCAGTCCCAGCTGAAGGAACTCGAAGACAGCATCGAGTACGCCAGGAGATACTACAACGCGGTCGTGCGTGATTACAATATTCTGACCGAGACGTTCCCATCGAATATCGTCGCTGCCCAGTTCAGATTCGCGAAAGAAGAATTCTTCGAACTCGAAGAACCCGGAGTCGAGAGAAAACCCGTAAAAGTGAGCTTCTCTTAAGGTGCTGACAGGCCTGTCATGCGCCCGATGATCAGGATACCCTTCTTTCTGCTTCTCGGCGTATCCGCTATTCTTGTTTTCCTTCCCTCTGCCGCCTGTGGAGCGGATTTCACGATCAATAACTTTTCTGCATCCATACTCGTCAGGCAGGATTCGTCTGTCACCGTCAAAGAGACCTTGACGGTTGAATTCCACCGGCCGAGGCATGGCATCTACCGGGAGATACCTTTCAACTATACAGACTCTCTCGGCAGGAAGATCAAAACGCCTGTTGAAGTACTTTCTGTCGAAGACGCCAATGGCGGCAAACTAAGGGCAAAGATAATCAATAAGGGAAATGTTGTTCATATACGAATCGGCGACCCTGACAGTTATGTCTCCGGTCTGCAGAAGTACGAGATATTTTACAAAGTCGAAAACGCGGTCCTCTTCCTTGACGACCATGACGAACTCTACTGGAACGTAACAGGAAATTACTGGCAGGCAGAGATCAGGCAGGCCCGATGCACTGTCAGTCTCGAGGGTGAGCAGACAAAGGCCTTGCTGACCGCCTGCTATACCGGAAGACTGGGCTCATCGGAGAAGGCCTGCACGTACGGCGCGATCAACAACACCGTCGAGTTCGAAGCCGGAAGAAGCCTTTTCCCGGGCGAAGGACTCACCATTGCCTATGGCTGGGACAAAGGCCTTGTCAGTCCGCCCTCCTCTTTCAAAAGATTCCTCTGGTTCATCAATCTCGAACAGAACTGGATATTCATCCTCCCCGTTGCATCACTGATTATTATGATCAGCCTCTGGTACCGGAGGGGGAGAGATCCGAGGGTAAGGGAGTCGGTGACGGTGATGTACGGGCCTCCGAAATTCAACAATGCGCCGCTCAGTCCTGCTGAGGTCGGCACGCTCGTCGACGAGACCCTCGATTCCAGGGACATCACCGCCACCATTGTCGGCCTTGCCGTAAAGGGATATATCAAAATCGAGGAGACGAAAGAGGAAGGCCTTATTTTCGACTCAAAAGACTATTACCTTGCGAAGCGGAAGGATGCCGACGAATCGCTCTCGCTTTTCGAGAGGGAACTCATGTCCGGCCTGTTCGGCTCCCTGCGGGGCAGAATGGTTTCTGACCTCAAAAACAAATTTTATACCCATATCGCCCCCCTGAAGAAGACAATCTACACCGAATTAACGAGGATGAAATTCTTCACCGTAAGCCCCGATAAAGTGCGGCAACTTTACGCGGGAGCGGGCCTGATCACCGCGATAGCCGCAACCATTCTGATAAGCCTGCTCTTCAGCGATTCCATAGGGGGAACACGGTCCTTCCTCGCGGGCATACTGTCAGGTCTCCCGATGCTCGGTTTTTCGAAATTGATGCCTGCCAAGACAAAGTCCGGCTCAGCGGCGTATATGGAAATACTCGGCTTCGAGGAATTCCTCAGCAGGGCGGAGAAAGACCAGCTCGTGCGGATGAAGGACGATAACCTCTTCTCGAAATTTTTCCCCTACGCGCTCGCGCTCAATGTTGCCGACAACTGGGCACGCGCCTTTGAGGGGATCTATCAGCAGCCCCCTGAATGGTACGTTTCCCCGGCAGGGGTCAGGACCTTCAGCCCCATGAGCTTTAACCGCTCCATCGGCTCCGCGATGTCAAGCCTTTCCGGCGCGATGTTTTCTGCCCCGCGAAGCAGCGGTGCGGGAGGAGGAGGCGGAGGGTTTTCCGGCGGCGGTTTCGGCGGAGGGGGAGGCGGAAGCTGGTGAGAAGAGCTCTCAGCTCCCGGCGCCCAGCTCCTCGACTGTCTTATTCAGGCTCGCGGTGTCCTCGACGTTATATAACTTTACCGAAGGTTCTATCCGCTTGATAAGTCCGGACAGCACCTTGCCGGGGCCAACCTCAACAAAGGTGTCTATGCCTGTCTCGACCAGATTCCTTACCGAGTCCTCCCACAATAAGGGGCTGTTCAACTGTTTGATGAGAGAAGCCTTGATCCTTTCGGCACTCATCTGAAATACGGCATCCGCGTTGCTGACTATGGGAACTTCGGGATCGCTTATCGCAATGGTATCGAGAAGCTCACCCAGCCTGTTGGACGCCTCTATCATCAGGGCACAATGCGACGGCGCGCTGACCGCCAGTGCAATCGCCCTTTTCGCTCCCGCAGCCTTTGCCAGCTTCATCGCGTCTTCAACCGCGTGCCTCTCTCCGCCGATAACGATCTGACCGGGGGAGTTATAATTCGCAGGCGAGACATAGCCTGACTCAACAGAGAGGCACAGATCATCCACCTTCTGACGGTCAAGGCCCAAAATCGCCGCCATCAATCCCTGCCCCTCAGGTACCGCCTCCTGCATGTACATCCCCCTCTTCTCGG
>Ga0224495_10002167_pt1 | contig 13079 bp, 5 predicted proteins | sample SF_Jul11_sed_USG_FD_168128 | JGI IMG/M metagenome (GOLD analysis project Ga0224495, IMG submission 168128) | Sediment microbial communities from San Francisco Bay, California, United States - SF_Jul11_sed_USGS_4_1 | ecosystem: Environmental > Aquatic > Marine > Sediment | place: USA: California... | reverse complement strand
GAGAAAATTGTGACTTGGTATACTCCCGGAGTTCCGGTTTCTACAACCGTGTAATTTTGATCACCACTGGAATGAATATCAGACCAATTACAGCTTATGAGACCTGCAGCACCACTGATTGGGACCTGTAAATCAGTATCTCTGTATGTGATTGTAAATGATGTAGTGTAGCCGACGGGAAGTGACAGTAGACTTGTCGATGGAATTGCAGATGTGTGAAGTTCACGGACATCAACAGTCAGGATGATTGAACGTGATTTGTAATAATCCTTCGTAGCAGTAATCAGAACATGGTATCTATCAAGAGTCATTCCCACAGTATCTAAACTTAATAGATAATTACCAAAACCATCTGGGGCTACTGTATATCCCTGTGTCCAATTGCTTACGACAGAAGCCCCACTTATGGGATTGGCAAACATATCTTCGAAATAAGCATGAATTTCTGCAGTATTCCCACTCGCAACATCAATACCTGGAGCATCAGATGAAAGGAACTCTGTTTCATAGATTACATTAATTGTGAATGTGTCAAAAAGTGAATCGTAATAGGCTTTAGACCAGCTGAAATCAACATCATACCTGCCATTTGAAATCAGTAGACTAGTATTCAAGGTTACACTATACTCTCCAGTTCCCAAATCATTTACAGATCCAATGCCAGCATCCCAAGAATAAGTCATGAGTCCGCCGGGCAGTAGATCACCATTATCGCTGTCATTTACCCTAAACTGGAGAAAGACGAGCACACCATATGTCACATTGATACTCCATGTTGTCCTGCTAGCAATAGGATACTTGACTGAGAGTTGTGTTGAATGCTCTATGTCGAACCCTCGACGATAGAAACCGATATTGTGTACTTCAGAACTCGAAATATGGTCATCAACTGTAGCTTGCACTTCCCATGATCCAACTTGAGCACTGACAGCATCTAGTGCGACATAGCCACTGATAGCATATCCAGATGCATCAACTATTGCAGTGAGAGTATTCCATACTTCTCCATAAGAATCATAGATTGTAAAAGTAACTTGATCATACTGATAAACTGAAGGAAGAATTGCGCGGAAACGTGTGTCTTCATCAGATCTGAAAGTCTTCGTTTGAACCCATTGACCAAGGCCATCATCCCAAAGCTGCAAGTTGGTCACCATATTGGGCGAAGTACTACGAATCATCCAGAAACCATCTGGGTCAGGAAGTCCAAGCCCATACACTGAAACATTGACTACTCCATCTCCAGGATTGCCCAGGAACCAACCACTAGTTAGATTAGTGAATCGATGAGCAGGTTCTGATACGAATGTTACATCACGGTTCATAGGTATTGAAATATTATAGAAAAATTGAGACTCGTATCCGCCAGGAATCGCTACATAATAATTAGTTTCCCAGGATACAGAAGTTGCATTGGATACAACATAATTATCACCTATGGTGATGAGCTCGGTATCATTCACGGTGGATGATAGGAGTTTTCTTGCAAATAACCAAACTTCCACATCAATTTCAACGTTAATATCAAAATCAGGATCGGGAGGATTGGGAAGAGGAGTCCAAGAAAAATTAGCGTATCCAGAATTGTCAGTCCAAGGAGTGATAGGAACATACCAGGCGGTCCCAAGACCAAAAATAGGATTGCTACCTTCAATGACATTCGAAACATCAACACCATTCATCTGAAGATTGACATCACTTGGGGTTGCTTTCGCTGTCACATATACAACAATATTATCGACTCGGCCTATTGGATTGATATCAGGTCGCCACCATTCAAATGCAGTCGTTCGTAGGCCAACCCATAGAGAAATGTTGGGTAACGTTACAGTTGAGAGGTCAAGTTCGATATAACCAGTCGAGTACCAGATGAGATCATCAACAAAATCATCATATGCTAGGTGCCAAAGATATGTGCCACCATTATCGGGATCACCAATAGACACAAAAAGCTCGAAGAAGCCAGTCATAATTCCCCAAGCGACATCACCCCAATAATCTAATGAGATACCTACTCTCGTCACATCTCCGCGGTTAATCGTCAGATTTTGAACCATGTACGCCTTATCGCCTACATCATACCAATCGCCATAGAGACCACCGCCTGCATTGTAATAATAACCATCCATCCAAAAACGAGCACATCCGTCACCAGCTCCATGTCCATTTGCCTCCCATGCAGAAGTCATTGCATTTGTATATGTAGGACCAAAGATCGATTCTTCATCATGCGTCAAGAAAGTCCAAATAGAGTTATCATCAAGGCCGGAGTTCTCGACCCAAGTACGATTCTCAGTGATACTGGTCACATTTGTGTATACTGCGTATCCTTCCCAACCCTCACCCATTGGAACAGAAAGATTAGCAGTCGTGGTTGTCGATCCTATTGAGTCGTAATAGAGTTGTTCCCCAGTAAAAGTATCGACGCGCACACCAGATTCATTAGCTTTGAGTGGGTCGCCCGTGCCGCTTATTCCAGTTGGAGCATCGGACAATCTATACTCCTCAATAATCTCATCGGGCGCAATTTGGATTTTTTCACCATTTGAGAGCTCGACAGTCTTGCTATCGGGATTATTCTGCGATTTGGCAGTCCAACTTTGCGGAGTGATTAGAATGCCAAGAATCAGAGGAAGAATCACAAGAAGCAATCCCATCATTCTCTTTGTTCTCATTGGATGGTCTCCTGAATGGCTATAGCTATAGTCACATCTAAGTGACTGACCTGCCAATCTTGTTCTTACTACTATATGAATAGATGGTGATTCCATAGATTCTACAACTCGTCGAAAAATCGCAATTGGAAACAATCTCACGCGTTTCAAAATATCATACTATAGAGAAATGTTGGGTAATGTTACAGTTGTACTATGGTCAAAATCATGCCAAAGACGAGAGCAGAAAGCCAACGCATGTTCTTGTATACGCCTTAAGGGCTATTAATCAAATAGTTCATGTAACAGAGAACCAACACAGGGACTATGCCTCTCAAGGATATATACTAATATATTATATTAATACTTAGTATAACCATATGCGGAGCGTTGGCTCGAGAAAAACTGCATTGCCAATCATTAATACGCCCTATCGGGCTCAAACTTACTACAGCAGGTAGGTTTTCGATTCTATGATTTCAAAAAATCAGCCGACGCCCTCTCCTCACCTCTCTTTCTCCTTTTTTGCGTTTCAGTTAGTCTTAAATCAAGCGTGTTTTCCGTCGTTCCAGATGGAGCTAGCTGCATGACGCCAATAAAAAAACCCACAATAAAAGAAATCCTTGACATTCGGTCGGTAGCTATTGTAGGAGTATCTGAGAAGCTCGGATACTACTGGGTGCATTCAATGTTACAGTGGGATCACCATCTCAAGATATGGCTAGTTTCTAGACGGGAAGGAGAAGTCCTAGGGCATAAAATCTATACTAGTCTATCAGATATTCCAGAGAAAATTGACTATGCAATCATTGCAGTACCATACAAGCATGTATCGCAGGCATTGCGAGAGTGTCATGCAAAAGGCGCCAAGGGTGTGACTATTTTCACAAGTGGCTTTTCAGAACTTGGAACAGATGAGGGTCGCCAGAGAGAGTTAGAGATTCGAGAAATTCTTGATGAACTTGATATTCGTGCTTTTGGTCCAAACTGCATGGGACTAATGTACCCAGAGATTGGTTTTGCGTTCATGCCCACCGTGAAGAGACTTGCGGGAAATGTTGGTTTTCTGTCGCAATCAGGAGGGGTGGCAATTGCCACATATACTGCAGGTGTTGAAGGAGGAGTGGGATTTAGCAAAGTCTTCAGCTTTGGCAACCAGGTGGACATAACGCAACAAGAGCTCTTGGATTACCTTCGTAATGATAATGAAACAGATGTAATCGGAGCGTATATTGAAGGAGCTAAGAATGGCCGCGAGGTCCTCACAGCTCTTATCGAAACAGCTAAGATGAAACCAGTAGTTGTACTTAAGGGAGGACGGACCAGTGCAGGGGCACGAGCAGCTTCATCTCATACGGGAGCTCTTGCAGGAGACCAGGAAATATGGACTGCAGCATTCCGCCAGGCAAATATCCAGACAGTTGATACTCTTGAAGACTTGATTGCAACACTAAGCATCTTCTCATTGAGTCCTAAACCTAAAACTCGAGATGTCGGGATTGTCGCAATAAGTGGAGGCACTAGTGTAATCTATACAGATTTATGCCTAGAGAATGGTTTGAACGTTCCTCGAACATCACCCGATACCCTCGAACGCTTGTATCCTCTAATCCGTGATGTTGGTACTGGATTAGGTAATCCCATTGATTTAGCTGCAGATTATTATCAAGATCAGACAACGGTAGAGGTAATACGGATTGTAGCAAAAGATCCTCAATTTTCTTCTCTCATTTTTGAGGCGGATGTTCATAATATGCATCAAGTTGCAACAATTATGGGAGCACAGGACGTCCTAGTTGACTACTGGAGAGCTGTTGCTAGAGTGGGAAGGGAGATAATCGAGCAGAGTAACAAACCAGTCTTGGCAGTCATTCCAGATGTAGCATATCCAAAAGCACGAGCAGATGCCTGGAATGTATTTGTCAGTGAAGGCATACCTGTGTTTCATAATATGATTGAAGCAATTAGAGCCTTGACAAGGGTCTGCAAGTATTATGAAGTGGCGCTTGACCGACATAGCTAAGTTATGCCATTACCACCCAATTAGCAATTTCAGATCCCATTTTATTCTCTTGAATGAACCTTTGCCTATACTCAGGATTCTTAAACTGCAGCCAAACATGTTGTAAATCAAAATCAAATCCAATGATTTTCATAGATGATTCAAGAGCATTGGGTCTGAAAGCAATGTATCCAAAGATTAGGGATAGAAGGAGGCATATGACATAGACGGTTGTTATAGGATGAATTCCTCTGCCTGATGAAAGATCATATCCAACGAAAATCAAGGCAAATACGGACATTCCAGAAAGTATTGCTGTAAGAAGCATTGCTAGACCACGTAATCGAACATTATCATCATCAGTGACATAGTGCTCTTCGCAAACATGAACAAGGAAACTCTTGGATACAGCTGTTGGCAATCCTAAACGACGCCTATTACTCGAATAGAATGCAGGATTCCAATTGGGTCTTAACCACGGTTTGCTTCGCGGTGTCGTGGTAATTCGAGTTGTTGAGGTAGAAGGAGAACCACAGACAGGGCATATCTCAGGAAAGTGGAGCCAGCTAACCTTTGCCCTTACAAGAGGTTCATTGAAGTATTTCCTTTCCCTCGTCACTCTTGACTTCACTTCCAATGGTCATTTCCACACAAATCAACCATAATTTAACCTATTGAAGCAGGTAAGGTCCTTCATAATTTCTAATCATAATGCCCTCGAATGAAATTCAGCACGTGATTCTGCATACCTCTTGATATCTTGATGGTATCAGAAAGTTGTGTTGCTCCAACATCTTCTGTTTTAATGTTCATGTCTAATTCATCGAAACTCCTTTTTATCGAATTGAAAGATTCTAGATTTGTGACGAGGTCCATGTTAGTAGCCTGAAGAATTTGCATGCCATAATGAGTCATCCAGAGAGATTCGAGAAAGACTTTGCTGCCCTTGCTTGGAATAACGACATTTTCAACCTCATTCCTTCTTCTTTCAACTATTTTGGGAATTAATTTTGACGCCCTTGTTTTTCGCATCTTGTCTATGTCTAGAAAAAGAGTGGGTCCATCGTTATCGAGTTGTGTTTCAAGTAATCGAACCGCGTTATCAAAAATGATGTGACCAGCCTCCTTTAATGATGTGCTACTGTTTGTACCCTGTAAAAGCTTCTTCGGATTATCATCTAAACCTGCAAGCTCCATCATTCCTAGCCCACCAAGTAGGCCTCTCTGAGCGCTATACCATTGCTCCTGAGTAAGATCACGTATGAGATAATCAATTCGTTTCTTTATCTCAGTCCATTCGAGTTTATTTGCAAGGTCCGTATAAGCTGTCCACATAATTACTGGAGGCGCTGTCCATGGAGCGCCATCAGATCGTATTAGATGGAACCTTTTCGCTAGTTCGTTTCTTGTGAAAACATATCTTAGCAAATAGTCCGCGTAAATTACAACTGAAGAATCCACACTAACAGAAGTTTTCAAAAAGACAGGCGAAAGATCGAGCGAATGGAGTCGATTCTCAGAGAGGTCGAGCTCTTTCAATTCTACACAACCGGTTAGAGACCAAAGATTCAAACTGGTGAGATGATTACTTTGAATACGAATGTCCTTTAATGATGAACAACCAGCCAATGGAGATAGATCTAATTCATCCAACATGTTATGCGAAAGATCAAGAGTTTCAAGCCTAGTGCATCGATTGATATTAGATAGATCAATTCTCTTTGCTGCACGCATTACTAGGTCTATTTTCGAGTGCCCTATCTGAAATTTTGTTTCCTCTTGCCTACCATGAGGGCTCCAATATCTAATCGTTATTTCTTCCATTGAGAACTTGACCTTGAAGGCGAATATAATTACGCCTGATAATCGAGGTTTATGAATATGAAGTCAATGGACATTATTCTTCCGAATCACTCTGAGGTAAATCTACTTGTTCAGCAGCGATTAGATAATTGCCATCAATTGCTTCCAAGACAAGACTGTGTGATTTTCTATCGTTATAGCCTAGAAGAATGAGTGATTTAATTAAAGCCTCCGGGGATACTCCATGTTCAAAATCTAAGTCCATCATCGCGGCTTTTAACGGCTCTAGATGCTTCGGGAGAGTATCACTCACTCCCACATAACGATTGAATAATGCTCCATCAAAATGGCTATCGAAAATTGGATTGATTGATTCATCGAGGGTTCTGTTATTAACAATTTTCTTCATTTCACCATTATCCAAATCGTATAATCCGCCGATTTCTTTTCCAAAAGTTTCTAACTGCTTCTTCTGCCTATCTGAGGCAGATTCAACAGTAATCATAGCACATATGAGAACCTCTGTCTGAACAGCTGTGATTACTTCCGTTATTGGAATTGCAGTCCACCTTGGTTCGTCCCAAGAAAACTCAGCACGAAATTGCGATAGAGCAGTAATGAATGAACTAAGCAATGATTCTTGGAATCCACCCTTGATGATACGTGAGTAAATAGGAAGACCGATGGATCTATGAATAACTAGAACACCAATTAGCGTTCTTGCATCATCTAATCGCCCCTTTAAAGAAAGGAGTGCGAGATTTCTTTCCGTTGATAAGGACACATAGAAACGACGGCTGATTGTTATTACAACGAATAGAGTAAATACGGCAAGAGCACCTAGCAGAGAAGCTCTAATTGTGATAATGAACAAGGATTCAGCAACCGGAATACTCACACTGACTGAGCAGTTACCGGTATCATAGAAAGGCATACTGACTACTACTAGGAGTATAAAGTCGCCAGTTCCAGTTGATGAAGAGTTAAAATCGGCTTCCCACCAGCCCTTCGCAAGGTTTGGACTGAATGAAATATCACCCGTTGACCAATTACCAACTACGGCAGCTCCACTAAGAATGGGATTACCATTATCCTGATCATATATGTAAATTTTCGCAGTGAAACCTTCACCAGGTTCGATATCGATGTTTGGTGTCTGTGCAAAGACCGTTAGCTCATGACGTATTTCAAAGGACGCGGAGCCATATGCCACCTCTGTACCATTACACCATGACAATGTTACCATCCATGTTCCAATTGAGGCATTGTAGGGACCTAAAGTAGTTCCATTAGTTTCAATTACACTCACATTTGAATCACTAAGTGTATCGCTCCACCATAGACCTCCTGAGGGAAGATACCAATTAATTTCCGCATCAGAAATGTATGTAATCAATTCCGATTGATATCCTATGGTTGCACTACAGCGAATTCTATCGCCGCTTCGAAATATTGTTTCATCCTCCCAAACTTGGCTTGTCTGTTTCATGACTTGAGTTGAAACCGATGATAGATAGTTTGGTCCAATCAGACGCACTTCCCACCAACCCACAAGATTTGCCATGCCTGAAGGTATTTCTATGAAATCCGCACTGATAATCAATTGAGATGTGACATCATTTCCAAAGGGATCCTCTACAATGGGATTGTACCAATCATGAGGATAGTGGATTCTGAAACCAATATCACGTGCTTCGGAGTATGATGGGATGTAAGTATATAGACGTAGATTTACACTTTGACCAAGTTCGACATCAAAGGCAACTCCTTTATCATTTAGGTTCGTTGCATATGATGAATTGATAAAACGAGCCATCTTTTGGACTCTAGCTGAATACTCAAATGTAACAGTCGTATTTGCTGAGAAACTAAAGGGTATTGATGCAAGCGTCCAGTAGCTAAAGTTCAATAATATTGATCCAACACCACTCTCTCCAAGAATAGGAGTGTATCCCAATTCATCAAAATGGACTTCTAGGTTTACATCCTCGGGACTGGGTTTTTCTAATGCTGTAAGAAGCAAATTATCCAACAGGAACGAAACATACATCCCATTTGCTGAGTCTCCGTCTAGGTCTAAATCATTCTCAGCGATCTGAATGTAGCTCGCAAATGTATGTACTTTGAGTATTACTCTTACTTCGAATATTGGTAGTTCTTGTGGAATATCTACTAGAAGAGAGCCAGTATCGTACCAAATACCTCTTTGCGTAATATTAGTCGGGTCGATTGACCAATTCCAAAGAACAGAAGAACCATTTAGAATTTCAAAGCCAAATTCAAAATTCCCATTGTAATTGTATCCTATTGGGCCTCTTTGGTAGAGGTAGTTCATACTGAACTCGAATTGTGTATTATTTTGATTATTATCAATAGTCTGGTACCAATAAATTGTGGTCCCATTATAATGACGATATCCGTTAGGAGAAGTTACTTCATACCCCTCATTTTCAATAACCAAATACCGGGGCTCAGTTGAAGTAAATATTGTTCTTTGACGACCTTGTGTAAAGAGATACTCTCTACGAGCTCGCCATCCTTCTGCATAATATGCCCCATCTCCAAACCAATCAACGTTTGTACCTGGGACTCCGCTTTCAAATGATCCATACAACGCACAAAGTTGTTCGAGATTTCTCACATCGATTTCTATCTGCTCAGCTTTCCAACCATTTACACCTGTAAGGACATCCGTACTGAAAGAATAGCTCCCAGACGATACAAGATTTGTTGCACCAGCTGAGTCCGTTAAGCTGTTTTCGAATCGATAGTAGTGCAATAGACCAGATTCTAAACCTGTTAGAGTTGCTTTATAGTCACTCTGCAAATCATCTAGTTCTCTTTCAATGGAGTAATATCTGAAATCATCCACATGACCATCAACACGATAACTTGTCAATGCTCTAGAACTCATTATATTATTCTCTGTGAGTAGTCCAGTCACTGCTCCGGTCCATGAGGATGTAGATGCATCTTCCTGAGGTTGCGTGTCCTCATCGCCCCAGTAAATTGCTAATGAAGTGGTAGCTCCATCCCAAGTAATTGCTATGAAGTACCAGTGGTTAATCAACCACTCCGATTTTGTCCCCTGAAGTGATGTGTCAGTACCCCAATCGAGTACAAGTCTGTTACTAGACCATCTTGTTTCAAAGTCAGCATGTTGTCCCCAAAAGCGTCCATTTGGTGCATTTACATCGAATTTCAACCATAGAGAAATTGTACCTTCAGCAGAACCAAAACTTGTACTGCCACCTGTTCCAACAAGGAAATGCCCACCCGTACAATCTGCAGAGTAGAAATTGCCCTCGGATCCAGCTGGTAGCAATGCCTCAGCGTTAATCGAGGGAGTCACATCTGTACGCCCAGTGAAGTAAGTTGGGGATCCTGCTGCGGTTCCGATGTGTTGAATTAGAACTGGGTCAAGAATGCCTGTTTGAATTTCTGAGATGTCATTGGATTTTGTATGATTGGTGTCACTTAGAACAAAATTTACTCCCTGGGTGTTTGAAGAGTATTCTACGAGTAGAGGTGCAAAAAGCAATGAGACTAGCATAATACTGACCAAAGGTACCACCAGTGCAGTCTCGTACTTCATGTACTAGCCTCCATAATCACAAATGTCCAACAACCTCGGACTCCACAGGCAACAAGAGGGACATTCAAACTCACATCCGCATTTTTTGTGCAAATCTGAGTAAGATTTCATAAATTCTCTACCTATTTCAGGAAATGTCAGATATATATCAAGAACTTATTGTGGATAATTTTACTATTATAATCTGGTAGCAATCTACATATCGTGTTGTTGCCTTCCATAATCTAGATTATTTCAAGATTAACTAGTTAAATTATGCCAACTTTCTCATTGAAATCTTTGATTAGAGCATCAATCTTTGGAGTCATCTTCTGGATACGTTCCCAATATGCAGGATAGTCATACCATTGAGAGTTCAATTCATCCAACTCAAACCCTTGCTGCTCAATCCATGTGAAGTATTTCAAGTGATGAACTCGTTTTCTATCATAGTGATTAAGTTCAATCATAGAATCAGTTTTCTGAGCCTTTAGATGACCATGATAATCCTTCACACCATCCAATATTGAGTATGAACCATAGGCTGCTTTGGCTTCACGCATTCGCGATTGATACATATCCATCGAATCAGTAAACACTGTCAGAACGACATCATCCTTCGTCAATTCATAGTATTTTGCAAACTTGACACACATAAGAAGGTTAGCAATGCTAGAGATTCCAAGGAGACCTAGCTTGGATATTACATCTTCAGGCACGCCAACATCATTGATGAGGTACTTGCGACCTTCGGATTCATTGAAGAGTCGCATGATATTCATCGAATCCGCATCGTCTATTGCAATGATTAAATCTGTGTTGCGAACATTGTGAATCCATGGAACATGTTTATCGCCTATGCCCTCAATACGATGTGCACCATATCCATTGAGCCAGAGGGTAGGACATTGAACAGCCTCTCCTGCCGCAATCTTTGAGGTCGGATAGACCTGCTTCAAGTAATCGCCACAAGCAATAGTTCCAGCTGAACCAGTCGTTAGGCAAACACCGCGGTATGAGCCTTTCCTCAGCTCCTTCTCAAGTACTTCTTCCATGGCATGACCAGTGACATCATAGTGAAAGAGGTAATTACCAAACTCTGAGAATTGATTGAACACAAAGACATTCTCGCGAGTAGCCTTGAGTCTTGCAACTTCATCGTAAATTTCCTTAACATTGCTCTCAGAGCCAGGAGTCTTTATTATCTCTCCAGCTACGGTCTTGAGCCAGTCAAATCGTTCCTGACTCATCTCTTCAGGTAGAATAGCTATACTCTCACAACCAAGAAGCGCCGCGTCATAAGCACCACCACGACAATAATTTCCTGTTGATGGCCAGACCGCCTTGTGATATGTGGGATCGAATTGTCCTGTTACTAGTGGTGGAACAAGACAGCCAAAGGTTGCACCCACCTTATGGGCACCAGTTGGGAACCACTTACCCACAAGTGCGATGATGCGTGCCTCAACACCTGATAGCTCCGAAGGAATCTCCATATAGTTAGCTATTGACTGAAATTGACCTCTCTTCTCAAGCGGTTCGTTTTTCCATGTGATTCGAAAGAGATTTCGTGGAACCACATCCCAGAGTCCAATACCTTTGAGCTCACCTTTGATCCTTTCAGGTATCTTTGTCGGATCCTTCATCTGCTCGAATGTGGGGATGATAATATTACGTTCTCGACAGCGTTCAACTGTCCTCTTGAGCTGCTCTTCATTCTTGGTAAGGTCAATCATTCGGCAATCCTCTTTATAACCAGTCAAGCAGTGTGGACAATATCACTCTGGGAAAAGGGTTTCGGATTGGCTAAGTATGCAATACTGCGCCACTATAGACAGATTATTAATGAATTTGCGGGGAAGTAGGGGTATATCCGAGGTGTTTCAACCTCACGATTATATTGTTGCATACCATTCAATCGAGTTGGTCTGAGAAGGCAAACACTATTCTCGATTATGTCCAATGCAACTAAAGGTGAGTTGACGTCACATGACAAAATTGGAAGGAAAACATGTCTTCAAGTTCGGCGCAGGAAAAGCCGATGGTAATGATAGAATGAAGAATCTATTGGGCGGGAAAGGAGCCTCACTTGCTGGGGCAACACTTCTTGGATTGCCCGTTCCGCCTGGTTTTACAATCTCAACAGAAGTCTGCAATATGTACCTCCAGACAGGCGATTTAAGCGAGAAGATCAAAGCAGAGGCAAAGGAGGCACTGAGATTCGTTGAGAAATCTCTGGAAAAGAAATTCGGGGATACAAAAAATCCGCTATTGGTATCATGTCGGTCGGGAGCCCGCCAGAGCATGCCTGGGATGATGGAAACCGTTCTGAATGTCGGTCTTACAACATCTACTATTCCAGGACTTGTAGACGTCACAAACAATGAAAGATTCGTCTATGACTCTTACCGTAGGCTCATTATGATGTACAGCGATGTTGTCATGGAGAAGGCTGCTGGGATTGAGCCTGAAGAAGGTCATGGAATCAGACAGCAGATGGAGCGACTTCTAGAGGCAAAGAAAAAGAAAGCAGGATGCCTTACAGACACATGCCTCAATGTTGAACAATTGAAAGAACTCTGTATTGAGTTCAAAGATGCTGTTCGAAAAACACTTGGCAAGGAGTTCCCAGATGATCCATACGATCAACTCTGGGGGGCAGTAGGAGCAGTCTTCAAATCATGGGGTGGTGCTCGAGCTGTTGCATATAGACGTATAGAGAATATCCCTGATGACTGGGGAACTGCCTGCACGGTCCAAGCAATGGTGTTTGGAAATATGGGTGACCATAGTGCCACCGGTGTTGCTTTCTCAAGAAATCCAGCAACTGGAGACAACAAGTTCTATGGTGAATTCTTAATCAATGCACAGGGAGAAGATGTTGTTGCTGGTACGCGAACCCCTAACGCAATGAATGATGAGAGTAAAAATGAGCAGAGCAAGGATTTGCCAACCCTTGAAGAGAGCATGCCTGAGATGTACAAGGAGCTTGTAGAGATTAGAGAAATTCTTGAGAAAGACACACAGGATATGGTTGACTTAGAGT
>Ga0224495_10002166_pt1 | contig 13082 bp, 11 predicted proteins | sample SF_Jul11_sed_USG_FD_168128 | JGI IMG/M metagenome (GOLD analysis project Ga0224495, IMG submission 168128) | Sediment microbial communities from San Francisco Bay, California, United States - SF_Jul11_sed_USGS_4_1 | ecosystem: Environmental > Aquatic > Marine > Sediment | place: USA: California... | reverse complement strand
TCAAGAACCATTTTTCTTTCATAGTCCATTGTTTGAAGGCCCGACCCTGAATGGGTTACCATAAGAAATCCAGGTCTATCACTCAAACCAAAACACCGAGGCAGGTTTCACGCAGGCATGTATTAACTTTCCTCTTGTGACTGAAATAGAAGGAATAAAGAAGAAGCCATCAGAATGATGACTTCAGGTATTCTTTATTATCACTCACTCATCAGTAGGTTCGTCAATGATGGTCAATACTGGGAGTTCAGCAACAACTTCAGACTCAGCGATTACGTCGTTAGGTTGCACTTCTGGAGCTGGGGATGACCAGGTGGCTTCTTCAGCTTTGGGAACCTCATGTCTAAAACCGTGAACGATTAGGACTACCCCAATGAGAGATACTACCCCACAACTTGCCAGAGTTAGAGGAAATCCAATAAGAGTAATCAACCAGCCAAAGAGAGCAATTTGAGGAATAGCAAATACGGTTGCAATTGTCGGAAGTAGTGAGTACATGCTGTTACGAATTCGGTTTGGAATAACATCCAATAACACTCTCTGTGTTAGTATGTCGGCAAAGCCCCCGAAGAATGACGTGGCAACAAATGTTGTAAAGATAAGTCCAATTGGTAGAAGATTCTCTAGTGGGAGAGTTAATAGCTCAACTCCGGTGAATGGCCAGTAGATTGAGATGATATTCGCAGATTCACTAGCAACAGGAGGGAATAGAAACATGACAGTTGCAAATACCCAGAAAAAGACAAAGCCACATGTCTGGATCAATCTAAACCGTGGAATCCATTTCTTAGGTTCGAATCTGCGTGACCAGATACCGGATCGCTCCTGAGCAAAAATCCCAGGCATGAAAAGGAGGGTTCTAAATCCCGCCACTGCAACGTCAGTTATGAGGTACAAATAATACATCGGAAAGAGAATCAGATTACCCCATACCATGATACTACTAGTGGCAATCATTCCGCCTATGGTTATGTACCGTACAAAGGGATATTTGAAGAGAAAACCTACTCCTCCCTTCAATATTGAAATATACTGTCCCATTTCAGGGCGTTTTTCACGCTGTGCCTCTACCTCTGGAAAGTCCCGGACTAATCTGAAGGAGATCAAGGCCAGTACGACTGCTAAGACAGCTTGAAACTGAAAGACCCAAGGTCGTGATAGGACAACAGCAAGCACACTCCCAGGAATGAGGGAAGCTGTTGCAACAACTTGCATCATCATGCCCATACGCCCCCAGAAAACACCGTACTGCTTTCGATCCGAATCCCCGGGCATTGCAACTCGATAGTTATTATCAAACCAAGCGCCCCATGCACCGCTCTGCTGACTCTGAGCAAGTCCTGCTAATACATAGATGATTACCAGAAACCAGAATGGGGTGGTCGTCGTGACAAAGGAGAGCATGTAGAAAGACAGAGCGAAACATAGTGCTGCTGAAGATACTACCCATCTTTGTCCGATCCAGTCTCCGATTGCTCCAGTTGGGTAATCAAGAATCGTCTGAACAACCATTTGAATGACAACAAGCGTGCCAACAAGGCCCATGCCCTGCAAATACATGCCAGGGCCGCCACCCAAAGCCTCAGCTACAAAGATTACATAGAATGTTGTAGATAGTACAAAGGTAAAGTTGGCAAGTGGACCTAGTACAGCCATAATCTTGGCTAATCTAAGAACCTTCTCAGTTGCCTCTGGTAAGCCAAGAAAAGATTTCATTCGACTCATCTTTTATCACTCCTCTGAAAAAGACACTGAAGTGAACAATGAGGGATAGAGTTCTCAGGTCTATTTGACTGAGATATGGAATAAAGCCATAGGTTGTTTGTAATAGGATTCATTTCTATCAGCACTCCATTTTGGAGCAGCGGCCCCGTGATCACACTACCGGGACCGCTGCGGAGATAGGAGATTTATCCGGTGTAAGCGTAAGTTGAAACATCATGGCTCATTGTGATATTGTCTGACTCCCATAACATAATACCCCAAACGACTGGACCTTTATCGACCTATTCTCCCATGTCAAGCAGGGCTTGTCTGAAGTCAGTCGTAGAGTCATTATCATTCACCTTTGTTATGATTCAGTCAAACACATATAAGTTTGTGGTACAAACCATTTGTAATATAAACCGTTTACATTATAAACATTTTGTACGACGCAGTAATCCTCTCGAAAGGGATAGAGATTGTCGAAAATCATAATCAACTACCTTCTGAAGTAAGCCTCTGCAATAGCACGGGTGGAGGTGATGGTTGTAGGTCTCTTTGTCCTCTGGTCAGTATTCATCTGAATTACCTCTTGTACGCATAAGCATAGGCTAATGCTTTTGCACGTTGAATATTACGTGGAGATTCGTATTTCCTGTTCCGATTATGTGAGTTAGTATCTAAAGCCATGATGATTCACAACCTATCATATGATGGTCACAGGTTTTACTACTTCTGAGCAAGAATGACCATATCCATGGTCACTCGGTGACCACTTGGCTATTGAAGTGGGATCTGAATAGAACACAGAGATATGATTCTCAGTATGTGTCATGGGAGATTACCTCACACGTGTAATGAAAGCATAAGCAACAGCTTGAGTGCGGGGAACACTTCGGATTGCGTTATTCTTCGCAAAAGTTTCGTTGTTAGTTGTTAGAGCCATGATTTTTCACAAGAAGTAACAGTTAGAAACAGTATATATAGCAAAGCCACTTCTTGTGGTCACACAAGGGAGTCACAATTTGTGACCATCCCAAACTCCTAAAAGTGCCAACAAGAGGGCGAGGAACCATGACTGAGGACAATCAAATACAACAGCTCATAGATTACTTTTCACTTTTAACAGGTAGGGAGCTTCATAGGCTATTTGGTGAGCAGAAAGGGGATGCACTCCATAGTTTGTACGATAGGCAATTCAGGATACATTATAATAACTACAAACACATGATGCCGATCCACCTAGCAAAAAGGCATGGTATTAATTCACTCTTTGTAATGGCTCTTGATGATACTTTAAGGGAGATAAAGGCATCATACTCCCAACTTAAAGTGTCTGTCATTAGTATCTATAAAGAAATGCTACAGACATTCTTCGAAAGTGAGGTTCGGCATCTCGAGGAGAGTGTCGATCCTTGGGGAGCTTTTATAGAGTGGATAAGAAAGGGAAACAGAGCAAATTATGATAATGAGTTCTTCAAAGTCCTCGAAATTCAACAAGATGACCAATGCTTTGGATTTGATATTCAGAAATGTCTCTACTTCGATATCCTTCGAGAAGCGGGTCGACCTGAGCTAGGACCGATTCTGTGTGATTATGATGACATGCTAGCCAACTATTTGGTAAAATGGATAAAATTCACTCGATATGAAACCATAGCATCAGGAGGCAAACGCTGTACATTTCGATATGAGAGACTATAGGTGCATTGAGAAGCATTACTGTTTCATTTAGACAAACATCGATAGAGTCCCTCATCAACAGACAGACATATTTAGTAGCTATAAAGAGCGAAGAACATCTCTCACAGAGATTACGAGGCGGTATATGATGGAGATCAAGAAGATTGCAGTGTTGGGTGCAGGACAGATGGGCAATGGGATAGCCCATGTCTGCGCTCAAGCTGGTTATGAGGTCAAAATGCGCGATATTGAGCAGAAATTCGTGGATAATGGAATAACGACCATCAAGAAGAATCTTGACCGAGGTGTATCGAAGGGCAAGATGACTCAGGATGAGGCAGACGCAATCTTGGGAAGAATCAAAGGGGTTCTTGACCTGAAGGATGCTGTAAAAGATGCAGACTTAGTAATAGAAGCAATTCCCGAGATTGTCAAACTCAAACTTGATACTTGGAAGGAAGTCGATGGAGCAGCCCCGAAACATACGATTCTTGCCTCCAATACGTCCAGTATAAGTATCACGCAGATGGCCGCGGTCACGAAGAGACCTGACAAATTCATTGGTATGCACTTTTTCAATCCTGTGCCTGTCATGGGTCTTGTCGAGATAATCAGGGGTCAAGCTACAGCCGATGCAACAGTAAAAGCTATCGAGGATGTTTCACACAAAGTTGGGAAGAAGACGGTAATAGTCAATGAGGCACCAGGCTTTGCCGTCAATAGATTACTAGTACCAGCTCTCATTGAAGCGGTTTTTGCTATTCAAGAAGGTGTGGCTACTGTAGAAGACATGGACCTAGCTATTAAATTGGGTCTAAACTGGCCTATGGGCCCACTAACATTACTTGACTTTGTTGGTCTTGATACAGCGCTTTACATAAGCGATTACTTTGTAGATGAGTTCAAGGACAGCAAATATAGAGCGCCAGCTTTACTACGGAAGATGGTCAGAGCTGGTTGGCTTGGTCGGAAGTCTGGAAGAGGTTTTTATGATTATTCAGGCGAAGAGCCAAAACCAATGAGATTCTAGTTTAATTGATAAGATGACCCAAAGGGTCATCTTCTTCTCTTTTACATTAAGATAAATAACAGAACATATCCAAAGCATGCAGTGGTGTATATGCAATACGAGGAAACCAACTACATCGGGTATGATGGAACGCATATGTTCATGGCCCTTTGGCGTCCTGATAACGATAATCCGAGAGCTCTACTTATTGCACTCCATGGTCTTGGTAGCCATGCTGGCGATTTCAAAAATGTAGGTCAATACTTTGCTGAACGCGGAATAGCTGTTTTTATTCCAGACATGCGTGGATTTGGACATTATTCCGGTTTGAAGGGTCATGTTATGAATTTTGATGAGTATGTTGAAGATATCCAGAATTTGATTATGCAGGTTAAGGATAGATATCTCAACAAGATAACATTCCTTTTCGGGTCATCGTTAGGGGGTATAAGCGCAATTCGCTATATCATAAAATATCCACTTGATATTGATGGGCTCATCCTTCAGTGTCCTGCAGTAAGTCAGACACTTGATATCAGTTGGGGTAAAAAGGCTGCAGGTCATCTCCTATCCCTACTAAACGTGAAACAGTATGTTAACAGTGATCTCAAATATGACGAGCTAACCCGAAGTCCCAGTATCATAAAGGAGCACGAAACAGATCCTTTGAGATTTGAGATGGTGACACCACGATTTGGCATTCAGGCACTAAAATCCTCAGACGACGCTTTCAAATCAGCTTCATACATTCAGTTACCCGTGCTGCTTCAACAGGCAGGTCTAGATACCGCAGTCAGTCCTGCCAGAGGCAAGGAGTTTTTTGATAGACTGAGCTCAAAAGACAAAACATGGAAGCTCTATGAAGGACTCTATCATGAACTGCATGTTGAACCGGAGCAAGACCTAGTCCTAAGTGATATGGCATCTTGGTTGGAGAAGAGGCTTCCAACCTAGTCAAATTGTTTCTCTTTGTGATGGCCAAAGATTATGTGGGGTGGAATCAACAAGGCTGGGACACTTGTCAATATCACTATCGCCCAATCAATACTGTTTAGTGGTACAGTTTCGAAGAGAGCTGCCATGGGTGGAAAATAGATAGTCAATAAAGTCAAAACAACTGATAGAGCCACAGCGCCCATCAGCACCTTGGATCCACGTACCTGAGTCTTCCATACAGGATGGTACTCGTCCCTACAGTTCCACACAAACAGAAGCTCGAATGTAACTACACTCACAAACACGGCGGATCTTGCATGGGTCAGGATATACTCCCAACCAACTCCTGTTACACTTGAGATATCTGTGTGCCAATCCACAACAGGACCAGTTATGCCAGGAATCCATCCACCATAGATGGTCAGAGTTGACATGAAAACGGTCACTGATGCCAGAAAGGCGACGAAGCCTGCAACTACAATAAATGAGCCCATTCCACGGTCCATCATCTTTGCGCCTGGTTTCCGTGGGGGACGATTCATGACTCCAGGCTCAGGTGGGTCGACACCTAGAGCTAGTGCTGGGAAACCATCTGTAGCCAGGTTCAACCATAGGATCTGTATTGCTGTAATTGGTAAGGGCAAACCTAACATGATTATAGTGAATATGAGGAACACTTCATCAAAGTTGGCTGAGAGCAAGAAACGAACAAACTTGCGAATGTTTGAATAGATCTCACGCCCTTTTTCAATAGCTGATACAATTGTTGCAAAATTATCATCTGTTAGAATAACATCCGACGCCTCTTTTGTCACGTCAGATCCTCTGATACCCATAGAGATACCAACATTTGATGCTTTTATTGCAGGAGCATCATTCACGCCATCCCCCGTCATGGCAGTGATTTCATTATTCGCTTTTAGAGCTGTCACAATTCTTAGCTTGTGTTCGGGTGCTACTCGAGCATATACATTGCACCTCATGACAGTCTCATTAAATTCCTTGGGAGATAATTGATCGAGATCCACACCACTAAGGACCTCTCCATCCCTATCAATCAGACCAACTTCCACAGCAATTGCGCGAGCAGTCAGCTTGTGATCTCCTGTTATCATGATGGGGCGAATGCCTGCTTTCTTGCAGAGCTTGATAGCATCATTAACCTCTGCCCTAGGAGGATCCATCATTCCTACAATTCCTACAAAAATGAGGTCACGCTCAACTTTCTCAGGTTCCCAATCAGGTATCTCAGACTCTAATGGTCTATATGCAAAAGCCAGAACACGGAGTGCATTCTCAGCAAACCCAGCACTTATTCCAATAATTGAATCATGCATCTTTTGTGTGAGGGGTATAATCTCCCCATTTTCATAGATACTCGTGCAGAGGGGTAGAAGAACCTCAGGAGCACCCTTTGTACAGGCAACGAGTTGTCCATCTGTTTCTTTGTTGATTGATGTCATCCGCTTTCGTGCAGAGTCGAAGGAGATTTCAGATACTTCTGTGTATCTTGCCATTGTTTCTTTGTATGTAAGGCCTGCCTTTTCAGCTAGTACGAGTAGTGCACCCTCTGTCGGATCTCCAACAATGGTCCAATCAGACTTCTTTGTTGGTTCGTCTTGAAGTAGTGAGTTACTGCAAAGTTGACCAATCTCTAAGAGTTTTCTTGCATGCAGGTCTGAAAGAATGTCAAAGGATTCGCTTGCGCGAGTGAAAGCTCCATCCCTATTGTATCCAACACCACTTACTGATATTGTCATCCCATTCGTGAAAATTGTGGTTGCAGTCATCTCATTCTTGGTGATGGTTCCAGTCTTGTCTGAACAAATAACAGTCGTCGAGCCAAGTGTTTCCACAGATGGCAATCGACGAACAATAGCGTTTCGTGCAACCATACGTTGTACTCCAATAGCAAGTGTAATGGTAACAACAGCAGGAAGACCTTCTGGGATGGCAGACACTGCTAGTGCAATCGCTGCCAACAATTCTTCTACAAGGCTATCAGAAACATTCTTGATTATTTCTGCAGCAAGAACAATCGCGCAAAGCGCAATGATAAGAAGGCCAAGTTTCTTACCTAGATCTTCAAGGTCTTCCTGGAGAGGTGTCATCGACTTGTCGCTTTCTTGGACAAGCTCCGCAATCTTACCAAATTGAGTTTTCATCCCTGTAGATGTAACAATTGCATTTCCTTTACCAGCTGTTATTGATGTGCCCTGAAAGACCATGTTCTTCATATCACCGACGACAGGTGAATGCAAGTGAATGGGATCAACTACCTTACGAACAGAAACTGATTCACCTGTCAGAGGGGCTTCGTCTGCGGAAAAGCCAACTGCATAGATAACGCGACCATCAGCAGCTACAAGATCACCCGATTCGAGCCCTATCAGATCACCAGGGACAATATCTCGAGAATCAATTATAGTCCACAGACCATCCCTCTTGACTCGTGCTTTTGGAGCCGCCATCTGTTTTAGAGCCTCTAGGGCCTGCTCAGACTTGTATTCTTGGACGAAACCGAAGACTGCATTGAAAATCACAATAGCAGAGATGACAATGGCATCGATAATTCCACTCTCTTCTTCCACACCTAATATCGACGTAAATAACGATATTAAAATTGCAATCATTAGAATCATGACCATAGGATCCATGAATTGCTGTATGAACATCCTCAGAGGACTTATTCCACCAGTTTCCAAAAGCTCGTTTGGTCCATATTGCTGCAATCTGATTTCAGCTTCTTCTTGAGACAGACCATCAACAGAAGTATCAAGTTGTTTCAGGACATGCTCGACATCATTATCGTACCAAGATTTCTGTGCCATTTTGAATGCTCCGAGTCAAAACAGGGATAATGTTTGAGGCGAGGGTCAAACGTTTTAATGCTATACAAAAACCTGCCGACTTGTGTAAGTAAAAAGGGAGGTTTTAGCTGTTTCGAAAACGTTAAAGTCTGTCCATAAACAGAACGCCTCAATCACTACGCTCCGGTGAAGTATATGTCTGAGAAATCAAAGTACAACTTCAAATGTCTAGAACAAAAGTGTACAACGAAAGCCTGCCATATCAGACCTCAAGTGACTGTTACACTTGGAGACCTGGGTAGATGGACTGCTCAAGGCTATCTTATGAATATCATACCAGGTGTGTCAATGAAGATGCCAACAAGCGAGGAAGACGGACTCGTTTTAGAAATGGCTCGAAAACCTCTAGAAGAAAAGCCAGAGAGTACTTGTTGCATCTTCTACAACGAGAAAGCAAATGGTTGCGAAATTAGGTATTCAAGACCAATTTCTTGCAGAACATATCCGCTTGAGTTTAATGGAGAAAAATACTACCTTAGTAGTAAGGATTGTCCCGGAGTAGGGCATGGAGAAATCAGCAAGGAAGTTCTGCAAGCAGCAAGGAATCTTGCAGAACAGGAGTATAAAGAGAGGACTGAAACAGACGCAACACTTCCGGCAATCTATTCTATCATCATGACCGAACTTATCCGACAATCTGCAGAGGCTATGAAGAAACGGTCAGAGGATGAAAAGAAAGAACAGGATACTAGTAAATCAGAGAAATCTGATGAAAATCCGACAACAGAAAATGGTAAAGATACTTAGTGATCTCTACGGATTCAATAGTATCAGGTCCTTTGGGGAATAGGTTATGACCTCAGGGCCATCCTCACGAATGTAGACTAGATCTTCAATCCGAATTCCAAACTGCCCTTCTAAATAGACGCCAGGTTCAATACTATGACACATTCCAACACCTAGTTCTTCTGCATTTCCGCGGACAAGATAAGGTGGTTCATGCACCTCAAGACCGATTCCATGGCCCAAGCGATGAGTAAAGTAGTCTCCATAACCAGCCTCCTCAATAACACGTCGAGCAATTCCATCTGCATTCCCGCAAACAACGCCACGTGAGATTTTCTCTATTGCAGTTTCTTGAGCCTTTCTTACAATAGAATATACTAACTCAATATCCTCTGATGGCTCACCCAGAACACCAACCCGGGTCATATCAGTGTTATAGCCATCCAGTGAACATCCACAGTCCATTAAGATAACATCACCCTTTCTAAGCTCCCTATTGCTTGAATCAGCGTGGGGAAAGGCACTATTCTTACCAAATTGAATTGCAGCAAATGAAGGAGTCGCACCTTGACGAATGACCTCTTCTTGTACTATCTGTCGGACCTGTAGTTCAGTCATCCCAATCTGCGATGCTCTGAAAGCTTTCATCACCGCATCGTCAATGATGTGTCCTGCTTTCCTCAATAAAGCAACTTCATGCTCTGATTTTATAATTCGGAGAGATTTCATAGTAGGGGTAATTGAAAGCACCTTCTTGAACTTGCCAAACGCTTTCTCTAATAACCAATAGATGCCAAGGGGGAGACTCTCATCTAGAAGAGCTGTGGGACCATCATCGCGTTTTCCAACCAATTCAGCAATTATGCCATATGGACTTTCATCCTCCTCCCATGGGATGATTTCCTTTATCCACGTTTGAGAAGAATGATTAGATTCCTCGAATGCGGGAACAATGAGCTCCGGTTCGGCTCCCTTTCTAAGGAGAAGGGCAACAAGTCGTTCTCTCATTTGATGGGGATATCCTGTAAGATATTGAAAATTAGCCTCAGGAGTCAAAAGCATGAAGTCCGTATCCGAATCATTCAATTGCTTCTGAATTTGAATAATTCTCGATCGATATATCGATTCATCGAGCATATTTCTGCTTTCACAACCTTGCTCTAGCTCAAAGCTGGGTGAATAATAGTTTGACGGTCTACGACCATATGAGTGAGTGGTATGCAGAATTACAGTTATTAGGGGAACTGATTGCCGCCACTGCCTAAGGCGAATTCGCATTGACTGAAGAGACCTTTGTCACCATTGAAGAACCAAAACTACCAGCGAAGGCATTCGTTGTTGGCGCTTTGACTCAATTTGCCTTGGGTCTTCATGCTCCTTTCCTTCAAACATATCTTGTGGATATGCAGACAAACCTCTATGGAACATTAAACTTTACTCAGCTTGGCGCATTCAGAAGTGTAGGAAATGTTGCTCCAACGGTTCTTCAGCCCGCCTGGGGTGCAGCATCAGACAGAGCAGGTCATGCAAAGGCATTTGTTGCTTTTGGGACGATGATGGGGCTCACTTTTGTTTACCTGTTCCTATGGGCTGCAACTCCAATCGATATGATACTTATGTATGCAATCCAGTCTATTCTATTCAGTATACAGATTCCTACTTGGTTATCATTAATAGGAGGTCTCATGGGAGAGAAGAATAGAGGAGACCAACTTGGAAAATTAGGAATGATTACTAATGTTGCTTCGCTTGTGGCAACGATGATCTCTGGCATTTTGGCCGGGATTCCTGGTATTCTACCTTTATTGAGATCATCCTTTGGCGATTTTGGACTTGTCATCTTTCCATCAGTAGAGTCTTGGAGAGAAACATACTATATCCCATTCTTCCTTACTGCGGTTATAGGAATATTATCCTCACTACTCTCTCTATCAATCAAGGAAAAACCTCTGAAACATGATGGGCCAAAAAGATTTCCCCCAATGCTTAAACTTCTATCACGCCCTGGTGATTTCAGAAGATTCAGTTTTGTTGCAGTGTTCTTCTCCTTCGCTATGTCAATGGCATGGCCATATTTTATTGTTGTTCAGAGAGAGTGGCTGGGAAATTCAATCCTTGAAATTGCAATAGCCTCTGCTCTCATGACAACCTCAACAGTAATTTTCACCATACCTTTCGGGCGACTAAGCGACCGAGTTGGTAGAAAGCCATTGATTCTATTGGGAAGAGGATTCTTGTTCCTAGTCCCCATAATGTATGCTTTTGCGTGGAATGTCTGGATTGTGTATGCTGCGAATATTCTAGCAGGATTTTGTACAGCTTCAGCATTTAATGCAATTACTGCCTATATCTATGATATTGCCCCAGCTACAGAGAGAGGTTCACATATTGCTGTATTCAACACATTCACAGGGCTTGTTTATCTCTTGGGCTCATTATTGGCAGGTCTCTTGGGTCAGCTGCTGTTGGTTGTTTTCAGTAGTGAATACCTCGCAGTATTCTTGATGCTCATCCTGAGTGGAATCCTACGTTTTGTAGCATCATTCTTCTATCTGCTTATCAGGGAGCCAAGACAATATTCATCTACTATCTGGAGAGAGTTCAGGTCCCTGATTCAAGGTAGACGACATGATGCAGACCTTGTCTAAGATAGACAACCTTAAGGACACCTGCGTAAACCTGTTTCAGAACACCTGAGAGGATTGGTTCTATTGCAAAAGGGACCCAGTTTTGAGGAAACTTGGAAGGTAGAATTTAGAAGAGGTGTTCTTCAATACGCAGTACTTGCTATAGTGAAACGTCATGAATCAGGAATTCATGGATATGGTATTGCTCGTGAGTTGGAACAACGAACAGACGGACTTCTACAGGTTAAAGAAGGAACACTATACCCGATTCTTCATCGACTCAGAAAGGAAAGACTTCTCAATGTATATGATGAGAAGTCGGACTCGGGACCAAGTAGAAAAGTCTACGTCTTGACTGGAGAAGGAGACCGTGTCTACAGACAGCTCACTGTACTTGTAGGTAATGTATTTGAAAAGCTGGAGGTTCTGGGAAATGATTGATAGTGAAACTGAGAGAATAATTGAAGATTATATCAAGAAGACATCTCGGCTTCTTCCAGATAGCTTTGCCGCTGAAGATCTAATTGCTGATCTTAGATCTCATATCTATGAAGCTTTAACAGAAAAAATAAGGAATAATCCAACAGAAAGTCAGGTAAGTCTAATTCAGGATGTACTTAATGGGGTCGGTACACCGGAGGATATTGCAGAGGAGTATGAATTAGAGCAAATCGTAGAATCTGAGCAATCAACAAATAATGACCGTTTCCAATATTATGTGATTCGTCTGGTCGCAGCGTTTGTTGTCGCAGTATTAGCAGCATGGGTTGTTTCTACAATAACCAATGGTGCCGTAGATTTCTACTTTGCAGTAATAGTTCTGATGGCTTTTGCAGTCATAGAGTGGTTCGTTCGAGCAAAACAGATTGGTGAGTCCTAGAAGGAAGTCTCAAGTAGGAGAGTTAACAATAACTACATTATGAAAATGGAAACCTTCTATTTTGAAGAGTCATCTCAAGAACATACTGACAAGGTCCTAGAAATTGTCCGAAACTTTCTTGAATCAAATAAATCGATTGAACATATTATCGTAGCAACAACCGAGGGAACAACAGGATTAGCTGCGGCGAGGAAATTTAAGGATAAGACTGTCATTATTGTTACTCACCAGACTGGATTTGTTAAACCAAATGAGAATGAATTAAGTCAAGAGAAAAGAGAGAAATTGTATGATGAGGGGGCTCAAATTCTTACCTCTACTCATGCATTCGCTGGCGTTGCACGAGGAATTCGAGTTCAACTCGGGGGATGGCAATCAACGGAAATCATAGCAGTGGCTCTTCGAACGTTTGGTCAAGGCACTAAAGTGTGCGCAGAGATTGCAATGATGGCTGCAGATGCAGGTCTCGTTCCAACAGATCGTGACGTGGTGTGTATTGCAGGAACAGGACGAGGTGCCGATACAGCATGGGTGCTACAACCAACAAATACACAATCATTTCCTCAGCTTAAGATGAGAGCATGTCTCTGCAAACCACTCTCATTCTAGCTGAAAACCTCTGAGAATTTGGATAGGAACTCCTTCTG
>Ga0224495_10002165_pt1 | contig 13090 bp, 9 predicted proteins | sample SF_Jul11_sed_USG_FD_168128 | JGI IMG/M metagenome (GOLD analysis project Ga0224495, IMG submission 168128) | Sediment microbial communities from San Francisco Bay, California, United States - SF_Jul11_sed_USGS_4_1 | ecosystem: Environmental > Aquatic > Marine > Sediment | place: USA: California... | reverse complement strand
GCAGGTCAGAAAGGGAAATAATATATCCATCGGGGTGCTTCATGGTAATTTTTGCAATAAAAATGGTAGCAAATGGTTCTATAATAGAAACAACCCTTCCTTCATATCTGTCCCGATTTTGGCTCGTTAGTTCTATCCAGACACGATCCCGATGGTTCGCACCTGCTCTTTTACCAGGCATAATTAAAATGTCTTTTTTAAAAGTCCCCATACCAAAGGCCAGACCGGCAGCGCTTGCTGAGAGGCGAGCATCCACAAAAAAGGGATGAGAGGGTTCAATATATCGATCAGCTCTTTTTATTAAACCGAACTCCTCAAGATCACTTAAGAGTGCGTCTATTTGGTCAGAACCTCTTTTTTTTCCTGATTTTTTTGCTTTATGGACATTTTCTGAACTTTTTTCACCCTTTACAAGGTCGGCAAGAGGCACTCTTCTGCCTTTTGCTTTTTTTAATTTAAAAATAATATCGTTAAACTGGTTCATATGTTGTGTTGTCTGGTTTTCATTTTAATTTCAGGTGAATATGGCTGATAAATTATCTCCATATTCAGGTAAAGCACTTTTCCAGCCTGATTCTATTAAATCCCCTTCTAAAGGGGAGATGTGCGATAAAATTGCGGAAGGGGTCAGAAAAAGAAAAGCATCATCAGGCCATATTGTCTTCCAGTATTCTATTCGGCTATTGTCATTCTCCTGGGCAAGCCAGACCCGGGTTTCTCTGTTATCTTTATCTGAAAAAAAGTTGCTGATTTGCTCTATCGAGAGAGGCAGTGTTTTATTATTCTCTCTGTAATAAAACAAATTCTTGTTAAATTGATAGAATAGCCGGGCATTATCAGAAACCCCCAGGTACTCCCACAATAAAAGAGTATTTATTTCATACAGCGGTATTTCTGTCATCATGGAGAGTGATTTAAAAAATGCATAGCTTATGCGAAGCCCTGTAAATGAACCAGGTCCTTTTCCCAGAATAAATCCCGATAGGTTTAAAAGTTCCTCACGCGAAATAAAGTCGTTAAATGATTTTATCAGCCAGTTATCGCGCCCTCGTTCAGGGATAAAGAGCTTATAATTTACAAGATCATAACCTTTTTCTTCTTTCTGGGCCAGTGCCATAAAGCACCATTTTGAGGATGTATCCACAATGAGAACCCTGCTCTTATTTTTTATATTCATTAATAGATAATTTTCGTTCGATGAGTTCTTCTTTGTTTATAAAAGTTTCAATGGATATGGTGTAAACAGGTATATTGTACCGATGCCACTCTTTGTTTACATTCTGGGGCCATTCGATAAAAACAAAGTAGTTTTCATCATCCACCATTTCAAAAAAATCGAGGTATACCAGAGTATCATTTTTTAAAACTCTGTAATAATCGATATGAATTATGTCGATGGTTTCATCACAGTACCTTCCTTTATAGGAATTCATGATATTAAAAGAAGGAGAAGTTACGTTTTCCTCGATCTCCATGAGTTTACCGACAGCTTTAACGAAGCTGGTTTTGCCGGCGCCGGGATGACCGGTCAGTAAAAAAAGTGCCGGAGGTTTTTTTATGTTAGAAAATATTTCCATAACCGTTTTATCCAGATCAGCAAGGGATTCAAAAGTAAAGGTAGCTGTGTTCATAAATCTGGAATAAATTTCTTTTATAGAGAGCTTTCTGCAAGCGGAAAAATTTCAATTTGTTGATTTATTTTATCTATCATAATAAAACCATTCCACTCAATTCCGGGTGCCACAGCAGGCAGAGATTCACCCGTCGCAACCAGAGAGCGTCCTTGAATAGCATGGGCCTTGTTTGAAAGCGATCCCGCTGTCACGCAGCCTGTTCCGCAACACTTGATAATGGTTGCCCCCGAAGAGCGGGCGCCTGCAACATAAATGGTTTGATCGCGTACTGACTGCTTCAGAGGATTATCATCGGCAATAAACGGAGAGGCTGTAGGTATTAAAATATAGTCATTGTTTTTATAATCATTAAAGATTTCAGGCTTGCGGACATCGGCGCAGATTAAAAGACCATAACTTTTGTGCGAAACAGGGTGCAGAATCGTGACAGATTTTGTTCCCGCGGTAAGCGTAAGTTTTTCGTTTTCAAAGAGCTCTCTTTTTCTGTAGGTATTTAAAAGGGTACCGTTGAAAAAAACAGGCAGCGTGTTGAAAAAGTTTTCACCCACTCTTTGCAAAATGGTTCCTCCGGCAATAAGTGTATCTTTGGCCTCAGGCTGCTGCGAGAGATTGATCAACCACTCATAGGTTGCAACAGAGTACTCAACCATTTCAGTTAAATTTCCTAACCCTTTATGCATCGAAAAATATTCGGGAAATACAATAGTTTCGCTTTTTTGGCAAATATTCAGAATTGCACGATCTTCTGCAGATCCGCTTTCTGGCAACGGAGCAATTTTTCGCTGATATAAAGAAATATATGGTTTCATGAACATAAAATAAAGCAAAGTTATTTATATTTATTTTTTTAAGTTATTAAAATAAATATTAAAAAACTAAATTTTCATCGAATAAGCGGGCAACTCAGTTAATATTATCAGCTTTTGGTAAAAAAAATCAATATCAGGCCGCCATGCATCGCCGGTATCTTTTAACGTTTCGAAGCGCATGAAACCTTTTTACGATGGTACTGTTTTTACAGGATTTTGGCTTGGATGTTCGTACCAGAAAAAGAAAATTGTAAAAATGTTTGTTCAGGTTAAATTTCAAATAAACTATAAGAATTTGATATAAATACTTTGCAGGTAAAGCCTTCCTTATATATGATTTTTTCAATATTTTGAATATTTGTTGACAAGTTATGCGTTTTGTAATTATTATATACTATAATAATAAAATTATTATGATTTTAGGTTGCTTTTTAATAAGGAGTGCCGGTCATTTATCAAATACAAACTCCCTGATTTTAAAAATATGTCATAAAAGGCAGCATATTATCGTCAAATGTCTTGTCTTGTAAAAAGGCAAGGCAAATAATTTTAGATTATTTAACAAAACGTGTGCTTGTATAAAGCAAGGAGAATTATGAGTAAAAATTTAAAAAAAGTCATGATGTGGCTTTTCCTGGTGGTTACGCCGGTATTTTTAGCAAATTGTAATGCCCAGCAGCTTGCAGATATCGCTAAAGGTGTAAGTGGCGGATCATCCTGTAATAACAATACTGTTTGTGATACAGGAGAAACCGCTCAAAGCTGTTTTAACGATTGCCATTGCGGAAACTTTACCTGCGAACAAAATATGGGTGAAAGCAATGCAACCTGTGCAACAGATTGCCCTGCAACTGGCCAGACAGCTGCTATCTGTGGAAACGGGGTAGTTGAAGGCAGCGAACAGTGTGACCTTGGAAATCAAAATGGTATGCCTGGAGCCCTGTGCAGTGCTAATTGTACAGCAGTAATTGCTTCGGTTCCCGTAACTTTAACTTCTGTAAGCGTGCCATTTTCTGTGACAGCTTCGGGTACTGTAACAGTAACCGTTGGGGCAACTGCTGGCAAAACGGTAGCGGTATATGATAACAATTGGATGAGCCATCCGGCAACGGAAACTCCGGCAGCATCAGGTACTTATATTGCAACTTTTACAGCTCCTCCTGCAAATGGAACCTATAAAGTTTCCCAGATCTCCATTACGGATACAAACGGTGTTACTTACTTTTTTTGGAACGATGGGGTTAGTACTAATTATGTTAATGGGGTAGGTAGTACTGCTGTTATGGTTCCTTCTTATACCGTGACAGGTGGAGTAACTGCGGCCGTAATATCGTTAACATCGGTTTCGGTATCACCGGCCTCTGTAGCTGCAAATTCAATGATTACTGTAACTGTGTCAGCAACTCCTAATATGTCTGTAACAGTATGGGACAGTAACTGGTGGAGTCATCCTGCAGTAGAAACTGCCCCAAATTCAGGAACGTATGTTACAACATTTGCTGCTCCTGGTGTAAGTGGAACATTTACCATACCTGAAGTAGATGTGTATGATTCTGTCTCAATGACGGGAGTCTGGTTTTATGACCTGGGTATGCCTGCTACTGGAACCTATTGGAACTCTAGCACCGGTATCAATACAAACCTCGGTATCTCTTCTTTCACTGTTACAGGTGGTACCACTGTTACACCTATTACACTGAATTCTGTTTCAGTTGTTAACAATGCAGGATCATTAATGGTTACTGTTTCAACCAATACGGGTAAAAGTGTAACAGTATGGGATAGCAATTGGATGAGTCACCCTGCAATGGAATCTCCGATTGGCTCAGGATCTTATACGGTAACATTCCCTGCTCAGACAGTGAATGGAACCTATAAAATTCCAGAAGTAGATGTTTATGATTCCGTTGCAATGACAACAACCTGGTTCTATGACAATGCGATGAACCCCAACACCTATTATAATGGCTCGGCCATGGTACAAACAACCGTTCCAGTTGCTTCTTATAGCGTAACAACAGGGGCTACAGCGATAACTCTGACTAACGTTACAGCTGCAAATAATGCAGGAGTAGTAACTGTTACGGTAAATGCAACTGCTAATAAAACGGTAACTGTATGGGATAGCAACTGGATGACTCACCCTGCAATGGAATCTCCGGCTGGCACGGGAACTTATACGGTAACATTCCCTGCTCAGACAGTGAATGGAACCTATAAAATTCCAGAAGTGGATGTTTACGATGGTCTAACCCTGACAACAACCTGGTTCTATGATAATGCGATGACTACCTATTATAATGGGTCGACCATGACACAAACAACAGTTCCAGTTGCTTCTTATGCGGTAACAACAGGGGCTGTGGCTATGAATTTGACCAGTGTTACAGCTGCAAATAATGCGGGAAGTGTGACGGTTACGGTTGCAGCAACTGCTAATAAAACGGTAACAGTATGGGATAGCAGCAACTGGATGAGTCATGTGGCAATGGAAAATCCGATTGGTTCGGGAAATTATACGGTAACATTCCCTGCTTCAACAGTGATTGGAACCTATAACATTTATCAGGTGGATGTATTTGATTCTATTGCGATGCTAACAACGATGTTCTATAGCAATGGAATAAACTATGTGAATGGAATGACAACGGTAGCAACACCAGTTATGATTGCTTCTTACAGTGTAACCCAAGGGGTGACCTTGAGCTTAAACTCTGTAACAGTAAATCCTACATGGGTTATGTCAACAACAGGTGGCGTGATAACTGTAACAGTATCAGCTACCCCTGGACAAATAGTAACAGTTTGGGACTCTACCTGGTGGAGCCACCCGGCAATGGAGACCATGCCTGGATCAGGAATATACACAACTACCATTACTGCACCGATGATGATAGGTGTTTACAAAATACCTGAAGTTGATGTCGGCACCAAATGGTATTGGGATAATGGTGTATCAACAACATACGTAGATGGAACAACCGGTCTTGCTACTGCAATACCTGTTGCATCTTTCTCTGTGATGTAATCAGTTTTTTGATACGAGTTTTCACAGAACAGATCTCTTTCATGTAGAGATCTGTTCTGTGCATGGGTAGAATTTTTTTACCCGCTAAAAAAGAGGGTACCAATTTGTTGTATAGAAAACAAATTGGTACTTTTTTTATTATAGAGTTTCTATTGTATAGAAGTGCAAAATTTTATAATCAAAAAAATATAAATTCTAAAAATTATAATATATTATTTATCTAATTTCAGGCCGCCATACTTCGCCTGTATCTCTTAACGTTTCGATTCGCACGTAATTATTCTACGAGAGCAATCTATTTTATGGTAAACAGCTCTTATAATTTGTTTTATTATAAACAAATTTTAAAATACGATAATGGTACAATAAAAGTCGTATAATTTTTAACTGCAAATTTATTCTCCTTGACACGGTGACTACCTATTTCATCTGTGCACATCTCAAGGGAAAATTGCTCAATATGAATATGCAAGTACACTCAAAGGTTACCATTTATTACAATCCAAAATGTCGAAAAAGCAGAGAAGCTCTTCAGATCATTAAAGAAAAAGGTATTGATCCTGAAATAATCTACTACCTTGATGAACCTCCCAGTACAAAAGAGCTTGCTGAAATTTTAAGAAAAATGGGCAAGCGGCCAAGAGATATTTTCAGAAAATCCGAGCCTTTGTATAAAGATCTTGGTTTAAAAAACAAGGATCTTCCCGATGAAATTCTGCTCGAACATTTAAATAAAAATCCGATTCTGATAGAGCGGCCCATCGTGGTAAAAGGGCAGCGTGCTGTTCTGGGCAGACCTCCTGAAGATGTAAAAAAAATAATCTGATCTGATGATTTTCTGCGGCGCTCATTTTTAACATAATGAAATTTGCCGAAGATGAAAACATAAAAAAAATTCAATCGTTTATAAAAAAATATCTTGGTTTAAATCAGCGCGGGTGGCTGTTGGTCATGTCGGCCTTTACGGGGTTGGTAGTCTCTGTTCTGGCTATAATTCTTGCCACTTCAATAGAATGGCTTTCGGAAATCAGCTATAAAAACAGGCAAATCCCTTTTTATTTACTACCGTTTGTTCCAATGGCCGGGGCGCTGGCAACAGGAATACTGGTTTATATCTATAAAAAAAAGGGGGTGCAGGGGGGTGGAGTCGAAGAGACGATCAAGCTTGTTCGTCTTAAAAGGGTATCGGTTCATAAAACAGATATTGTATTAAGACTGGTAACCTCCATCTTCACCCTCGGAACAGGGGGCTCAGCAGGAAAAGAGGGGCCGGTTGTTCACATCGGCGGTGCAACGGGAGCCTTTATCGGTAAAGTTTTTCATTTTCCTGATCCTTTTGTTCGAACACTTGCAGGAGCAGGGGTGGCAGCTGCTATTGCGGCTGCGTTTCAGGCTCCTATCGCGGGCTCTTTTTTTGCACTCGAGATTCTGCTGGCAAATTTTACGCTGGAAACATTTTCCATGATTATTATTGCAGCTGTCTCTTCAACTGCAGTTTCGCAGGGATTTTCTCATGTCATTCACCATTTTTATATAGATCCTGATATTCATATAAATGTAATAAACCTCGGCCTGTTTCTGGTTATGGGCGTGGCTGGAGGTCTGGTAACGGTATTTTTTATTTCATTTTTAACTGCGTCTGAAAAAATATTTAAAAAAATAAAAATCCCTGTCTGGACAAAACCTGCTTTGGGTGGCCTGCTTCTGGGTGGACTTGCTCTTTTATTTCCGGGAATTTATGGAGAGGGTTACAATATAATGAATCTTCTTTTAAGTGGAAATTTTATAGATATTGGTTTTTACACTCCCGATATATTTACCTCTTCTGTTCTGCTCAGTATTTTCATATTGCTTGTTTTAAAAATCATAGCTACTGCCTTAACCATCTCATCAGGTGGATCAGGCGGAACCATAATTCCCGCTCTTTTTATCGGAACAACATTGGGCGCTTTTCTGGGGATTTTTATTCAAACCTTTTTTCCCTGGGTGAATATTTCGCAGACGACCTGGGTGCTGGTAGGCATGAGTGCGGTAATTTCGGCCATGACCCAGGCACCGGTATTTTCTATTATGCTTTTTTTTGAGCTTACTAAAAACTATGAAGTAATATTACCGGTTCTTCTGGTTTCTACTGTTTCCATTCTCGTGTCGAGACATTATTTAAATGGTTCTCTGTACAGTCTGGGGCTTGAGCGCGAAGGAATCCGCCTCTACCAGGGAATGGAGCAGACGATAATGGAGACCATTCAGGTAAAAGAGATAATCCATCATGCCATAAATTTAATAGACTGCAAGGTGAGTCTTTCTACCATTTTAAACGGATTTCTTCATACTACCTTTGACTATGGATTTGTCATTGATCAAAAGCAGAGTTTTATGGGTATCATTACTCTTGATAAGGTGAAGCAGTATATTAACGATGAAAAAATGTGTGCTGAACTGATTGCAGAAGATCTTTCAAAAGAGTCGAAAAGCTGGGTTTTACCCGAGCATAGCCTTTTGAAAGCTCTGGAAATCATGGATAACACTGACCAGGTTGTATTGCCTGTACTGGAAAATATCTCAACCAGAAAACCCATTGGTTATATAACCCGAAAAGATGTAATTACTGTTTATAATCGTGCTGTGATAAAAAGGGGTGCCCAAAGCATTCTTATTGAATCTGACGGCAAAAATCAGAGTAAAAATACTCTTCAGGTCGGGGAAGAGTTTCAAATGGAAACGATCGCAGTACCGGCAGGCTGGTGCAATAAAAGTCTTAAAGAGATTGATTTAAGGGTAAAATTTAATTTAACGGTTATTGGCATAAGAAAGGACAATGAATTTAACTATATTGTTCCTGATATTAACTATAAATTTAAAAAAGGTGACAATATTACCATTGTTGGAAAAGCCACAGATATTCATCTGATGTTTTCAGAGCTCAATAAAAAGAGAGGGTTTTTTGATTTACTGAAAGAGCGGTTTAAATAGTAGGTGCGCTATGATAATGGATAGGCAAGAAGAGATCAGAAGCAGTTACAAGATTGTTGTAACATCAGGACCCACGCGGGAATTTATAGATTCTATTCGTTTTTTATCGAACCCATCAACGGGCAGAATGGGTTATTATGTGGCAAGAGCCGGTGTAAATACCGGGTATAAGGTTACATATATTCATGGCCCGGTACCCGTAAAATACAGTGAAGTGCCAGGTGCTGAAAATATTTCTGTAATCTCTACCGACGATATGCTTCAAAGTGTTCTGGAAAAAGTTACCGATAATACCGTATTGATTATGGCTGCTGCCCCGGCAGACTATAAACCAGAGAAAAAATTTGAAAACAAACTCAAAAAAACAGAAAATCCTGATATTAGGTTAATTCATAATCCTGATATCTTATTGAGTGTTCAACAACATATCAAAGATAAAAAACTGCAAAACGTGGTTTTAATCGGATTTGCAGCAGAACTGCAAAATCCATATGAATATGCTCTTTCGAAGCTTGAGCGAAAAAATCTTGATATGATCTTGTTAAACGACCTGGGAAAGCCCGAGTGCGGTTTTGGAACCGAGACCAATGAGTTGACAGTTATCAGAAAAAACAAAACGCACACCAAGTGGAGCATGGACTCGAAAGAGCGTCTTGGATATAAAATCATTCAGGAAGTTGAAGAGTGGTTGGCATAATTTGCGCACTTTATGACGAGTCTGTAGAGATAATCCGCCAGTTAAAATTTGAAAAGGTAGATAAAGTTGCACAATATAGCGGTGCGATATCAAATGTCCAGGTATCTCTTTTTTTGACAGGCCCAGGAATAAAAAAAAAATCAGCCCTTGTCAAATGGTTACATCAGCATAAATTTCAACATATAATCAATATAGGTCTTGCAGGTGCTTTAAAAAAAGAGACCAAAGCCCGGGAAAGTGGAGTAGTTGGTGAGGTATCTTATTATTTAAATGGTAAAGAATATTACAGGCAAAAACTTGATTCAGCTGCAAAAGAGGTTGAAAAACATCGCCCAAAACAGAAGAAAAATAAAAAAAGTGAAATTGTTTTTCAAAATAGCAATAAAAAATGGAAGTTATTGACAGTTGATGAACCTGTTTTCAGTGTTGAAGACAAAGAGCATCTTTTTTATCAAACAGGTTGTGATATTGTGGACATGGAAGGTGCCATATTATGCCAGATTTTAACAGATAATTTTATTGATTTTAAAAATAAAAATATGGATCATAATATATTGAATATGCCGTTGACGATATGGAAAGTTATCGGTGACACTTATGATGATGAAAAATATCTTGTAAAAGAACAATATATGCGCTCTTTTTTTTCTACTTTTTCATTTTTAAAAAAAATAAATATTATTTTTCATACGGGTCTTTCTTTTTTTGTTTTATACTATAAAAAAAAAATATTGCAGAAAAAATTGCTTATTGAGTTGAAAAATTATCTTGAAAAGATTTCAGGTGCCTGAATTCATATTTAAAAAAATATTGATTTTTTAAAAATAGATAAAAGATCATACAAATTGAAATATTTAAAAAAGGTATTCGTAAGTGATATTTTAAAGTTAAATGCCTTATATTTGCAATAAAAGTTAATTATTTTGTCATTATTTTTCATTTTTTTGAAAAATATGGGTAGATTTATTGGTTGACAATATATCAGATAGTGTATAACCTTTCACAGGATATTCTTAGAAAGGAAAAATAAACAAAAAATCCTGAATATTTAAAAATTTAAAAGGAGTAAAAATGAAAAATATACAAAAAATAATGTATTTATTGCCTCTATTGGCTTCATTGGCTTTTGGTGCCTGTAACGTACAAGTACCAACACCAACGGGCACTTGCGGTAATGGTACGATTGATGCAGGTGAGCAGTGCGACCTTGGTGCTCAGAATGGTCAGGGCATGGGCTGTGATATGAGTTGTATGACAACCGGTGGTGCCAATACGTTCTGCGGTGATGGTCTTTGTAACGGTGTTGAAACCAATGCGACTTGTGCATCAGATTGCCCTGCAACGACTTCGATTGATGCAGAACCAAATGATACGATGGCTCAGGCTCTTGCTGCAGCAACGGGTGGAACTTACAATGGTAATACTTTAACAGGTGCAGACATTGATTATTATGCATTAAGTGTAACAACCGGTATGAGCTATGACATAGTTATGAGCAGCTGTACAGGTGACCCTACCATGACAATTTATAATGCAGCAGGAGTTCAGTTGTACCGTAATGATGACTTTACTGGGCTCTGTTCTGGTTTGGTCGGTATGACATTTACCTCTGCTCAAACAGTTTATATAGTGATAACCCCCTTTAGTGCTTCAAATGCTAATGCTGGAAACTATACCTTCTCTATTACATCTTCAGCAGTAGTAACAGCTTTCTGCGGAGACGGAATCGTAAACGGTACTGAGCAGTGCGATCTGGGTGCTCAAAACGGAGTAGCAGGTTCAACTTGCAGCGCAACATGTACAACGGTTGTAATACCAATAACATTAACCTCTGTAACAGTTTCACCTGCAACAGTCGCAGCTGGTGGATCAGTAACCGTTACAGTGGTGACAAACGCTGGTCAGGCAGTAGCAGTCTGGGATTCAAACTGGAGTTTATATAATTTGGTTGAAGGTACACCGGGAACATATACCGGCTCATTCTTTGCAACCGGATCTGGTATTGTAAAAATTTCAGAAGTAGATGTGGGAACCACAATATTTACTGATAACCTGGGTATCTATAATAACTGGACAACAGGGCTTTCTACTGGTGTAATAACAGCTTCTTTTACTGTTACAGCAGCAACATTAACTTCTGTAACAGTTTCACCAGCAGCGGTTGCAGCAGGTGCATCAGTTACAGTCACGGTGGTTACAGCTCCTAATCAGGTGGTTGCAGTATTTGACTCAAATTGGACCTGGCATCCTCTGGTTGAAGGAGTTCCGGGAACATATACCGGCTCATTTTTTGCCGCTGGATCTGGCATTGTAAAAATTTCAGAAGTAGATGTGGGAACCACAATATTTGCTGATAACCTTGGTATCTATAATAACTGGGCTACAGGGGTTTCTACGGGTGTTGCAACACCTTCTTTTACTGTAACAGCGCCAACTTTAACTTCGGTAACCGTTTCGCCAGCTACAGTACTTGTGGGTGGAACAGTAACAGTAACCGTGGTAACAGCTCCCAATCAGGTAGTGAATATATGGGCACCTGCTTTTGTTACCCTTACAGAAGGCATAGCTGGTACATATACAGGGTTAGTTACAGCAAGTACTGGGGGTGTTAACACGATTACAGAAGTTGATGTTGGACCTGTATGGTTTGTTGATAGCCTTGGTATCTATTCTGACTGGAATACAGGGGTTTCTACTGGTGTAGCAACTGCTTCATTTACCGTTACGTTACCGCCTGTTTTATTAACAGAAACATTTGCTGCGATTCCTGCGAATGTGATAAATGATGTGTTGTACCCATGGGTGCTCGATGCTACAAAAGATGCAGGCGTTTTAACGAACAGTTTTGCTTCTGGTACCATTACTCACTCACAGTCGAGTTGCTATAGCATGACAGTGACCGGATATCAAGGTTTTGATTTCATGTATCAGACAGATACGGAGTTGAACTGGGATAAATTGAAAGTTTCTATAAATGGAGGAATATTGTTGACTGTTGCATCTGGACAAAATCTTGCCTGGACACCGAGTATTTATTATAGTTTAACAGGTGGTGTGGACACTATTCAGTTTTGCTATACCAAAGATGCTAGTGTTTCAGTAGGTCTTGATAAAGTTTGGGTAGATAATATCAATTTTCATTAAAAAATTGTAAATTTATTCAAATTTCAATTAATTTCAAACTCAAGCCGGCTCTCTGAAAAGAGGGCCGGCTTTTTTTATTTTCATTGAAACATTTCTTTTTTTCAAGCGTATAGAAAAGAGCATGCAGATCGAAATGGTGTTAAAATCAGGCGTTTGTAGGCGGCCTTGTTTTTTTTAATTTTAATCGTAGCCGGGTGTGGCAATCTGGTGAAGAAATGCGGTAAGCCGCTGCATTTTTCCCTGTTTATTGGAAGAATTGGGTTCAATCTGGTCAATAGTTTTCATGTAGATGTGGTTCAGGTGGGTTTTCATGGTAATGGGTGTTATGTTTAAAGCATGTTCAATTTCAGCCCGGGACATGCCGTTGTAGATGCAACCGCAGAGGGCGATCTGTTTTTTAGTCAGTTTATATTTTTCATCGAGAGCAGTGTTGAGTATTTCAATTGAGGGGGGTGCTAAATCGAGTTCCATGGCGCGGTGTTGAAGTATAAATCGTTTTATGGCAAGGTTGAAGCGTTCTTTGCTTACCGGTTTTAAAATATAGTCGACTACACCGAGGTTGAAGGCATCGATGGCAAAATCGTTGAATGCTGTTATGTAGATGATGTGTGTGGCGATGCGGCGTGTGTATTTAATGAGGTCAACGCCATTGATATAGGGGAGGTCGATATCGAGAATCAGCAGGTCATATTTTTTAGTCGTGAGGAATTTAAGTGCTTCACGGCCGCTCGAGATACTGTCTTTAAGTTCTAACTGTTCATGGCTTTCTATGTACCCGGTAAGAAGTGAAAGCGACCAGGGTTCG
>Ga0224495_10002164_pt1 | contig 13091 bp, 10 predicted proteins | sample SF_Jul11_sed_USG_FD_168128 | JGI IMG/M metagenome (GOLD analysis project Ga0224495, IMG submission 168128) | Sediment microbial communities from San Francisco Bay, California, United States - SF_Jul11_sed_USGS_4_1 | ecosystem: Environmental > Aquatic > Marine > Sediment | place: USA: California... | reverse complement strand
GATCGAGCCAGCGCAGCACGCGGGCCGGAGCGTGCGCCTTCTTCCATACGCCGGCGGCGTACTTGTTTGCCTCGCCATAGGTGGGATAGACATGGATCGTGCCGAGCATCCGCTCCAGGCGGATGCCATGGCGCATCGCGGAGACGAATTCGCCGATCGACTCGGACGCGTGTTCGCCGACGATTGTCGCGCCGAGGATCCTCCCGCCGCGGCTGCCCGGAACGCTCAATACCTTGACCATGCCGCGCGCCTCGCCGTCGGCGATCGCGCGATCGAGCTCTTCCAGCCGGTAGACCGAAAGCTCGTAGGCAACGCCCCGCTCCTTCGCCTCGGTCTCGTTGAGTCCGACGCGCGCCACCTCCGGATCGGTGAACACCGCGCGGGGAATCGCCGAGTAATCGACGCGAAATTTCCTCACCGCGCCGAAGAGCGCATTGACCGCGGCATACCAGGCCTGGTGCGCCGCGGTGTGCGTGAACTGATAGGGTCCGGCGACGTCTCCGCAGGCGTAGATGTTGGGATATACGGTGCGCAGATGGTCGTCGGTGACGATCGTGCGCGCACCCGACACCGATACGGAGATGCCGAGTTCTTCCAGCCCGTAGCCCTCGGTGCGTGCGACGCGCCCCACCGCGCAAAGCAGCGTGTCGAACTCGATACGCGCTTCGCTCCCCGCGTGTTCCGCGACGAGATGCCGGCCGCCGCGGTCGGTGCCGAAGCGCAGCGCCTTGTGGCTGCAGCGCACATCAATGCCTTCCGCGACGAAGCGCTCCGACAATTGCGCCGAAACCTCCGCATCCTCGCGCGCGAGGATGCGCGGCAGCATTTCCACCAGCGTCACCCGCGCGCCCAGCCGGGCAAACGCCTGCGCCAGCTCGCAGCCGATCGGCCCGCCGCCAAGCACCAGCAACCGGGCAGGCAGGCTCCGCAGGGTCCAGATGGTGTCGGAGGTGAGGCAATCGACCGAGTCGATGCCGGGAATCGGCGGCACATAAGGCCGCGCACCCGCCGCGATCACGATTGAACGCGTGGTGAGCCGCCGCGTTGCCCCGGCGGAATCCTTCACCTCGACCTCCCAGGGCGAGACGATACGCGCCTCGCCGGCCAGGCACTCGACGCCGAGCGCCGTATAGCGCTCCACCGAGTCGTGCGGTTCGACGGCGCGCACCACGCCGCGCACGCGCTCCATGATCAGGGCGAAATCGGCCTCGGCGTGCGCAGTCCTCAGCCCATATTCGTGCGCGCGCCGGATCTGCGCCAGCAGGCGCGCAGACCGGATGAGCGCCTTGGACGGCACGCAGCCGGTATTGAGGCAGTCGCCGCCCATTCGGTGGCGCTCGACGAGGGTGACCTTGGCACGCACTGCGGCGGCGATGTACGCCGCCACCAGTCCCGCCGCACCCGCGCCGATCACCACCAGGTTGCGCTCGAATCTTGCCGGCCGCCGCCAGCGTGAATATGCGCGCCGCGCGCGCAGGAACTGCGCCGCCCTCGCTGCGAGCAGCGCCACCGCGCCGAGCAGCACGAGCAGCAGCACGACGATCGCCGCGACGCGCAAGCCCGTCATACGGTGCGGCAGGCCCGATCGCGGTCGTACGCCGGTCCCTGCGTGATGCGCGCGTAGTAAGACCGGTGCGCGTCCGAACCCTCGGGCCAAAGCTCGAGGAAGCGCTCGCGCCAGGCCGTCTGATCGTAGTCGAGCGACACCGCGTCGACGAACAAGCCTCCCGCGCGCGCTCCGTACAGCGCGCCCGCGCGAGGCGAGGACGCGATGCGCGTCGCGAGTCCGCAGTTACCGGCGCGAAAGTTCGGCATCCCCGCCGCGCCGTTGTTGGCGATCAACGCGTCCCGATCGACGCGCTGGAGCACCGGAAGACAGCTGTGGCTCGATGCGAGCACGCGCACCTGCGCGACCCGCACTGCGCGCCGCGCCGCGCGAAGGCCCTCGGTCGTGGCGAGTCGCTCCTGCGAAAACCCCCACCCCGCGAGCGAGTCGGCATCGCCGTGCACCACCGCGACGCGAACTCCGGCGACCTCGGCGACGAGGGTCATCGGCAGTTCACGCAGCAGCGCGAGTTCGCCGGACATGGTTTGCGACGCCGCGCGCAGCCGCTCCAGGATGCGATTCGAGCGCGCCACCTCCGCGTCGCCGACCCACTCCGGATAGCCGCAGCCGCAACCCGCCTGCGCGCCCGGCTGCGCGAGTTCGGTCTCGACATTGCCACGCGTCGCACCGTGCTCGAGCACGGTCCGGTTGATGTAGCCGAACTCGGCAGGATCCGCATCGAACCAGTGGAAATCGCCGTTGAAGACCAGCGCCTTGACGCCCGGCTCGGCGGCATAGAGTTCCAGCAGGCGCTCGAGCGCGTAGCGGTTGCCGTACAATCCACCCGCGACCCACAGGGATTCGACCTCGAGCGTCGCCGGACGCGCAAGCGAGGCCGCACCGTAGAAATAGTCGATCGGACAGCTCCTGCCCGGCCGTGCCGCACCGCCGATAGCCTCCGCAGACCACTGACCCACCGCCGCCGGCTCAGAGAACGGCTTCACCCCGCCGCACCCGCCAGCGCCCCTCCGCAGGAAGACCCCTGCCCCGCGGTGCAGCCATAGCAATGGTCGCGTACCGCGATCGGATGGCCCTCCAGGTCTCGCGCGATGAGGTCGGTGAGCCGCGCGCGCAGGTGTCCACCGATGACCAGCGGCAGGTCCAGCATCTGATTGAAGTCACAGTCGTAGACCCGACCTCGCCAATCGACCGAGATCATCGTACGGCACATCACCGCGCCAAGATTCTCGTCACGATGCGCGTCGCGCAGCAATGCCATGTAGTCGTTGAACTCGCCGCGCGAAACGAGGGTCGAGCCAAAGCGTTGGATCGGCATGTTGGCGAGGGTCAGCAGGCGATTGAATACCACGCCGTGCCGCTCGCCGAGCAGGCGGCGGTAATCGCCTTCGAGCGCGCGCTGCGGCGGCGGCAGCACGGCACCCTGCGGGTTGTAGACCAGGCTCAGGTCGAGCCCGCTTCCGGTCCGGCCATAGCCCAGCGCGTTCAGCCGGCGCAGTGCGCGCAGGCTCTTCTCGAACACACCCTTGCCGCGCTGACGGTCGACGTTGTCTTCGAGATAGCACGGCAGCGAAGCGACCACTTCGACGCGCTGCGCGGCGAGAAACTCGGGAAGATCCTCCTGGCCGGGTTCCTCGATCACGGTCAGGTTACAGCGGTCTATCACGTGTACGCCCAGCTCGCGACTGCCCGACACCAGTTCACGGAACTGCGGATGCAGCTCGGGGGCGCCTCCGGTGAGGTCGATCTGGCGCAGGCCCGCGATCGCGACAAAAGAGAGCACATCGGCGACGGTCTCGCGCGACATCATTTCAGTACGTCCCGGCCCGGCATTGACGTGACAGTGCAGGCAGCTCTGGTTGCAGCGGTAACCGAGGTTGACCTGCAACGCCTGCAGCTTGCCGCGCGCGATCGGCGGAAATCCGTAGCGCTTCATCAGCGGGAGCGTCGCGTGCATCGTCAGCCTCGGTGGCGATCTAGAGCATGCCGATGAGACCGGCATGCTCGCCGATCCCGCGCACGCGGCGCGCCAATATGATCACCAGATGCATCATCAATTTCGCACCGAGCCCCGGGTGCTCGACAATCATGCGTGCCAGCGACTCGCGCTCCAGCACCGCGACGAGCAACGGCTGCTGCGCGATACAGCTTGCGCGGCGCGGCGCGCCGTCGATCAACGACATCTCGCCGAGCACCGCGCCCGGTCCGACAGACGCCAACGCGCTCTCGCGGCCGTCGTCGCGCAGTATCGCTTCACCCTCGACGACAAGCAGCAGAAAATCGTCGGGCGCTTCCTGGCGGACAACTTCGGTGCCCGATTGCGCGCGATATATCTCCAGATAGCGGGCGAGCAGTCGCACTTCGGTCCCGGACAGATTCTCGAGCAGCTGGCAGCTCGGCGCGAAATCGAGCAACCGATCAGCGTAACGAACCGCGTCGCCGAGGTGTTCGAGCTGAGCCAACGGACGCTCGTGCATGGAGAGACCTGCCACGAAGTAGGTTCGGCCATTATGCCCAATCGCGCTGCGTCGATACAAATTTCGACTGGCACGGACGCGGCCCGAATCTATTCCCCGCCACCGCCGCGGGTCTGACGACCGATCGCGCGACGCCGCTGGCGCACCCCCTCGGCGAGCTGATCGAGCAATTTCACCGAATCGTCCCAGCCCAGGCAGGCATCGGTGACGCTCTGTCCGAACACGAGCGCCTTCCCGGCCTCGAGATCCTGGCGCCCGTCCACCAGATTCGACTCGATCATCGCCCCGATGATACGCACATCGCCCGCGGCAATCTGCCCGGCTACCGCGGCAGCGACCTCGGCCTGACGTCGAAAATCCTTGCGGCTATTGGCGTGCGAGAAGTCGATCATCAGGCGCTCGGCAAGGCCCGCTTTGCGCAGATCCGCGCAGGCCGCCTGCACGCTCGCCGCGTCGTAATTCGGATTCTTGCCCCCGCGCAGAATGATGTGACAGTCGTCGTTGCCGCGCGTTTCGACGATCGCGACCTGGCCGCTCTTGTGCACCGACAGAAAGTGGTGTTTCTGCCGCGCGGCGAGGATCGCCTCGACGGCGATCTTGACGTTGCCGTCGGTGCCGTTCTTGAATCCCACCGCCGCCGACAGGCCCGATGCGAGCTCGCGGTGCACCTGGCTCTCGGTGGTGCGCGCGCCGATCGCCCCCCAGGAAACGAGGTCGCCGATGTACTGCGGCGAAATCACGTCGAGGAATTCGCAACCCGCCGGCATGCCCAGATGATTGATCCGTACCAGAAGATCGCGCGCAATGCGCAAACCCTCGTTGATGCGAAAGCTGCCGTTGAGGTAAGGATCGTTGATCAGGCCCTTCCAGCCCACGGTGGTACGCGGCTTCTCGAAATACACCCTCATCAACACCTCGAGTTCGCCAGCCAGCCGGTTGCGTTCGGGGAGCAACCGCTCGGCATAGGCGATCGCTGCAACCGGGTCGTGAATCGAGCAAGGACCGATGATCACCAGCATCCGGTCCGACTGGCCATGCATGATCTCGCGCACCCGCCGGCGCGTGCTGGCAATCAGGGCCTCGGCCGGGGTCTCCTGAATCGGGAAGAAACGAATCAGGTGTTCGGGCGGCGGCAGCGGAACGATCTTTTCGATGCGCTCGTCGTCGGTGAGCGAAGTCTTGTCCGCGGGCACACTGTTCATGAAATGGTCGGTCGCTGAGGTCATGGGATTCTCGATCGCGTGCATGGGCCAAAAAAAAACCGCCAGGCTCTTCTGCACTGGCGGTATTCCTTGGAAGCTTGTCCTTGGAGCCTTCGGGGATGAAACTAGCCGTTCCCCTCCGCCAGTCGGTATGGGAAGAAGAAACAGAACCAGAAGTGGTGGTAACGGCTCATCGCGGGCTCTCCGGCCGTCATTCAACCACGAAGCGCGCCGCGTTGGCAAATCAACCATGCAGGGGGGGCCGCCGCCCCTTAGACGTACGCGAGCCAGCGCCCGCAGGCAATTGCCGCCGCCCAGATGAGCAGTGACAGGGCCCCCGCGATGCGCGCGCCAAGCGGCGAGGCGACCCCGCTATCCCAGCGATCCAGCTCGCCGGACATCGCCGCATGAAAGAGGGCCGCGTTGCAGCCCCCGGCGAAAATGAGCCCCATCTTCACCACGAACAGATCATTCGTCAGGTAGTCGCTTGCGTGCGCGACGAATAACGCCAGCCCGCTTGGCACGATGAGCGCGAAGCTCAACACGGTCCACGGCAGTACATGCGCGCTCAGCTTGCGCACCGACAGGGTTCGGCCCAGGCCGAGCAGCCGAACGTCGAGCACCGCTATCGAGCCGAAGAGCAGCGCGACGCCGACCAGGTGGATCGTCGCGACCGAGGGATACAGCCAGGCGGAATCGCGCAGCGCGACCGCGAAAGACGATGCCTCCAACGACGCGAACGCGGTAACCGCCGGAACCGCCATGCAAGCCGCGCCTAGAGGCGCTGCGCGACCCAGGCCGTGACCGAGCGCAGCGCCGCGGCAAGGCCCGCGGGATCGGTGCCCCCCGCCTGGGCGAGGTCGGCGCGTCCACCGCCCTTGCCGCCAACCTGCTGCGCGACATGATTGACGAGCTCGCCCGCCTTGACCTTCGCGGTGAGATCGGCTGTCACGCCGGCGACGAGCGCCACCTTGCCGTCGGTCACCGCGGCAAGGACAATCGCCGCGGATTTGAGCTTGTCCTTCAGCCTGTCCATGGTCTCGCGCAGGGTCTTCGCGTCGGCGCCCTCGAGCGCCGCGGCGAGCACGCGCACGCCCTTCATTTCTACCGCCTGCTCGGCGAGGTCTTCCCCCTGCGAACTCGCGAGCTTCGACTTGAGCTTGGCGATCTCGCGCTCGAGTGACTTGACGTGGTCGAGCACCTGCTCGATCTTCTGCGTCACTTCGCCCGCGGGCGCCCTGAGCGCCGCGGCCGCCTCGGCCAGCTTCGCGTCCTGTTGCTGCGCCCAGGCAAGCGCGCCCTCGCCGCTCACCGCCTCGACGCGCCGCACTCCGGCGGCAACTCCGGATTCGGAGATGATCTTGAAGAAACCGATGTCGCCGGTTCGCCGCACGTGCGTGCCGCCGCACAGCTCGGTGGAGAAATCCCCCATCCCGACCACGCGCACCTCATCGCCGTACTTGTCGCCGAAGAACGCCAGCGCGCCCGCGCGGATCGCGGCATCGTGCTTCATCACCCGCGCGCCTACTTCGTGGTTCTGCCTGACCGCGTCGTTGACGAGCGTCTCCACCTCGCGGATCTCCGCGGCGCTCATCGACTGCGAATGGGCGAAATCGAACCGCGTGCGCTGTGCGTCGACCAGCGAACCCTTCTGCTGCACGTGCCTGCCGAGCACCCGCCTCAATGCGGCATGCATGAGGTGCGTCGCCGAGTGATTGCTCATCACGCTGCGGCGCGTCGCGGTGTCGACCTGCGCGCCGACTTCGTCGCCGACGCGGAGCCGCCCGGTCGTTTGCTGACCATGGTGGCCGAACACATCGGCCTGGATCTTCAGCGTGTCGGACACCGCGAAACTGCCGGCGGGTCCGGCGAGCTCGCCCCGGTCGCCGACCTGGCCGCCGGACTCGGCGTAAAACGGTGTCGTGTCGAGCACCACCACGCCCGCCTCGCCGGCGCCCAGTTCGTTCACCTGCGCGCCTTCGCGGTACAGCGCGAGCACTTTGGCGCGCAACTCGAGCGTGTCGTAGCCGCGGAACTCGGTCCTGCCGCCCGCGTAGTCGAGCCCCGCGGCCATCGAGAACCGGCTTGCCGAGCGTGCGCGCGTGCGCTGTGCTTCCATCGCCGCTTCGAAGCCCGCCATGTCGAGTATCACGCCGCGCTCGCGGCAGATGTCGGCCGTGAGATCGACCGGAAATCCGTAGGTATCGTAGAGCTTGAATGCCGTGTCGCCATCGAGCAACTTGTCGCCGTCGGCGAGCGCGCCCTCGAGCACGCCCATGCCATTTTCCAGCGTCTCGGCAAAACGCTCCTCCTCCTGCTTGAGGGTGCGGACAACCTGCGCCTTCGCGGCGCCGAGCTCGGGGTAGGCCTCGCCCATCGCTCGATCGAGATCCTCCACGAGCTTGTGGAAGAAAGGCCGTTTTTGCCCCAGTTTGTAACCGTGCCGGATCGCCCGTCGGATGATGCGCCGGAGGACGTAGCCGCGCCCTTCGTTGCCCGGAATCACGCCGTCGACGACGAGAAAGCTGCACGCCCGAATGTGGTCGGCGATCACGTTGAGCGAAGGGTCGTTGAGCGAGGGCGCGCCGGTCTCGCGCGCCGCCGCCTTGATCAGATCCTGAAAGAGGTCGATCTCGTAGTTCGAGTGTACCCCTTGCAGCACCGCGGCGACGCGCTCCAGCCCCATACCGGTATCGACCGAGGGCTTGGGCAGCGGATGCATCACGCCCGCCTCGTCGCGGTTGAATTGCATGAAAACGAGATTCCAGATCTCGATGTAGCGATCGCCGTCGGCATCGGGGGATCCGGGGGGACCTCCGGCGATGCCCGGGCCATGGTCGTAGAAGATCTCGCTGCACGGTCCGCAGGGCCCGGTATCGGCCATCTGCCAGAAATTATCCGACTGGTATCTTGCCCCGCCGGGCTTGTCGGCAATGCGCACGATGCGCTCCTTCGGCACGCCGATTTCCTTCGCCCAAAGATCGTAGGCTTCGTCGTCAGTGTGGTAGACCGTAACCCACAGCCGCTCGGGAGGCAGGCGGTAGATCCTGGTGAGCAGTTCCCACGCGTACTGGATCGCGTCGCGCTTGAAATAGTCGCCGAAGCTGAAGTTGCCCAGCATCTCGAAGAACGTGTGGTGGCGCGCGGTGTAGCCAACGTTCTCCAAGTCGTTGTGCTTGCCGCCGGCGCGCACCGAGCGCTGCGAGGTGGTTGCACGCGTATAGGCGCGCTTTTCCTTGCCGAGGAACAGATCCTTGAATTGCACCATCCCCGAGTTGGTAAAGAGCAGCGTCGGGTCGTTCGCCGGCACGAGCGGGCTGGAGGCCACCACCGCGTGGCCCTTGGACTTGAAGTATTCGAGGAAACTCGAACGGATGTCTGCGGATTTCATAGGGGCGCCATTGTAAAGGAAGGCCCCGCTCAACGGCGTTTCGGCGCTTACTCCTCGATGCTGTCGCGTCCGAGGAGACGTCCGATCACGGCATGCGAGAAACCGCGCCCCTGCAGGAAGCGCGAGCGCCTGGCACGCTCCTCGAGCGTGGCGGCCGGCGCGGCATACCTGCGTGCAAGGATCGCCCGCGCGCGCTCGACATCGCTCTCCGCGGAAGCCAGCGCCATGCGCTCGACGGTCTGTTCCGCGATCCCTTTCGCACGCAGGTCCAGCCGGATACGCGCCGTACCGTACTTGCGCGACAACACATGCGCCCGCAACTCCGCAAAGCGCTCATCGGAGAGTTGCTTGCGGCGCTCCAGATCGTCAAGCAGCGCGACGAGCGCCTCGCCGGACTCGGCGCGCGGCGCGAGCTTGCGCGCCAACTCCATGCGCGAATGCTCGCGCCGTGCGAGCAGACGCAACGCCCGCGCCCGCAATTGCTGAGGTGTATCGGGCTCTTCCTTCACCTTCGCGAGGGTATGACCGCGGCTCAGGCCGCGCTCTGACCGCGCTTGCGCGAGGACACCTTCACCACGACCCTGTCTTCCTCGCCCTGCGTATCCTCGTTCGCAGCCCGCGCAACCTCGACCGGCGGATTCGCCGCGATACCCGCCTTCTCGCGGATCCGCGCCTCGATTTCCTGCGCCATCGCCGGGTTCTCCCTGAGGAATTCGCGGCAATTATCCCTGCCCTGGCCAAGCCGGTCGCCCTTGTAGATGTACCAGGCGCCCGACTTGTCGACCACGCTGTGCGCGACGCCGAGCTCCAGGATCTCGCCGTGACGCGAGATGCCTTCGCCGTACAGGATGTCGAATTCAGCCTGCCGGAACGGCGGCGCGACCTTGTTCTTCACGATCTTTACACGCGTCTCGGAACCGACCACCTCGTCACCCTTCTTGATCGAGCCGATCCTGCGGATATCGATCCTCACCGAGGCGTAGAACTTGAGTGCATTGCCCCCGGTGGTGGTCTCGGGACTGCCGAACATCACGCCAATCTTCATGCGCAACTGGTTGATGAAGATCACCAGCGTATTGGTGCGCTTGATGTTGGCGGTGAGCTTGCGCAAAGCCTGGCTCATCAGGCGCGCCTGCAAGCCCATCTGCGGCTCCCCCATCTCGCCCTCGATTTCGGCCTTGGGAGTGAGCGCGGCGACCGAATCGACCACGATCACGTCGACCGCGCCCGAGCGCACCAGCATGTCGGCGATCTCGAGCGCCTGCTCGCCCGTGTCGGGCTGCGAGATGAGGAGGTCGTCGGTCTTGACGCCGAGCTTGGCGGCGTAGGTCACATCCAGGGCATTTTCGGCATCGATGAACGCCGCGGTGCCCCCCGCCTTTTGTACCTCGGCGATGACCTGCAGCGTGAGGGTCGTCTTGCCGGAGGATTCCGGACCGTAGATCTCGACCACCCGGCCGCGCGGCAGTCCGCCCACGCCGAGCGCGAGATCGAGTCCTAGCGAGCCGGTGGAAAAGACCTGGACGTCCTTGGCGGCTTCCGAGTCCATGCGCATGATGGATCCCTTGCCAAACTGCTTTTCGATCTGTGAAAGAGCGGCGGCGAGCGCCTTCGATTTATTTTCGTCCATGGCTTACCTCTTTTAAGGGGGTTGGCATCTACGGCAGGCCTCCCTGCGAATCAAGCTCGTCTACCACGCCGACACTCGCCATCCACAGAGTGCCCGGGCCCACACCGGGTACTGTATAAACGTCCAGTCATTGTACCGGTTGACCGCGGCGCGCCGCAAGGGGGGCGCCGCGAACGCTCGCCGGCCGCGCAGCCGCTCGTGTAGTATTCTATTTTCTTCAATCGCGACAACGAGTTGGGAGACTGACAATGGCAAGTATCGCATTCCTGGGGTTGGGTGTCATGGGCTACCCCATGGCCGGCCATCTGCTCAAGAAGGGTGGTCACGAGATAACGGTCTATAACCGCAGCGCGGCCAAGGCCCAACAGTGGGTCAAGGAGTACGGCGGCAAGTCTGCGCCCACTCCGCGCGAAGCCTCGCGGGGCTGCGACTTCGTGATGATGTGCGTCGGCAACGACGACGACGTGCGCTCGGTGGTTTTCGGCGATTCGGGCGCCCTGTCGGGCATGAAGAACGGGGCGATCCTGGTCGATCACACCACCGCTTCGGCCATCGTCGCGCGCGAACTGCACCAGGCCTGCAAGGCGAAGGGCGTGGGCTTTGTCGATGCGCCGGTCTCGGGCGGGCAGGCGGGGGCGGTGAACGCACAGCTGGGCATCATGTGCGGGGGCGAGCCAGCCGACTTCGAGCGCGCCAGGCCGGTGCTCGAAATCTACGCCAAGATGTGCGCCCTGATCGGCGCCCCCGGCGCCGGGCAGCTTACCAAGATGGTGAACCAGATAGCGATTGCCGGGCTGATGCAGGGGCTGTCCGAGGCGCTCAACTTCGGCAAGCGCGCCGGGCTCGATATCGAGAAGGTGATCGGGGTGATTTCCAAGGGCGCGGCGCAGTCCTGGCAGATGGAAAACCGCTGGAAACCGATGAACGAAGTGAAGTTCGACGGATTCGGTTTCGCCGTGGACTGGATGAGAAAGGACCTCGGCATCTGCCTCGAGGAGGCGAGAAAGAACGGCGCGCGGCTGCCGGTCACCGCGCTGGTCGATCAGTTCTACGCGCAGGTTCAGGCGCGCGGCGGAAATCGCTGGGACACCTGTTCGTTGATGAACTTGCTGGCGAGAGATTGAATATTCCGGGCGCCGCCTCACGCACTTCCATGCCAAGAAGGGAAACCTGCCTATGCGACGGTTCGTAACGACCATGCTCGCCTTGCTCGCGGCCGGAGCCGCGCCGGCGCAGTCGCTGGAAAAGTTCCCGCTGCGGCACGGTGCAACCGAGGTGCCAGTCGAGGTCGCGAAGCCGCGCGGCCGCGCCCCGTTCGCGCCGGTGCTCTACATCCACGCCAAACGCGGCTTCGAGGACGTCGACCGGGAGCACATGCGTGCGCTCGCCGCCGACGGCTTCCTCGTTTTGGCGCCCGACTGGCTCGCGGGCAATATGCTCGAGCGCTGGCCCGACCGGCACTATCCGGAAACCGAGGCGGACGTCGAAGCGGCGCTCGACGCGCTCGTTGCACGCACCGACGTCTGCAAGGGGCCGGTGGGGATCGTCGCCAAGTCGCGCGGCCCCTACTTCGCCATCCGGCTCGCCGCCAAGCGTGCGAAGGACATCGCGGCGATCGTCTCTTACTACGGCCACTTCCAAAATCCGAATGCGCCTGAGCCGCAACAGCTCTTTTCGATCGCGCCCGAGGTGAGAATGATCAGTTCACCCGTGCTGATGCTGATCGGAGACGCCGACTACGAGCTACGCCGTTTCGTCAATGGCCGCGCCTTCTACGCGCTCTGGGAGCGTGGTGTGTCGGTGGAGATGCAGATGTATCCGATGGCGCGACGCGCGTTCGACTTCCGACCCGACGCGACACCGGAAGAGAAGATCGCCCGGCGCCATGCCGCGCTGCGCGAGCGCGAGTGGCTGCGGCGCTGGATGAAACTCACCCCGGAAGGACGTTGCGGTTGAGATGGAACCGCCCCGGCGAACGGCATCGACGACTGGCGCAAACCAAGCCTCCCCGCTCGGGGCGGCGCGATTCGACGACCGGAGATTCGCTAGGCGTTTTGGTCGAGGGCGAGTCGCACCGGCAGGCGCTGCGACCCGAAGGACCGGCTGAATTTCGCGTAGCGACCGGCAAGCAGCGCGCCGCAGGACTTGCACGCGCCGGCTTCGGTGAGCTGATAGTCAAGGATGTCGTACCAATCGCGGCGTATTACCGCCTCACCGCACGACGGGCACCAGGTCGCGCCTCCGGTGCCGTCGCGCACGTTCCCCGTGTAGACGTAGTGCAGCCCCGCTCGCATCGCAATCGCTCGCGCTCGGGACAGAGTCGCCGCCGGTGTCGCGGGAATATCGCGCATCTTCCAATCCGGATGGAACGCCGAGAAATGCAGCGGCACGTCCACACCGAGATGCCGCGCGATCCACTCGCATTCGGCAGTCAGTTCGGCATCCGAGTCGTTCTGTCCGGGGATCAGCAGCGTGGTGATCTCGATCCAGACCCGCGTTTCCCTGACGAGATATTCCAGCGTCTCGAGCACCGGCCGCAAGTGTGCGCCGGTCAGCTTGAAGTAGAACTCATCGGTGAATGCCTTCAGATCGACATTCGCGGCGTCGATCTTGGCGTAGAACTCGCTACGCGGTGCGGCGTGCATGTAGCCGGCAGTGACCGCGACCGTCTGCACCCCGCGCGCGTGACAGGCATCGGCGACGTCCATCGCATACTCGGCGAAGATCACCGGATCGTTGTAGGTGAAAGCCACCGACCGGCAACCGAGCTTTACCGCCGCCTCGGCGATCGTCCCGGGCGAGGCTTCGTCCATCAGCGTGTCCATCT
>Ga0224495_10002163_pt1 | contig 13096 bp, 14 predicted proteins | sample SF_Jul11_sed_USG_FD_168128 | JGI IMG/M metagenome (GOLD analysis project Ga0224495, IMG submission 168128) | Sediment microbial communities from San Francisco Bay, California, United States - SF_Jul11_sed_USGS_4_1 | ecosystem: Environmental > Aquatic > Marine > Sediment | place: USA: California... | reverse complement strand
TTAGATATTTTCCCTCAAAGAAGAGCTTATACCTCAACCCACCAAGAAGATAATCCACCCATACGAGAGGGATCAGGATGAGCATATAGGACCATTTGAGCTTTTGGAGGAAGACCTCAAAGCCCATAGGCTTTTTCCACCAAAAGGCTAACAGAGTGCCGACGATAGAAAACAGGATGAATATTTGGACGCCACGAGTGATGGTTTTAAGCGAGGGAAGAGTGGGAGCTTCGTTTCGGCAGCTATTTACTGATTCTTTCAATCTGTCTTCTGCCTAAATTTTGAATTAAGCTTATAACACAGGGTAAGGTAGAAATCAATACATGGAGGGTATCCAAATAGAGGATCTTCTCAGAAATGTTGTTTATCAGATTTGAACTTTGTGAAATAATGATGGCATGAAAAAAGATCGAGTTTTCAAGCCATGAAAACAGGGCAAGCAAGACGATGCCTAGAGTTTTGATAACTGGAGCTACAGGATTCATCGGCAGCCATCTCACAGAAACGCTCGCTTTGAGAAAATGGAAAGTGACCTGTTTGGTCAGACCTCAGAGCCAAACAGACTTTATTCAAAAATTTTCTGTTCGCATCCTCAGAGGTCCTCTTGATGATCGAGAAGTCTTCGAGCGTGCGGTTGAAGGCCAGGATTACATCTTCCATCTCGCAGCCCGCATTCGGTCTGCTCCTCGGGCGGTTTATGAAAAATCCAATTATAGGCTGACTAGAGATTTAGTCTCTGCCTGCCTTAGTAGAAATCCTAACGTCAAGCGGTTTGTCTATATCTCATCCATTGCCGCAGCAGGTCCGTCTCCTCTGGATCAACACTCTGATGAAACTCTAGCCCCTTGCCCAGTGTCAGAATACGGACGGACAAAGCTCAAGGGAGAAAAAGCTGTTCAAGAAGTTTGGGATAAGATTCCTGCAACCATCATCCGACCTCCAAACGTCTACGGATCTCGCCAGCTAGAAACCGACCTCTTGATCAAACTCGTACAAAAACGTGTCGTTCCGATATTAAGAAGCATGGAGAAGTCAACGAGCCTGATCTATATCGATGACTTGATCCAGGGCATCCTTCAAGCTGTAGGATCTCCGAATACACAAGGTCAAATCTATTATCTAACAGATGGAGCAGGATATTCCTGGAGAGAAATCATCCTCACCATAAAGAGGAATGTGTTGGGGGAGGCACTGTTTCTCCCCTTGCCAGAGGAGATCATTAGCTTCATCGCTTGGCTCTCAGATATCCTCAAGACAGCAGGAATGAACAGGCTTTTTTTTGGTCAACGAGCTTGGCAGGCTATGGTCCACACACATTGGCTCTTCTCATCATCAAAAGCCACAAGAGATTTTGGCTTCAAGCCGCGCTACAACCTTGATGAAGGAATCAAAGATATGATCCGGTTCAGACTTGAAAAACTTGGAAAACTGTAATAATTTTAGTATGACTCTCTTCGAACTGACCTGAGTTTTGAAAGATAAGTAAGTCTGCGACCGACACCAATGCGAAAATCCGAACATTCCGCTCTCGAAGGAAAGAAAGTTGCTTGCATCATCAATCCCAGTGCAGCTAACAAAAAATGGAAGAGGAGGAAGCTTCTTAGAAGATATCTTCAGGAAAACCTTCCCGGTCAGATCTATGACAGCCACGAAAATAAGCTCTACACCATAGAAACGGCCAAAAGACTGAGTCTAGCTAATGACATCATCGTAGCTGCGGGGGGAGATGGAACCATAGCTGATGTCATCCAAGGAATATTGTCAAGCGAAAACCAAAGAAGTGTTGCGCTCGGGATTATCCCTCTGGGAAGCGGAAACGCTTTGAGCAAATCCCTGGGCATACCCAAAAGCGTAAGAAAAGCTGTACAGATCATCAAGGAAGCACAAGATCGAGAAGTGGATCTTTTCGAAATCGAGGGAACCAAAGCTGCTTTCGGGAGCATAGGAGCTATCGCTCAAGTCACTAAGGAGAAGCAGAAAACAAATATTCCAGGATTTTGGGGCCATATTTATGCAGCCAAAATCATGCCAAAACTTCCCCAAAGGGAACAGGAAGTCGAGTTGATAGATGGACTGGATGATTCGGAGAAGCCCTTTGATCGAATGGTGCTTTGTTTGAAGGCTCTCGATTGCGTGGTCTCAAAAACAAAGCATTTCGGGTATGGATGGAGAATCGCCCCAAAGGCAGAATTTGATGATGGGTACATCGATATTGTGTTTTTTGAAATGAGCGGTCTTAAATATATGTTTCTCTTTCCACTTATTTATTTTGGAATCCTCCAGAGATTTCAAAGGCATTACAAGGCGAAAAAAATTGTTTTCCGAGGGAAAAACCTATGCATACAGTACCACGGAGAAGTGTTGGACACAAAAGACCAGATTGAAGTGGAAGTTCTCCCTCGCGCCCTTAGAATTATCATGCCCAAAAAGAAATTTAGGGACAAGGCATGATGATAGCGCCAGAAGAAAAATCACCATAGAGCTCTGCCTTCCCCTTCAAGTAGAGGATCCCAACAAGAGCGGCGGTTGCTGCATCCAGTTCATGCGAGGAACAATTCCTTTTCAATCCCCTGACGCCCAATCGTTCAAGCCCTTCCCTCAGTCCATCTAAATCGCGTTTGGCTCTCGGAATCTTCCAGATATCCTGAGCCCCTCCCGGATATATCTCCAAGGACTTAATCCCCTTCCCTTCAATCCTGTACTTCAGCTCCATCCCCCTCTCTGTCAGCACTCTCATTGGACCCAAAGTGATCGGGAAGAAGGGGATCTTTCTTCGTCTAAGTTCCAGATCACAAGAACGAAAATGCTGTCCATTTCTCTGATGGATGGATTCTCGACCAGGCGGGAGCGAGAGTGGTGCATCTATGGTTACAAGGCCTGGATTTTCTTTTTCAACAGCAGCGAGGATGTCTTCATCTGTGTAAAGCAAAGCGGTTTTGGCCTCCCATCCATCCATATAACAAACACCCGTCGGGCGATGGGCTACACCCGCCAGATCAATCCCGATCACAACAACTCTGGACATCACCACAAATCCAGAACAGAAAAAATCCAGGTTTCTCTCCTCAGCCCTTCAGGAAGAAGACATCGCTTCTCGCAGAGCATAGATAGCCACATGGGGAAAAGCTCGACCCATAAGACTCTCAATGCCTGCCAGGGATTTGTACTCCTCGCTTTCCTGGATGAGCGGAACATTATTGGACAGACGGTCGTATATATCCGCTAGAGCAATAAGGCTGCTGCCCACAGGTATCGCATCCACCTCTTTGTCTAGGATGTGAGCTTCCTGAACATAATGAAGGAAATAATTGTAGAGAAGGGGCTCTATTTCTTTGAGGAGGGATGCTGTGGATTTCAGCATCACATTTTCTCTGTCTCCCAGTTGACCCTGTGAAAAATCTTTTCCTGATGCCATGAAATCGACAACCTCATGAAAAAATGGAAGGCTGGACTGCAGGTCTCCTGCCTCATACAGCAAAGCCGCGGATTTAATATTCTCGATATCTCTCTTCTCCAATCCCGCTGCTTCAGCCATCTTGCCTGCCAAGAGAGCGACTCGCAGAGAGCGGGGTTTCACATCGTCGGCAACCTCCATGTACTTGAGCAAAATCTCAAGAGCTCCGACGTAGGACCTTCTCAGATTCCGAATCCTCATCTCCCTCTGTTCCGAAACAGAGCCGATGATAGCAGCGGTCAGAATCAAGAATCCTCCCCAAGTTATTAGGTTGATTGTCTCATCAAGAGAGAACCCTTGTCCTGAGCTGGATAGAAGGTGGAAGAACAGAAGATAGAGGATGACAAGAAGGATGCAAAAAATGGCAGTCAGAACAGCCCGCGTTTGGCCGAGAAAGTAGCCAGAGAGAATCACTGGAAGGAAAAAAAAATTAAGAAAGGAGAATTTATAGTGAACAAGAAAAGCAATGGCAAGGATTCCTATGAGTATAAGAATGATAAGGGATGCTTCAAAATGCTTGACCACAAAATCTTTAATTTTTTTCATCCTCACTCCCCTGCGCGCAAGTCGTCTCCTTCACGATTCCCCTTCCATTGGCCATTTGGACAATCATATTGGGCCATTTTATCTATCACAGAGTGCAAACGACTTGAAAAATTTATATCATCCGAGAGGATTTAAGTCAACAGGAGAAAAGCAAACTGAAGTCCAGAATATGTTATAATCCTCAAATAAAAACGATAGTGTGATGGAGGATCGATGAAAAAAATAGGAATATGGCTCATCCTATCGCCCATGATTTCCTCTGCCTGTTCTCCCCATTTTCACTTGGATTTCTTGGGAAAGGAGCGCATGGAAGAAGTTGTGCTGATCAAAAGCCGGGTAAAAGAAAAAATCCTTCTTCTGGACGTCTCAGGATTGATCGGAACCTCTCTAAATCCTGGAGTTCTCGAGAGGGAAGGAGATATCCTGTCTAAAGTCTTCTACAGACTTAAAAAGGCTTCTGAAGATAAGATGGTGAAGGGTGTGATCCTTCGATTGGATACTCCAGGTGGAGAGGTCACAGCCAGTGATATCCTCTACCACGAAATCTTAAATTACAAGAAAAGGACAGGCACACCTGTCCTGGCACTGATGATGGGCTTGGCTGCATCTGGAGGTTACTACATCGCCTCGGCTTGCGACTATATCATTGCTCATCCGTCCACTCTGACTGGAAGCATTGGCGTCATCTCCATCTTTCCCAATCTCGAGGAACTTTTTGATAAAGTCGGAATCCAGGTTCAGATCATAAAATCAGGTGAATTAAAGGACTCTGGAAGTGCTTTTCGAGAAATGACGGATAAGGAAAGGGATGTGTTTCAAGAGATTGTCGATGAGTTTTACCAGAAATTCCTGAACGCGGTCTTCGAGGCAAGAAAGGACTCTCTCTCCTTGGAAAACCTGAGGAACATTGCAGATGGAAGAGTCTATACCGCTTCTCAAGCCTATGAATCCAAACTGATCGATGAAATCGGCTATTTTGACTCTGCCTTGAAAAAAGTCCTTGAACTCGCAGATGTCCAGGAAGCAAATGTGATCGCTTACACCTACTATCCAAAAAGAAAAACCAATATCTACGCCACTCATCTAAACGGATACAACCCTTTCGAGAGTAAAAGCCTGCAGGAGATTGTTCAATCCTTAAAAAGTGGCTTTTACTACTTGTGGCACCCTCAGCTCAACAATTAGACAGGATTATTTACGAGTCAAGATTGATGGATGGACCGCTTTACTCTTAACGACAATAGTATTGAAAAAAATGTCATCGGCGGCGAGACAGCCGTTCATGCTGATATTGCTTTTCTGATAAAAAGTATCGGTTTTTTTATGAGTCATTCAAGGTAAGTACTTTGCCACGATCTCAAAAGCAGGAGCGTCAAGGATGTGTGCCTTGACAGCACAACTGTCCACTGACCTGATGACCGCCCTTTCATATTTTTTAGGAAACTCTGGAGGAAGCTGAAGTTCGATATCGATCTTCTCGATCATCTTCTTCTCTGCACTCTTATGCATCCGCATCACAACAGAAGCTCCATCCATTGGGATGTCTCTGTTTTGACAAAAGGCGAGAACATACAGGCCCGCACAGGTGGCGATAGAGGCCAAGAATAGATCAAACGGCGCTGGAGCTTCGCCTTCGCCGCCTGCATAGACCGGCTGATCCGTTTTTATGACAAATCCTTTGTATTCAGCTTCCACCCGTTTGCCCCCTGGAAAAGTCACTCTCATTTCCACCATGTGTTATGCTCCTTTCATTCTTTCGTTCCTTTAGAGAACAAGGCTAGAAGAAATCTTCGATCTCTCTCCGTCATGGCGATCCTTCCAAAAACATCGTATATCATTTCGGTGACATGCTGCTTGTTTGTCGTGTGGATGAATCCTCTATCTTCCAACTTATTCAAAATAATCTCGATGCATTCTTCCTGTTTTTTCCGTAGAAGCGGCTGTTCCTGTTCGATGTTCAAACGCTTGAGCGGAGCACGGTTGGAGATGGCGTACAGCGTGAGAAGAACCGCAGAGGCAAGATTGTATGAGGGTTGTTTTGTGGCCTGAGGAAGGACAAACCGGAAATTGGAATGCATCAATTCTTCAGATGTCAGCCCACTCCTCTCGCATCCGAAAAGCAAGCCAATCCTAGTAGCTTTTGGGTAACGAAACATCTTCTCTACTGCTTCTTTGAGGGAAATCATGGTAAAATTCTTTCTCCTTTTCGATGTGGTCGCAAAAACAAGATTAAGGTCTGCTATGGCCTCTTCCAATTTTTTGTAGATCTGAGCAGCGTTTAAAACATCTTTAGCATGGACCGCAGTTTTGTAGGATTTCTGGTCTAAACAATCCACATCAACTATACGCAGCTTCTCGAACCCCGTATTCTTCATGTTGCGAGCCACCAAGCCAATATTCTCAGGGTGCTCAGGTCGGACCAGGACAACGGTGAATCTCGATTTTAGATCAAGAGGCATACGTGCCGTTTTCATGCCATCCATTATAAACAGAGCAAGGAAAAAAATCGATCAGGCTGGATTCCTCAAAAACAGGTTCAGAACTTACCTGTGCTGCCGAATCCTCCTTCTCCTCTGGGTGTTCCCCCTAGATCCTCGACCTCGACCACTTTAACCGTAGTAACAGGTTGAATCAAAAGCTGTGCAATCTTCATCCCTTTGCTGATAACAAAAGGTTCATCACTCAAATTGACCAGAACAACCTTGACCTCCCCCCGGTAGCCGGAATCGATCACTCCCGCTAGTCGATGGACACCTCTCAAAGATAGTCCACTTTTATCCCAGACTAAACCCACATAGCCCTCAGGGATAGCCACTTTTATCCCTGTTGGGACATCCAGGACCTGACCTTTTTCCAAAACGACGTCGTCCGCTGAGAAAAGATCTAATCCCGCATCACCTAGATGTCCATAGGAAGGCAGCTTTGCATTGGCATGAATTCGTTTGATTTTAAGCTTCATTTTCCTTTTCTATATTCCCTCGAATCTTACCTCAGAAAAGAATTCCTTGGCGGCCTCGGCCATTGCTTGGATTTCTTTTTCCGGGAAAGGATTCTTTTGTTCGAAGCTCGGCTCCAAGGTATTGTGAGGCGAAAACTGTTGAATCTGGAAAACTTTTGCTCCTTTAAGCATCTGCCCCATTTTGATAATGTCCTCTGCCTCCACAAGCCCAGGAACCACTGTCGTACGAAACATATACTCCACACTTGAGTTCATGATGATTTCTATACTCTTCTGGATATCCTCTGGATTTACCGATGATTTTGTGACGTCTCTGTATTTTTCGAGAGGCGCCTTCACATCCATAGCAACGGAGTCTAGGAGATCTTTCTGAATGAGGGCTGAAAGCCTGGAAGGAAAGGATCCGTTTGTATCCAGCTTCACCAACAGTCTTCTTTCCTTTAAAACAGATAAAAAGTCTTCAAGATCTTTGTGTATAAGGGGTTCGCCACCAGTGACGCATACCCCTTCCAACCAATCCTTTCTGGAATCAAGAAAATCTATGAAATAATCCATCGGGAAAGTAGGTAGACTTTCCGGATTAAGGACCAAATCTGCGTTATGACAATAGGGGCAGCGAAAATTGCAGGAACCCAGAAACACGGTGCAGGTAAGGACTCCAGGGAAGTCTTTGGGTGCAAATTTCTCTAGGCCTTTGATCTCAACCAATCCACAAGCTCCTCCTGGTTATTCAGAACAGCAACGACTTTTCCTGCCTCCTGGAGCACCAAGGTAGGAACGATAATTCCTCCCTTTTTATCTCTTATTATAACACTTAAAAAGTCCCTGATCCTTAACTTGCTTTCCTTCTGGGTCAAATTGTATTCTGCTCCCCTGAGATCAGTCTCGGAAAGGGCCTTCTTGAGCGCCTCACACTTCTGGCAGTGAGGGTATGTAAAAAGAAGGTATTCCATCGACGTTTGGTTCAACCTGTTGCATCATAGGGAGTTCTTTCTCTGAACTCCTGCTGCTTCCCGTCATTCCATGTGGCAACTGGCCTGAGATACCCGACGATCCGGGAATAGACTTCTGTCGTCTCGTGGCACTCCGGGCACTGTGTAACTTCCCCCTTAATGAATTTATGATTCGGGCATACACTGAACGTCGGGGTGATGCTGAAATAGGGAAGACGCGTGCCGGAAATCTTGCGAACCATCTTCTTGCATGTTTCTCTGTCTATGGACTCAGGAAGAAAGGCATGAAAAATAGTCCCTCCTGTGTAAAGCGGCTGAATGTCCTTCTGATGCTCTATAGCTTCAAAAACATCCTGCGTGGCATTGACATTGAGCTGAGAGGAATTGGTGAGGTAGGGATATTGCTCGGTTCCTGAAGTGATAATGCTGTGGTACTTTTCTCTATCCAGTCTGGCTAGGCGGTAAGAGGTCGACTCGGCTGGTGTGGCTTCGAGGTTGTACAAATTTTCTGTTTCCTCCTGGAACTCCTGAATTGTTTCTCTCATGAACTGGAGTACTTCTATCGCAAACGCTTTTCCTTCGGGAGTCCCGATTCCTTTCCCAAGAAAATTCAAGCAGGCCTCATGCATTCCACAAATCCCGATTGTCGAGAAATGGTTGTCAAAATGACCGAGATAGACCAATGTATAGGGCATCAGCCCTTTCGCCAACATGTTGTTGACGACCTCTCGTTTGGTCTCGAGAGATTCCTTCGCCAGAATCATGAGATTTTTCAGTTGTGAGAAAAACTCCTCAGAGGTGCTGGACTCATATCCAATCCTGTTGAGGTTGATCGTTACCACTCCGATAGAGCCAGTAGAATCGCCGGGTCCCCAGATGTTGCCGGGTCTATTGAGAAGCTCCCTCTGGTCAAGATTCAAGCGGCAACACATGGCTCTGATGTCTCCAGGATCGAGATTTGTGCCGATGTAGTTTTGGAAGTACGGAATTCCGTATTTGGCTGTAACCTCAAAAAGAAGATTGGCATTGGGAGAATCCCAATCAAAGTTCTTGGTGAGGTTATACGTGGGTATGGGGAAGGTAAAGACACGCCCGTGCATATCACCCTCAACCATCAACTCCAAAAAAGCCCGGTTAATCATATCCATTTCTTCCTGGTATTCCCCATAGGTTGTGTTTTGCTCTTCTCCTCCTGTGATGACAGGCTTATCTTTCAAGTCCTCTGGAACCGTCCAATCAAAAGTCAAATTGGAAAAAGGCGTCTGCCATCCCCAACGGGAAGGAACGTTCAGTCCGAAAATAAGCTTTTGGAGATCCTGTTTAACTCTCTCATAGTCCAAGCTATCCGCCCTGACAAAAGGAGCCAAAAATGTGTCCACACTGGAGAATGCTTGTGCTCCGGCAAATTCTCCCTGCATGGTTCCGATGAAGTTGACCATATGGAGGGTAGCGGTCTCGAGATGCTTGGCGGGAAAGGAGTGAACCTGATTGGGCACATGACCAAATCCTTCCTTGAGAAGATTTTCGATGGACCAGCCCGCGCAATACCCGACGATCGGATAGGATAAGTCGTGGATGTGGAAGGCTCCCTCTAAGTGGGCTCTCTTAACATTCTCGGAGTACATCTGGTTAAGAGCAAAATTGGCCAGAACTTCTCCGGAAACCCTCGCGTTCAACCCGGAAAAACTCATGACTCCTTCGTTGCTGTTCTCTCTGATCTTCCAATCCAAATCATCTATGTAGTCCTTGATCAGCCTCTCCAGGTTGATGCCTATCCTCTTGGCTTCACGGATATCTTTGTGTCTTTCTCGGTACAGAATATAGGATCTGGCAATCTCGTGATATCCCTGTTTCATCAAAACCATCTCAACGATGTCCTGAATCTGCTCCACAGAGGGAATGGTGTATCCACCAAATTTGTCTTCCGTCATGAAGGTGACGATATCGGACACGGTCTTGGCAGCATGTTTATCCATGATGCCATGGGATTCCATGGCCTTGTGAACGGCGTTGGTGATTTTATCCTGGACAAAATCAACGACTGTGCCGTCCCTCTTTTTGATTCTCGAGATAACCTGCCGCATGCGAGTTCTCCTTTCCTCAAACAAAGCGAATTTTTAAAAAAACATCCACATGTTGTGTTATTTGTTGGAATTTAATACTAAATGTTGTATCCGCGACAATAAATTTATCTATATCCGGATGAGCTTGTCAAGTCTTTTTTCATTTTTTTTATATTTTTTCTTAAAATGGAATGAATCGCACGAATATATGATAGAATGAGAATGATCAAATGTCTATCTTGGACAAGAAATGAAGACCTTCACGATTCAAACCCACACAAGGGAAGAGCTTATCGACATCACTCCTAAAGTGAGGGACGCAATCGAATCTTTTGGTGTCAAAAGCGGAATATGTCTTGTTTATGTTCCTCACACCACTGCCGGAGTGACCATTAACGAAAATGCAGATCCCTCTGTCAAAGAAGATATTCTGATGACCTTAAGAAGCGCCGTCCCCGATTCCCTTCCTTATACACATGCTGAAGGAAACTCTCCTGCCCATGTTAAAGCCACGCTAGCCGGATCCTCCATCTCTGTGATCGTTGAAAATGGACATCCTGCTCTGGGCACATGGCAAGGTATCTTTTTCTGTGAATTCGACGGACCGAGAAGCCGGAAGGTCTCCATCAAGTTGATCTCTATCTAAGCCTTGTGATAGGAAGGATCTTTTAAAGGCCTTTGCCCCTTAATTCAGCCTCAAGATCCGTCTGTGGCCCATAAAGAATGGTATCCAACCCCACATTTCTGGCACCCTCGATGTTCTCTTCTAGGTCATCGATGAAAACACATTCTTCGGCTCTGGCTTTTGCCTTTTTTAAGGCCTCTTGATAAATCTGCGGATGAGGTTTTAGAAATCCGACCTCAAAGGAAAGAACATACTCATCAAAGATTAGGACTTCTGGAAATGTCTTTCTGATAAACCCGAAGCGCTCGACATCCGTGTTGGAGAGGAGGAGAAGTTTGTGTCTGCCCTTCAGTCTTGTCAAAATATCCAATACAGGAGGATTAAGGGAAAAAACATCATTGTAAATTTTAAAAAAAGTCTCCTGGTCCACTTTTGCCTTAAGTCTCTGGGTGACTTCTCTGTAAAAATCCTTTGAGCTTAATGTGCCTGTATCGAAGGAACGAATAAGGTTCCTGTGCCAATGGACACGTTCAGCAATATCCACAGCTGAATAAGGACAAAATTCAGCCATTTTGCGGAAAAAAATATGATTGTCAAAAAAAAGGATAACTTTCCCCAAATCGGATAGGACACACCTTATCATCGGTCCACGTCTCCTCTTAAAATGAAAAAAACATTTTATATCAGAAAAAATCCATTTACTCAAACTAAGATCTCGGAAGGAAAGCATTTTTTTCCTTTATGAGGGGAACATCTGACCTAATTGAGAAGAGCAGCGACGGTTCCTGTCCATCCGAAGCCCACAGATTACACCTCAATCATTAACTGTCACGGAAATAAAGATGCTGACTCTATTTCGGGATTTTTTGACTTCCCCTGTTTCCTGTGATATAAGCGATGCAAATATCCGGGAGGCTAAACCATGGGAAACTATCACGCCAGAAACAAAGGATACGCTAAGATCTGGGCATTTCTCGCTCTTCTTGCCATTGCTCTCTTGGTATTCGGAGGGGCCTTTGCCCTCTACTATTTTAAAGGGGCCCAAAGGATAACCACGAAAGATATCGAGGCTGCCGAGAGGATCATCGGTCTGCGTTTCAACCAAAAAGAAAGAAAATTGATGCTGGAAAATTTAAGAGGGAATCTCCGAAGTTATGAACAGATGCGAGAAATCTCAGTAGGAAACCATGTTCCACCAGCCATCCTGTTCTCTCCTGTCTTGCCTGGGATGTCCTTGAAGACAGAGTCCCTTCCTTTCTCTTTTTTCCCAGATGCAGATATCCAGATTCCAGAAAGCGACGAGGATCTGGCTTTTTATCCAGTAACCGCCTTGGCCCAACTGATTAAATCGCGCAAGATTACCTCTGTCGAACTCACTGAACTTTATCTAAAAAGATTAAAGAAATATGGTCCTCGGCTCGAGTGCGTGATCACCCTGACCGAAGACCTAGCCCGAGGGCAAGCAAGACAGGCAGATGCTGAGATCGACGCCGGACGATACAGAGGCCCTCTTCATGGCATCCCATGGGGGGCGAAAGACCTCCTCGCGACCAAAGGAATAAAAACGACTTGGGGGGCTATGCCCTACAAGGACCAGGTCATAGATGAGGACGCCACTGTGGTTAAACGGCTCGAAGAAGCAGGTGCCGTATTAGTCGCTAAACTCACAATGGGGGCACTCGCAATGGGAGATGTGTGGTACGGTGGAAAGACAAAAAATCCCTGGAATCTTGAGCAGGGATCGAGCGGATCCTCAGCTGGATCTGCAGCCGCCACATCAGCTGGCCTGGTTGGGTTCGCGATTGGAACAGAAACTTTGGGTTCAATCGTCTCCCCTGCTAACCGCTGCGGAGTGACAGGACTACGACCCACATTCGGTCGCGTCAGTCGTTCTGGGGCTATGGCCTTAAGCTGGACGATGGACAAAATAGGGCCCATCTGCCGCAGCGTGGAGGACTGTGCGCTTGTTTTCCACGCGATCCACGGACCTGACGGAAAAGATCCTACGGTTGTGGATCTTCCTTTTGCATGGGATCCTTCTCTGGATTTAAAGGATATTCGGGTTGGATACTTGAAAAAAGCCTTTGAACAGGACTACAAGACCAAAGAAAACGACCAAGCGGCACTCGAGACTCTTCGCCTGCTTGGCATTGAGCTCATACCGTTCGACCTGCCAGAATTCCCAGCCAGAGCAATATCCTTAGTTCTACGCGTTGAAGCAGCCGCAGCCTTCGATGAACTGACACGAAGCGGAAGAGATGATCTCTTGGTCAGGCAAGACCGGGGAGCTTGGCCCAATGCATTTCGCCAGGCAAGGTTTGTTCCAGCCGTGGAATACATTCAGGCCAACCGGCTTCGAATCCTCTTGATGCACCAGATGGCTCAAAAGATGAAGGACATCGATGTTTACGTCGCTCCCACCTATGGCAGCCCAAGCCTTCTCATCACAAATCTCACCGGTCATCCTACAGTCGTGATCCCCAACGGATTCGATGA
>Ga0224495_10002162_pt1 | contig 13099 bp, 15 predicted proteins | sample SF_Jul11_sed_USG_FD_168128 | JGI IMG/M metagenome (GOLD analysis project Ga0224495, IMG submission 168128) | Sediment microbial communities from San Francisco Bay, California, United States - SF_Jul11_sed_USGS_4_1 | ecosystem: Environmental > Aquatic > Marine > Sediment | place: USA: California... | reverse complement strand
TCCCGTAAATCTTGTGAATAGGCCGCCATGCCTGCCTCCTTCCCTTAGAGAAGGACAGGATACCCCATCTCATGCAAGATTAAATAGAAAATACTCTAGGGCTCGGGCATCAGTCCGTTGAGGAGTTCCTCAGTTGGTTCAAGGTGAGTCATTTCGCTGAGTGATGCTCGAGGGGAACGTAATCGTATCTTCTGTGGGTCACTCATGTTCATCATCGTACTCATCGTGCGAAGTCTCCCGCAACAGTTTCCACATTTGACGGACAGACAGCTGTGGTTCCGTAAACTCGGACTGGGAGAGATCGATGCGGATGTTGTAGAGGCGGTTGCTCGCGCTCTGGGCTTGGACGACAGGATACCAGCATTCGTACCGGTGGCCCCAACGATCGCGATACGATAATCGTAAGTATCCACGGCTCATGGGTTTCATACGGATTGGAGCGCCAGGCCCCAACACGATGGGAATGGAATGGCTCCGATATCGAGGGCCCTGAGGATAAAGCGCTTTTACGGAAAAACTACCATCCCATCCGGCCAACTGAAGTACGCAATCATAGGCGATTCCAGGCCCCAAGTTTTCGACTTCCGGCGTCACGGTGATCATGTCTCCTGTGTTCATGATCGAGAGGTTGGTGATGCGGAGGGCCGGCTGATATTCACGGAACTCGTTTGTCGTATTGGTGATGAAGCGGCGGATAAAAAACCACGTGATGCCTCCGATTGTGAGAACGACAAGTAGAGAGATGATCAGCGACAAGTCCACGGGACCAATATCTTGGGGAAATGTGTCCATTCGTGTAGCGAAGGAGAAAACCTACGTGGGGGAGCGGCGGGTGTCAACCATCAGATTGTGAGAATAGAACCGGCCACTAGATGAACACCATCCGGAACCTGTTGACCTAATCGTCCCGACGTTTCGCTTTAATGAGGTCCGAAACAGGAAAACCAAGATTCTGCGCCTTGGTCATCAAGCCTTGATAGGTGGTCTTGTCAAGATGGGGACTACGTGACAGGATCCAGAGATAGCGACGGTCCGGCGTTCCGACCATAGCGACCTGATAGTCAGGGTCAAGATCGATGATCCAATAGTTGCCCTCACGGGACGGACCAACAAGCCGTGCGAAGAAATTGTCGAATACCACCGCCAATCTGGCATTCGTCGTGGAGTCAACGACCGTCGCCACCCCGTCGACTTGATCGAGGGTCCCTGAGTCAGTCACACATTCGTTATGCACATGAACCTTGTTATTTTGGAGTATCGCATACACGGCTTTCGAGTCGACGCAATGCCGTTGAAACCACATCGGCAACCTGGCGATCTCATACCACGTCCCGGCATAACGAGCGAGATTCACCGAAGGGACAGTAGACAGCGGTTGCTGGGACTCGATCCCGGCGCATCCAGCGATGCTCAACATCCATGCGCTTGTGAATAGGACGGCGCGTATCTTTGTCATGGACGTCAGTTGACCGGTGAGTCGTCCGATCCTGCCTACAGTTGAAGCGTGGGGATGTTTCATCCTGGCGAATGGAAGAGAGTTTGACAGGTTTCTCACCACCTACATCGACATCCTCATTGAATCATCGCAAAACCCACTTCTGATCTCAACTGGTTAATTTGTCTTGAGCAACGGTTATGTCAACCGGAGACGGATGAGTTTTTCAAACCACTGCATCCTATCCAATGGATTCGGAAGGGCTTGGAGGTCGTCGATGCTGTGTTGTACCTCACTGAGGATACCTTCGTGACCGGTGAGGTGTTGCACGTCGACGGCGGAGCGCATGCCGGAAAAGGGTAAGGAGGTGCCTCTCAACTGAAAAACCCGAGCACTCATCAGCGCGCTCGGCCACATCTCCGATGGTCGTCTGCTTGCGGCTCATATTGGTGAATCATCGGTAGAGCGCGGTGTGTCGAGCGGCGATCCTTTCCGTGGAATCAGCAGTGCGGCGCCCGGCTTAAAAGTCACGTAGTACCATATCCATTCCAGCATCACCCGTGCTCGGTTCCTGAGTCCGATCAGGAAGAAAATGTGCACGAAACACCAGATCAACCAAGCAAGGAGTCCCGAAGCATGAAGTGGGCCAAACTGAGCGATGGCCTGCGCACGACCGATTGTTGCTAGCATGCCACGGTCTTTGTAGACGAAAGGTAGGCGTTGCTCAGGGCCTAATACTCGGTCGATAAGATTGGCCACGTACCGACCTTGCTGTATGGCCACCGGAGCCACACCAGGCAACGGTTTCCCGTCGCTTCCCAGACAGTGTGCCGCGTCCCCAATCACGAAAATCCAGGGATCGTTCGGGATCGTCAGATCTGCTTGAACTTTGATCCGACCGCAGGAATCCTGAGGAGCTGAGAGTGATGTCAGAAGGGGCGAAGCCCTGTTCCCAGCAGCCCAAATAATATTTCGGGATAGGATCGATTCTTCTCCAACCTTCACCGTGTTGTTTTGAATCGCACTGACCAGGCTGTTCGATTTGATGGTCACTCCCATGCGAACGAGTGCCTGAGCGGCCTTGGTCGATAGTTCGGGATCGAACCCAGGAAGAATGCGGGGACCGGCCTCCACAAGGATGATCGAGAGGGCTTCAGGCAGTAAGGTCGGAAAATCTTTGCCCATGGCTCGTTTGCCGATTTCGGCCAGCGATCCAGCCAACTCCACTCCCGTGGGCCCTCCTCCAACGATCAAGAAGGTGAGGTATTCGTGTACAATGGCAGGGCTCGTCGATCGATCCGCTTCTTCAAATGCGAGCAGCATCTTTTCGCGCAATTGGACGGCATCGGTCATTGTTTTGAGGCCAGGAGCCCATGATTCCCACTCCTCATGGCCAAAGTAGGCGTGGCGCGAACCTGGAGCGACAATTAGAATGTCAAAGGGAACCTGAAGGTCCTTCTGCAGGCGAACGACCCGCGCCTTTTGGTCGACCGACAGCACCTCCTCCATCATGATACGGACGTTGAGCTGGGACCGAAAAAGAGTCCGGAATGGCCAAGCAATATCGCTCGGTGACAATGCTGCAGTGGCGACTTGGTAGAGCAAAGGCTGAAACAGATGATGATTGGAGCGGTCGATCAGGGTGACATCTGCCTCCTGTAGCGAGCAGGCAGTCGTCAGGCCTCCAAACCCACCTCCAATAATGACAATTCGCTTGCGCGCCATTGAACCGTGTTTCGCTAACCTGTCGGCTGGTAGCCTAGTCTCTCCGTGGTGCCTCACAGTGTAGGACTATTCTGGAGCTTTAATCTATGACATTCGTTTAAAGGTGGCGTGAGCGCGACGTGTAAGTAGAACAGGCTGGTCAATGCCGGACATCACGCCGCGCGACGGACAGGAGGGCGATCCTCGATGGTCTGTTTGTGCCCATGATCGGTGGAGGCAACACCGTGCTGAGTGCCTGGTTGTTCACCCAGCAATCTCGCACCCGGTTTGAAGGTCAGGTAGTACCAGGTCCATTCGGACATCACGCGTATTCGATTTCTCAATCCAATGAGGAAGAAAATGTGAACCATACACCAGAAGGTCCAAGCCCAGAATCCTGAGGCGCGGAACGGTCCGATCTGGGCAACAGCCTGACCACGGCCGATCGTCGCCAACATGCCACGGTCCGTATACGCAAAGGGTGGGCGTTGCTCGGGCTTGAGGTCCTCATTGATAACTGTCGCCACGTATTGCCCTTCTTTTATGGCGACTGGAGCGATCCCCGGCAAGGGTTTTCCATCCCGGTTATGGCAATAGGCGGCATCGCCGATGACAAAAATCCAAGGGTCATCCGGGATCGTCAGATCTGGTTGGACCTTGACCCGACCGCACAGATCTTGAGGAGCCGCCAATGTGTTCAGGAGTGGCGACGCCTTGTTACCCGCCGCCCAGATGACATGAGGGGACGGGACCCATTCGCTCCCAACCATGACTCCGTCGGAATGTACGGCAGTGACCGGATTGTTCAGTTTGACTGTAACGCCCATGTGCTCGAGGGTGTTCAGCGCTTTGGCAGACAGCTTCGGATCGAAGCCCGGTAGCACGCGTGGGCCGGCCTCCACGAGGACGATCGAGAGATCCTCCAAGTGCAAGTGCGGGTAGTCTGGTCCCATGGCCTTCCTTCCAATTTCCACGAGTGAACCGGCTAACTCGACCCCTGTGGGCCCTCCCCCAACAATGACAAACGTGAGGCGATTTTGTGTGCCGATCTCGGCCCGTTGCCGTTCCGCGACTTCAAACGCGAGCAGCATCCGTTCACGTAGGTGGACGGCATCACCAATGGTTTTGAGTCCCGGCGCGAGGGCTTCCCACTCGTCGTGTCCGAAATAGGCATGTCGCGATCCTGGGGCCACGACGAGTGCGTCAAATGCAATCGGAGCGCTGTCTCGGAGGCGGACAACTCGGGCGGTTCGGTCGATGGATACCACGTTATCCATGACCACTCGAACATTCGGTTGCGAGCGGAAGAGGGTGCGAAGAGGCCAGGCAATGTCGCTGGGCGACAACGCGGCAGTGGCGACCTGGTAGAGCAACGGTTGGAAGACGTGGTGGTTCGTACGGTCTATCAGGACGATGTCGACATCATCCAGGAAACGCGCAGCCGTCATCCCCCCAAACCCTCCCCCTATGATGACGACGCGTTTGCGAATCATGGGGTGAGCTAAGAGGGTAGGGGTAGCCAAGAATTTACTTTATATGAATTGAACGGTGAATACAGAGACCTGGCACGCAGGACGGTCAATCACATCCCACAAACTGCTTGTGCACCGACTCTCTAAGAATCGGCAGGCCTTGCAGATTTCTTGAGTCCAGGGCGGGCCAGAAAGGCAGCCTAGCCATCGCGCTCGATGCTGCTACACTTGTTGTCATAGGTTGAGGGATTTCACACGGGGTGCCGAGGGTTCTCGCAGAAGCATAAGGAGTGTACCGCATGTTCATTGAACCGCTTTGCACGATGCGACTAGTCCGTTCTGCGAGTCTCACTGCCGCTTGTATGACGATATTGGCCTGCTCCACTGGCTATGTGACGTCGAATGTGAATGGTGAGAAGAAGGTCTATCGGGTGGATGAACAAGGGGCAAAGACGCTTGTGTACGAGACCGACCAGACCGGAAAGTCGACCATCCATGAGGCTGATGATCCGATAGCAAAACAGCTGGTTGTTGCTCAAGGCACGGCGGAAGAGGTCGGTGCCGGAAAGAATGAACAACAGACGCAAGCTGGCCTTGTACCCAAACGACAACCAGACGATCCTATTTATGTGGATCTTGCCCCGCCGGTATTGGATGACAACATGCAGCGGGCAGAACGGTCGAAAGGAGTGGTGGCGGAACAGATCCGACGCGAATTTGTCGGAGACCCCATCATCAAGCTCACTGACGAGCATAATGATCGGTCAGGCCTCTTAAGACCACGCATCCGGGTGGAGGCGGTCGAGGTTTCTCCAAAGGTGTCGTTGAAAGAAGCCTATAGGATTGATCGAAAGACGGGCAAGCGGAGCAAGATCCTAGCAGTGGTTTTTGAAGCCACCATTGTGTCCAAGATGCCGCCTGCAAGTTACAAGGTCTCAGAATCTGGCCATGTGCTGAAAAATGTGGAAGTCTCCAAGCGATTTGCCAAGCAGGTTAAACAAGTCATCCTGAAAAAGATCGGTCCGAACATTCCTGCCCAATGATCAGACAGGTACTCAAATCTAGCTGGTTTCTCTGCCCATAGCGATGCCGTAGAGTTGGCGTACCTGTCGGGCTGGAGGCCAGAACTCGCGTCTGCACCATCCACCCAAATCCTCTGGGACTCACCTGTCCGGACATGTCATAATAGCTGCCGTTTGCAAGGATGCATCCGATGGCAAAGATTCAACCTCATTCTTCTCGAATTACCATTGCGGACACATCGCAGGGGCTACGCATCGTCATTCCCTATACCCGTAGTTGGTTTGTGATTTTCTTCTTGGGGTTTTGGATCTGTGGTTGGGCAGTGGCTGAATACATGGTCTCCAGCCAGTTCTTAAGGGGAGATGCTCCGCCGGAAGGGGAACTATTCATGCTGGCTTGGTTTGGGGTCTGGACGGTCGGTGGCCTGTTCGCCATCTATGCCTTACTCTGGCAGGTTATGGGGAAAGAGGTTGTGATGGTACACGGACAGGTGTTTCGCGTTCGGCATGACATAGGAGGATTCGGGTTTAACAAAGACTATGCTCTCGTCCAGATGCGAGATCTTCGCCCTGCGCCAATCCCCTTCAATCCGTTGGATCTCTCATCGAGTCTGCAATTATGGGGAGTCGGCGGCGGGGTGATCGCCTTTGACTATGGGACAAAAATTATTCGATTTGGCGCGGGCCTGGACGAAGGAGAAGCCAAGGAAGTCGTCACTGCGATCAAACAGCGCTACAGGATTCAGGAGAGCACGAGGACTTAGTTACCGCGTCTGTCTCGCAGCTTGGCGTGAAATGGAATCCATTCATCGTCTACCTGCTACGATCACCATGAGGAGGAATTCGCGCAAATCTTACTTTGGGGACATGATAAACCTGAATCTTTTCCATGAGTTTGAGCTCATCACGCATAAACCAGTGTGGTAAATCAGAGAACGCTTCTGCTAGACTTTGCCAGCGTTGATCCTTCCTTCATCACTCCGAATGTCGAGTGAGTACTGATGCTCCCTTCCGAAGGCCATCCTGCATCGAGGCAAGATCATATCGACGAGGAGTCGTCTGAGACCGGGGTCATCCTTCGTCGAATACTCGAAGAGGTGAATGCCAATGTCGGTGAGCAGTTTTTCCCATCACTCGTACAACAGCTGGCGACCGCGCTTGCTGTCGATTACGCCTACATTTCCGAACTGAGTGACGACGGTCGTCGCTTTCGTTCGAAAGCGGCCTGGGGTAGAGGAGGGTCTCTTCCACCGTTTGATGTTCCGGCGAAAGGTCCGTGCGAGATAGTCCTAACCAAGAAGTGTGTACACCATTCAGATCAGTTGCGCACGCTGTACCCCGAGGTTGAACTGATTCAGGAGACCGGAGCTGAGAGCTATTGTGGTGTGCCGGTCGTGGATTCCAATGACCGTGTGCTGGGCCACTTAGCCATCATGGATTCCAAGCCGATGCTGAATCATGTACGAGCGACATCCATACTGGGCCTCTTTGCCATGCGCGCGGCAGCAGAGTTTCAGCGACTTCGATTCGAGCGCGCCTTGCGCAAGACCGATCTGACCCTGCGTAAGATCGATGAGGGTACAGCTGCAGCCACCGGCGCGGCTTTTTTCCCATCCCTCGTTCAACATTTGGCGGAGGCGTTGCAGACCAAATATGCGTTTGTCTCTCGATTTGTCGAAGGCAAACGAACCAGGGTCCGGACCTTAGCCTTTTGGAACGGCGACGGGTTTCTCGAGAATTTCGAATACGATCTACCTCATACGCCCTGTGAACGTGTATTGGCCGGGGAAGTCTGTCTGTTTCCGGAAAAGGTGCAGGAGTTATTTCCTGACCATCGGGAGGATCTTGCCAAGTTGGGAGTTGAGAGCTATTTGGCGATCCCAGTGTCCGACCATTCCGGCACCGTGATGGGGCATCTGGCCGTTATGGATACCAAGCCGATGCACGACGATCCGCGCGTCCTGTCGGTCTTCAAGATTTTTGGGGTGCGGGCAGGTGCCGAATTGGAGCGGGAGCTGATGGATGTACAGCTGAAGGAGAACGAAGAACGTCTGCGCGATCTGTTCGATGAAGCGCCGATTGCTTATGTGCACGAAGGGTTGGACTCCAAGTTCGTCCGTGCCAATAAGATGGCGATGAAGACCCTTGGCATTACACCGGACCAAGTGAACAATATGTATGGAGCCTCGTTTATTCCAGGTACGCCGGACGCACAACGCCGACTGAAGGAAGCATTTGACTCGATCGACAAGGGTGTCGACACCAGTGGAGTTGTGCTGGAGTTGCGCCGGAAGGACAACGGCAAGCCGCTCTGGATTAGGTGGTGGTCGAGGCCGGACCCCAGCGGTACCTATACCCGAACCATGTTTATCGACATCACCGAACAGGTGCTGATGGAGCAGGAAAAGGCTCGTCTGGAAGCACAGAATGTCTACTTGCAAGAGGAAATCAAAGGCAGCCACAATTTTAAGGAACTGATCGGGTCAGCCACCTTGCTGAAGAAGGTGCTGAAAAATGTCGAACGAGTCGCCCCCACCGATTCGACCGTGCTCGTGACCGGGGAGACCGGCACTGGCAAGGAGCTGATCGCCCGGGCAATTCACGATCTGAGCCCACGCAAAACTAAGCCGCTGGTGAAAGTCAATTGCGCAGCGATTCCGGCCGGCCTGATTGAAAGCGAACTTTTCGGCCATGAAAAGGGTGCGTTCACCGGTGCGCTGACAAAGAAGATCGGTCGCTTCGAGGTGGCTGATAAGGGGACGATCTTTCTGGATGAAATCGGCGAGTTGCCACTTGATCTTCAGACCAAGCTCTTACGCGTCTTGCAGGAAGGCGAATTCGAACGAGTCGGCGGCACCCAGACATTCAAGGTGAACGTCCGCGTGATCGCCGCCACGAATCGGAACCTCGAACAGCTCACCAAAAGTGGGCAGTATCGACCAGATCTTTACTACCGACTCAATGTCTTCCCGATCCATCTGCCGCCGTTGCGCGAACGGGAAGGAGATATCCCGCTGCTGGCGCAGTATTTTGTTCGTAAATTTGCCGCAACCCTCGGGAAGAAAATCGACCGGATCCCGGAGCGGATGATTGCCGCGCTGCAGCGGTATCAGTGGCCTGGCAATATTCGAGAGTTGGAGCATGTGATCGAACGTGCCGTGATTTTGAGCGAAGGGCCGGAGCTCGAGCCGATCGATTGGCTTGCTCAATCTGATAACAAGACGGGCCTTACCAAGACGCTGACGCTCGAAGAACTAGAACGGCAACACATGCTCGATGTGCTTGAACAAACTAACTGGCGCGTGAGCGGCGAGAAAGGTGCCGCGACGATACTCGGGCTGAAACCCACCACGCTCGAAGCCAGGATGAAAAAGCTCGGCATCGAGCGCAAGGGAAAGCCGTAACTTCCCAGCTACCGTCAATCCTATTCTTCCAATAACCATTCCCAATATTTCGTGACGATCCCAATATTTTGGGAAGCGCGGCCACTCTTCCGCTTTGATCCCTCTCCAGCATTGAGCTTAGTCAGCTCAATGAATCAATGACTTGCAGCACATTCACCCTCACTTCTTCCTCTGGCACTTTGGTTGCTCAATAGGATGGCATCACGCTAAAGCTAAAGGAGATCCAAGAGCGATGTTGAAGATCACAACGATACAGGAAAGCGCGAGCGACGTGCTCCTCAAGTTGGAAGGCAAGATCACAGAGCAGTGGGCTGCGCTTCTCGACGGGGAGTGCCGTTCGTACCTTCGGAAAAGAAAAGCTGTGTATTTGGATTGTTCACACGTTGAGTACATCGATGCGCGGGGAGTCGAGGTCGTCAACAATCTTCCCCAGAAACACGTCACAGTACTGAGCGCTCCAGCCTTTGTGCAGGAGCTGCTCCAAATTGGAGGCCGATCATGAATATAGCAACTACGACCTATACCGCACCGCTTGGGCCCATGTTGTCTCCCGATGTTCAATCCCTATTTACCAGGATTGCATCCACTCATGCTGAAGGGGAGTTCATCGGCAGGCTCCAGAAGGGAGATGAGGGAGCCTTTGATGAGTTGGTCACCAAGCACCATGTCGCATTGATCCGCATGGCAATGGGCTATGTGGCGGATCGAGAAGTGGCGGAAGAGGTCGTTCAAGATACATGGATGGCGGTGATCGAAGGACTGGATCGCTTCGAAGGACGGTCGTCGCTGCGCACCTGGATCTTCGGCATCATGATCCATAAAGCCAAGGATCGTGGGGTGCGAGAAAAACGCCATACGACCTTTTCCGCGTTCGAGTCGTTCGATGATGACGGTGAAGAGATTGTCGACCCGTCCCGCTTTCACCAATCTGGTGAATGGGCCGGCCACTGGGCCCTTCCTCCCCAACCATGGGATGAGCAAACACCGGAGAAATTATTAGCCGGCAGACAGGCCGTCAATGCGATGGAGCGGGCGATCGATGCATTGCCTCCCACGCTGAAAGAGGTGTTGGTTCTCCGCGATATTGAGGGCGTTGATGCGAAGGAAGTCCGCGACATCTTGAGAATTACCGAGACGAATCTTTATGTTCGGCTGCATCGGGCACGGGAACGGGTGCGGGCAGCAGTTGAAAAGGCGCTTGGCTGAGGTTGGGGTTGATGCCGAGGGTAGGGGAGTGAGGCTAATCTTTCATCATTTTCGATGGCCATGTAAGAAATTCTAGAGGAAGGAGACTCATGATCAGAGGGTTTAGAACCGGAGGCTCTCCTCATGAAAGACCATCCTCCTACTCAAGGGGTCGACAGCGGGGTGACGTGTCGTGAGATCGCCGATCGGGCGTCGGATTACTTAGAAGAGCGGCTTCCGATCTTCACAAGGGCGAAGATCGAACTCCATCTAGCCTCCTGTTCTGGTTGTCATGACTATGTCGGGCAGATCTCGCTTGTGAAGGATTCTCTGCCTCGTCTTCCTCAAGAGCTTCCGTCGCCGATCAAGCGGCTTCGCTTGCGCGAACTATTTGTGGCGAGTCATTCGCATTGAGTCGGGTTTCTTGTAAGGACTACCCAGGTTGATTAACCATGAATCCTATGGACCACAACAACCCCATGCTCAACAGAAACCTTAGCTTGCCAGCGCTGCTGACGTATCTCTTCATATCGCTGTTCAGCAATGTCGATGCGTCCGAGTTCTTTGAACGGAACGGCCTTGCCATCGAGGGCTACGATCCGGTGGCCTATTTCGAGGAGCATAAGCCAGTTGCAGGGTCAGCTCAGTATACGACCCTCTACCAGGGGTCACGATTTCACTTTGCCTCTGCGACCAACCGAGATCTGTTCACGGCGAAGCCAGAAAAGTACGCCCCCCAGTATGGTGGGTACTGTGCCTACGGTATGGCGAAAGGCTACAAGGCCAAGATCGATCCTGAGGCCTTTACCGTGATTCATGGTAAACTGTATCTCAATTATAGTGACGCCGTCCGTACGCGATGGTTGTCGGATGTTCCTGGGTATATCCAACGGGCAGATGCCAACTGGCCGGAGGTCCAGAAGCACACCAAGGTGCAGGAGTAGGAAGCAGTTGTTCCCTTACCACTACCGCGTTAATTCACCATTACTAAACTAACGAGGAGGTTTCTGATGAAGAAGATGATCATTGCGTTCGTTGCTGTGGCCGGTCTGATGTGTGCCGGCACCCTATCTTTTGCCAATGAGATGAGCTCGATGGCCAATGAGATGAAGAGTGAGATGCACGAAGACATGAAGGCCGGTGCCGATTCCATGAAGGGCGAGATGAAGGGGAAGTCCGATGCAATGAAGGCCAAGGTGGATTCGATCAAGTCGGCGAAAGATGACATGAAGAGTGAGATGAAGATGAAAAAGGACGAGATGAAGGGCGAGATGAAAATGAAGAAGGATGCGATGAAAGACGATATGAAGGGGGCCATGAAGGGAACGATAGGGTATTAAATAGACGCTCCACTCACGTTACGAGTGCTCACGGCCTGCGGTCGGATGATCCGACCGTAGGCCGTGCTGTTTTTCGTCACGATGGTGCCGCTGTAAGAAACTATCCGTCCCTCCGACGAAACGCTAGATGGTGTATCGAGAGCTGGGGGAGATGGAATCATGGCGGTACGCATTCAGTCGGAAGCAGCGGTCAGTCAGAAAGCGGATCTGGGGCTGATGGAAGAGCCGCCGGCACCTGAAACGTTGTCGACAGTGAGCACCCTCACGGTTGCGACTCCCCCTGCGATCGAACGGGTCAACCGCCATCGGCTACCGGTGCGGATCAGCCATTGGTTAAACGTTCCCTTCCTGATCATCCTGATCATGAGCGGCCTGCAGATTTTTAATGCCCATCCGGCGCTCTATTGGGGCGATCGCTCCGATCGTGACCGACCGGTGTTCTCGATTAGGCCTGTGCAAATGGACGATGGTGAACTAAAAGTCGTCACGACAATTCTGGGCCATCAGTTCGATACGACCGGTGTGCTTGGCTACTCTGACGGTATGAGACGCGCCTTTCCGGCCTGGGTGACCATCCCTAGCGCCAAGTGGCTTGCGATGGGGCGACAATGGCATCTGTTCTTTTCCTGGCTCTTTGTGATCAACGGGCTGATTTTTACGGCTTACGCCTTTGCGAGTCGACATGCCACACGCGACCTGACTCCAACGGGAAAGGATCTGCGCAGCATCGGCAAGTCCCTCAGAGATCATCTGGTTCTCAGACATCCTACTGGTGACGAAGCCAAGCGGTACAACGTGCTTCAGAAACTGGCCTATGCGAGCATCTTGTTCTTCATTGCGCCGCTGATCGTCTTCACAGGCTTGGCAATGTCGCCGACGATCGATACGGCATTTCCGTGGCTATTGACCATCTTTGGAGGGCGTCAATCGGCGAGGACGATCCACTTCGTCGCCTGTTTTTCGTTCGTTGGCTTTATCGTCGTGCACGTTCTCCAGGTGATCCTCACAGGGTTTTTTAACAATATTCGTTCGATGGTCACTGGTTGGTTCGTCGCTAAACATGAAGGAGTAGGTCATGAAGCATGAGCGTGCGATGGAACGGCGAAGATTCCTCAAGGGCACCTTAGGTGCCGCGAGCCTGGTGGCGCTCTCCGGTTGCGACAATCTCACGCAGAGCAGCTGGTTTCCCGCCATCCTCAGTAAGGCTGAACGGTGGACTGAAACAGCACAGCGGGCGATTACGCCACAGAATGCGCTCGCCAAAGAATACGGGGAGGCCGACATCTCGAAGATCTTTCCAGCGAATGGCAACACCGATCCTGGTACCGAACAATATGCCGAGCATGTCGCACAGAAGTTTTCTGAATGGACATTGGACGTGGTTGGCTTAGTGCAGATGCCGAGAAGTTGGTCGCTGGCTGCCCTGAAAGAGCTGCCGTCTCGGACGCAAATCACTCGTCACGATTGCGTCGAGGGTTGGAGTGCCATCGGCAAGTGGACCGGAGTTCCACTTGGCGATCTAATGCATCAGGTCGAG
>Ga0224495_10002161_pt1 | contig 13101 bp, 14 predicted proteins | sample SF_Jul11_sed_USG_FD_168128 | JGI IMG/M metagenome (GOLD analysis project Ga0224495, IMG submission 168128) | Sediment microbial communities from San Francisco Bay, California, United States - SF_Jul11_sed_USGS_4_1 | ecosystem: Environmental > Aquatic > Marine > Sediment | place: USA: California... | reverse complement strand
TTCATAATGCCTTATCGAGCGGCAATCGGAGGCTGTGTTGCCGGACAGGGGGATGTGAAAATTGGTGCGGCGATTTTAGTTGCCAGAGCTAACGGGTTATCCTCAAAAGTATTCAACGATAAGCTCACACGAATGCATATCAATAACGAGACTACTTTTGGAATGGGAATTGCAGCAGCGGTTTTAGGGAAAAAACATCCATCCGGTGTATGGCAGCCGGACCCTCTACTTTCAAACGTGAACAAAGTGCACGTGGCGACTTTACCCTACCAGACCTCGGTCTTGGCTCAGGACATTGCCGGTGGAATAGCCGAGACCGGTTGTATCCCCTCCTGCAAGGATTTCTATGACCCGAAATATGGACATTTAGTCCAGAAATATCTCAAAGCCTGCTCCTCAGCAGAATCCAGAGTAAAAGCTGCCAGGCTGGTCGAATGGCTAACCATAGGCGCAGGAGTACCCGGTTGCATGCACGGCGGAGGCTCACCCGATGGCGCCAAATTAGTTATAAGAGCAAATGCAGAATTGGAAAAGAAAGTCGAATTAGCCAAGAAATTAGCTGGAATAGAAGAGGATATCAAAGAACCTGAAAAGAAGTAAATGTTAGGGTATGTTGAACATACCCTTCTATTAAATTGTAGGGGCAGAACATCGTTCTGCCCTTAGAAAATGCGGGAGGGGACAAGCCCCTCCCCTACGGAGAAATTCTACCAAATGACTAAAAACCTCAAAGGTTATTTTTTCGTGCTCCTGGGAGCCACGCTCATTGGAAGTGTTGGGGTATTAGTCAGGGCAATTTATCAATATGAGACAGATCCAATCAAGGTGGTAACATATAGAGTGATAATCGCTACCCTCTTGCTTTTCGGAACTTTTGCACTTTTCAATCCGGAGAAACTCAAAATAAAACTAAAAGACCTTCCCTTCTTTGCTCTATATGGGTTCTTAAGTGTAGGTATAACCTACACCCTGTTCTTCTATGCTGTTAAATATACCACTATTGGTACTGCTGTAATTTTTGCTGATACATACCCTGCCTGGGTTCTTTTTCTTTCTTTGTGTTTTCTGAATGAAAGACTTACTAAACAAAAGATAGTGGCACTTCTCCTAACTTTATGTGGAACTCTTCTGGTAGCACAGATCCATAATCCATCAGCTTTAAAATTCAACCTGAGAGGAGCAGTATATGGTTTGTTATCCGGTTTAGGTCTTGCCTCTTACACTCTTTTTGGAAAAAGAGCTACTTTCAAATATGATTCCGGGACAGTGGTTTCTTACGCTCTGTTTTTCGGAGCATTATTTCTTTTATTTTTTAGAAATCCTGTTACTCTGATATACTCAAATTATCCCCGAATAACCTGGCTCTGGATTTTCACCTTGGCGATTGTTCCGACAATATTTGGATATTTCCTTTATATCAAGGGATTGAAACATTTAGAGTCCAGCAAAGCCGTAATTATTAGCACCTGGGACGTAGTTGTTGCATTAATTTTGGCTTATATTATTTTTGACGAAAAGTTAATCCCCATTCAGATCTTGGGAGCGATAATGATTTTCACGGGGATCTTGATTATAAAAAGGAAAGAAAAAACGGAAGGGGAATAGCCCCTCTTCCAATAATCGACTCAAATAAATGCCCAAAAACCTTAAAGGTTATTTTTTCGTCCTCCTGGGAGCCACTCTTCTGGGAAGCATTGGGGTATTGGGCAGGGCAATTTATCAATACGAGCCTGACCCGATAAAAGTAGTAACCTACAGGGGAATCATTGCTGCCGTATTGTTAATCACAACTCTTGCCATATTCAGGCCCGAGAAACTCAGACTGAAACTAAAAGACCTTCCCTTCTTTGCCGTTTATGGATTTTTAAGCGTAACTATGACTTTTATCCTGTTCTTTTATTCCATTAAATATACCTCAGTAGCCATGGCAACCATTCTGATTTATACTTATCCGGTATGGATAGTCGTACTTTCGTTTATCATACTTAAAGAAAAAATCAACAGACAAAAAATCCCGGCACTTCTGCTTGCCTTTAGCGGGTGCCTGCTGGTAACTCAAATCTACAATCCCTCATTGCTGAATTTCAATCAAAGGGGAATCGTATATGGGTTATTATGCGGGTTAGGTGCTGCTTCTTATACCCTCTTCGGAAAGAAAGCTACCTCGAAATACGATTCCTGGACTGTGGTTTCCTATGCTTTTGGTTTCGGAACCTTATTTCTGCTATTTTTCAGAAATCCTTTGACTCTTTTTGATTTCACTTACCCCAAAATCACCTGGCTCTGGATTTTTACCTTAGCCCTAGTCCCTACCATACTTGGATATTCTTTTTATACCAGGGGATTATTATATTTAGAAGCCAGCAAGGCAGGAATAATCGCCATCTGGGAGGTTGTGGTTGCCTCGTTTCTGGCATATGCTATATTCGATGAAAAGCTGACTCTAATCCAGATATCAGGAGCGATCTTGATTCTCTGGTCAATCATCATCTTAAAAAAGAAAGACAGGGAGGTAAAAAATGTTCAAGTGTAGAACCTTTCTATCAGGTATCATTCCTCTGGGATTATTTATTATTATTCTTTCTTTGCCCGGTGAAAATTCTAACCTGCTCAAGGCTCAAGAAAAGACATCCGGAATAACATTACCCAAGGTAAGTTTCACCAGCAAAACCTCAGTAGAAGAAGCTTTAGCCAAAAGACGTTCAATCAGAGATTATAAAGATGAGCCTTTGAAATTGGAGGAACTATCCCAGCTCCTCTGGTCCGCTCAAGGGATAACCTCAGATTGGGGAGGGAGAACCGCACCCTCTGCCGGGGCAAAATATCCCTTAGAGATATTCGCCGTGGTAGGAAAAGTGGAAAAATTAGACCCGGGGATATATCGCTACATCCCTCAAGGGCATTCCTTAATAAAGGTGAAAGACGAAGACCGGAGAAATGCCCTGTCTTCTGCATCACTTGATCAGAGTCCGGTAAAAGAAGCACCGGTGGTCATAGTGGTAACTGCTATCTATAAGAGGACTATGCAAAAATATGGGGAAAGAGGGATAAGATATGCGCACATCGAGGTGGGGCATGCCTGTCAGAATATTTATCTGCAGGCAGAAAGTTTAAACCTGGGAACAGTGGAGATTGGTGCTTTTGAGGATGAGGAGGTCAAAAAAGTTTTAAATCTAAGAGATGAAGAACCTTTAGCCATAATGCCTGTGGGTAACCGTTCAAGCGGAAATTGACAAGAAATGTGCAGAGGTATAGCAATACATCTCTATAACCATAAAAAAATGAATAGCTATCAAAAAGAAATCCAGGATTTAAAAAAGCAGTTCGCCCTGACTTCCCAAGAGGCACAAGGATATTTTAGAATCATTCAGCAGAGAGTAGCGAAAGAAATCGCGGAAGTCAAAAAACTGAATCTCCTGAAGGGAAGGTTTATCCTGGAATGCTCAACCGGTCAGGGAAAGTTCACACAGGGCCTTCTGGAGAGGCTTTTAAATCCCAATCAGACTCTGTATTCTATTGATTCCACTCCAGGATTAATAAAGAACATCCGCTTAAAAATCAGAAAGAGAAATTTTAAACCTGAAATAGCTGACCTCTGGAATCTACCTTTTCCGGATAACAGCTTCGATGCCCTTATCTCTCATTATACCCTGCACAGCCTGCGTTCCAAGAACAAAAATTTTCTGAAGCCTTTCAGGGAGATGGTCAGGGTATTGAAACCCGGAGCACTCTTCATCGCTATGACCTTCTATTATGATAAAGGCAAAAATCTCCCTGCATTTTACTATCACCGGTTATTCCAACTAAGTTATCAGGATAAAAAGATAAATTTCCTTAGCCTCCAAAAGCCGGGGATTTATATCGATTATTTAAGAATGGCAGGGTTGAAGGATATTAAAACAAAGATTATAAGTTACGATTCCATAAAATTTCCGGAAGAGCTTAAGCAGAAAATCTGGAATGAACGTCTGAGAGAAGAGGAACGCTCCATTAAAAAAATAAAATCGTTGAAGTTAAGAAGAGAGGTTCAGGAGATTTTGAAGTACTTTGAGGATAACCCTGAGTTAAAAAGCCAGGGAATAGGTCCAACCGTCCTGCTCTGGGGAGAAAAGGAGTAAAAAATGAAAGAGACCTGTACTACTAAACTCTATTTCTATTTTATTCTTTGCATCATAATGCTGGTTTTCCTAAACTGTTATTCCACTCTACAGACCGCAAAAACCAGAGATGGCTTTGGATTTACCACTGGAGTTTACAGATACGAATTTCTTCGCCATTGGTACAATAGATGGGAGGACCACTATTTTTTGATCCTAACTCCGAGCTTCGGCAGAACTGCACAGAAAAACAGAACAGGTTTAGAGGTAAGGTTGAAACTTTTAACCGATGCTATCGATAAAGACGGGGAATCTCCCTTCTGGTGGGTTTCTGAGGAATTGAAGATACAGGCACATAAAAATAAATATCTGGATTGGGCTCTCTTATTTGAGTTCTGGCTTTATTATCCCGGAAGCTTTTCCCTGATAATCAGCAAGGACTTAAATAAGATTTTTACCCCCTATGCCCAGTATAAACTGCTTTCGGGTTCTTATCTTTTAGAAGATCGGGATTATAAAAGCGGGCTCCTGTCCACTTTAAATTTTGGTACAGAGATAAACCTGACTCGAAATATATCTGTTTTGTTAGAAGTTGAGAAATTCCTTACCCAAAGATGGCTAAATGACAGGGAGATGACTAGGTATTCCTTGGGGGTAAATCTTCATTTCCCTTTACGAAAAAACAAATAAAAAAGGGAGGGGACAAGCCCCTCCCCTACGAAAAGAAATTCTTTCTAACCCATATTCTCAATAATCGCCGCACCGTATTCAGAGGTTTTCACCTTGGTAGCACCTTCCATCAATCTCTCCAGATCATAGGTTACCCTCTTCTGCCTGATAGTCTCCTGAATACCTTTATATATCAACTCAGCTGCCTCTTTCCAGCCCAGGTATTCCAGCATCATACAGCCGGAGAGAATCACCGAGCTGGGGTTAATCATATCCTTATCCGTATATTTAGGCGCGGTTCCGTGAGTTGCCTCGAAAAGCGCTACGTAATCCCCGATATTTGCCCCGGGAGCCATACCCAGACCACCAATCTGGGCAGCGCAGGCATCGGAAAGGTAATCCCCGTTCAGATTAGGAGTAGCAACTACCTCATACTCATCTGCCCTGGTCAATACTTGCTGAAGCATACTATCGGCAATGCGATCTTTAATCACTATCTTGCCCTCGGGCACCTGCCAGTTATATTTCTTGCCCAGTTCATCCTCCGTGACAACTTTATCCCGAAATTCCTTTAGTGCTAAATCATAACCCCATTCCCTGAATGCACCCTCGGTGTATTTCATAATATTTCCCTTGTGAACAAGGGTAACGGATTTACGATTATTTTCGATAGCGTGTTTAATCGCTTTCCGTACCAGCCTTTTGGTCCCGGTTACGCTGATCGGTTTTATACCTATGCCCGAGTCTGACCTGATCTTGGTTTTCATACTCTTATTCAACCAGGAGATTATTTTCCTCGCTTCTTTGGAGCCCTTGGACCATTCAATTCCGGCATAAACATCCTCGGTGTTTTCTCTGAAGATAATTATGTTCATTCTTTCCGGATGTTTAACCGGGGAGGGAACACCTTCAAAATACCTCACCGGACGAACACAGGCATAAAGGTTCAAAAGTTGTCTCAGGCTCACGTTCAGGCTTCTGAATCCCCCGCCTATAGGTGTGGTTAGAGGTCCCTTTAAAGCCACTATATAATGTTTTATTGCTTTTAATGTATCCTGCGGTAAAAGCTCTCCATATTTTGCCTGAGCTTTCTCTCCTGCATAAACATCAAACCAGACGATTCTCCTTTTACCTCCGAAAGCTTTCTGAACCGCAGCATTGATCACGGGACGAGTTGCCTTCATTATATCCCTGCCTACGCCATCACCCTCGATAACCGGTATAATAGGATTATCCGGCACCTGAATTTTACCCGTTTTCTTTGAAACCTCGATTATCTCCCCTTCGGCTGGTGGGGTAATTTTGCTGAATTTCACCATACTGCTCTTACTCCTTTCCTTTTACTCTTTTTTTAGGAAACTATTATCCTCCTGTATTAAGAAGGGAACGTTTTTTAATCTATCTTAAAATCACCATGTTTTTGAATATGACCTACCAGACCACCGTCATTCAGTATATTAATCATCGCCTTGGGTAAAGGAGCAAAACTCAAGGTAATCCCGTTAGTCAAATCCCTGATCTCCCCTTTTTCCAGATTCACTTCTATTTCATCACCCTGGGAAATTTTATCCGTTTCACAGATCAAAACCGGCATCCCCACATTGATTGCATTACGATAGAAAATACGGGCAAATGATTTGGCTAAAACTGCCGAGACTCCAGCTAATTTGATTATGGTTGGAGCATGTTCCCTGGAAGAACCGCAGCCGAAATTATCTCCTCCCACCACAAAATCTCCCTTCTGTACTTTGACGGCAAATGACGGGTCCGCATCTTCCAGCACGTGTTTTGCCATCTCTGGTAGATTAGAACGCAGGTGAAAATATCTGCCCGGTGCAATTAAATCTGTGGAGATATCATCTCCAAACTTGAAAACTTTCCCTTTCAAAATCATAACTACCTCTTTTTCTCCATTTATAGGGGGGTATTGCAAACACCCCTACTTTTATTTTCTCTTCCTGGAAACTCTTACTTTTTTACCTTTTATCTTTTTTCTTGAGAGAAACTCTCTGGGATCAATAATCTCCCCGGCTATTGCAGCAGCTGCGGCGGTAGCAGGTGATGCCAGATAAATAAATCCTTCTGGATTTCCCATCCTCCCCTTGAAATTCCGATTCTGAGTGGTGATACAGTTTTCCCCATCTCCCAGAATACCCTCGTGCACTCCAACACAGGGACCACAACCGGGTGCTAAAATTGCTGCTCCAAAATCGACCAGTTGCCTGATATACCCTTTAGCCATAGCTTCTAAGAAAACTGCTTTTGAGGCCGGTACAACTATAAACCTGGTCTTGGGATTTTTCTTTCTTCCTTTTATAATCTCACAGGCTACACCAAAATCCTCCACCCTCCCGTTAGTACAGCTTCCCAGGAAGACCTGATCTATCTTTATCCCCTTTGCCTCATTAATTAGTTTTGTATTATCAACCGTATGAGGAAATGACACCTGAGGAACGAGTCTGGAAGCGTCGATTTTTATTACCTTTTCATAAATAGCATCTTCATCCCCTTTTAGCTCCCTGAACCTGCTTACCCTGCCCTGTTTTTTTAAATAATCCTTTGTTAATTTATCTGATGCTATCAATCCTGCTTTTGCACCTGCCTCAACCGCCATATTGGAAAGAGTCATCCGGCTGGATATCGACATCTGCTCAATAGTATCCCCGGTAAACTCCAGGGCTTTGTAAGTTGCTCCATCTGCCCCGATCAGCCCGATGAGATAAAGGATCAAATCCTTGGAATACACTCCGGGCTGGAACTCCCCGGTCACCTCTATTTTGAAAGTCTCTGGAATCCTGAACCAGGTTTTTCCCAGGGCAATTCCAATAGCCACATCAGATGAGCCCATACCAGTTGAAAAGGCAGCCATTGCACCACCAGTACAGGTATGGGAATCAGCACCGATTAATATCTCGCCCGGATTTAAGTAAGATTCAAAAATTATCTGATGACATACTCCCATTCCTATATCCGAGACCTGACAGCCGGTTTTCTCTGCAAATTTTCTGATAGTGATATGATCATTGGAAAGCTCTTTCCTGGGAGAGGGGGCAGCATGGTCCAGAAACAAAACCGTTCTCCTGGGGTTTGCTGCTTTTTCTAAATTTATTTTCTGAAGCTGTCTGATAGCCAACGGTGATGTCCCATCCTGCATCAGACATACATCCACCGAAGCCAGGACTATCTCCCCGGCATTTACTTCCTTACCTGCATGTTTACCTATAATTTTTTCTGCTAAGGTTTTACCCATATCATTTACCTCTCTACCTCATTATTTAATATTGAATGAGAACTATCCTTTAATTTTGAAGAATTAATTTAAGAGAAAAATTTCACAAAGTCAACTTTTTTTGGAAGATTTTTTGGAGTATAAACTTTCAGGTTTATCTAAATTCAAAGCAAGGGTGGAGACAAGCTCCACCCCTACGCGGTTTTTCAGAAAATCCACAGAGACGCATTCAATGCGTCTCTACGTTACATCTCCAAAAAAATCGGACAACCAAGAGTTGCCCGATTTTGTATTTCTCTATATGCTATCTACTATCTACTATCTACTGTCTACTCACTACTTATTTATCACGTTCTGCTTAATCCATTCAGTAGTAATAGACTTGGGCCTTTCGATAGGTAATCCTAAAGCCCTATCCCAGATTAACTGGGCTAAAACTCCCATAGCTCTGGAAACTCCGAACATAACCGTGTAAAAATCATATTCCTTAACCCCGTAATACCATTGCAGAACACCGGAATGAGCATCCACATTGGGCCAGGGATTTTTAGCTTTACCGTGTTTCATCAGAATATCGGGTGCGACCTCGTATATCAAACTAACCAGTTTGAATAAATCATCATTTGGCATATGCTTTAAAGCAAACTCCCGCTGGGCAGTGTATCTCGGGTCAGTTTTTCTCAGTACTGCATGTCCATATCCCGGTATAACCTGTCCGCTGTTCAAAGTATCCCACAAAGCTTTGGATAACTCTTCGCTGGAGGGAATCTTACCACCTACTTTCTCCAGAAAACCCTGAATCCATCTCAAAACCTCCTGATTCGCCAGACCATGCAGGGGACCTGCCAGTCCGTTCATACCCGCAGCCAGTGAATAATAAGGATCAGATAGAGCCGAACCAACCAGATGCGTGGTATGAGCGCTTACATTTCCACCCTCATGGTCACAATGCAAAACCAGGTATAATCTCATCAGCTCGTAATATTCAAGCTCGTCGATACCCATCATATGGGCAAAGTTAGCACCCCAATCCAGATTCTTTTTGGGTCTTATCCTTTTTCCATCTTTATATGTTTTTCTATATATATACCCGGCAATAGCAGGAAGCTTCGCCAGCAGGTTCATCACATCCTCATAAGTAGAATCCCAGAATTCTGCTTTGGAAACTCCCTCATTATACTTTTTAACGAAGATGGAATAAGGCTGAAGGGACATAATCCCGATGGAAAACTGGGTCATGGGATGCATATCCCGGGGTAAGAGTTTCAAGATTTTCCAGGTATCATTAGGAACCTCAGAACGACTTTGCCAGTCTTTGGTTATTTCCTTAACATCTTTTTTGGTAGGAAGTTCCCCGGTTAAAAGCAGCCAGAAAATACCTTCAGGAAGAGGTTCCTCTCCCCCTTTAACCTTGGGCAGCTTCTCCCTGACTTCGGGAATGCTGTAACCCCTGAACCTTATCCCCTCCATAGGGTCCAGAAGCGAGGTTTCCCAGACCATACATTTTATACCTCTCATTCCACCATAGGCTTGCTCAACAGTCGCCTCGGAGATTACCTTACTACCGTACTCCTTTACCAGGGACTTAATCTCGCCCTGTGTTTCTTTAATTTTTTGAATAAGTTTTTCTTTTAAGGGCATTTCAACACCTCCTGTTTGACTTCTTTTAGAGTATAAATTTTTTGTCCTATCCTTCCTCTTTGTGAATTTTTTCACTATAATATATCTTAAAAAAACAAGCCGTCAACTCCTTTTGCCAAAAAAGAAGTCTATTTCGACTTTAGCATTTTCAACAGAATCGGAAGCATGTACTGAGTTGTGGCAAACATTCAATCCGTAATCTGCACGAATAGTTTCTTTCTCTGCTTTCCCGGGATCGGTTGAGCCGATAAGTTTTCTAAGCTCCTCAACCGCTTTTACTCTCTTCAAAAATGCTACCACAATCTTGCCTGAGGAGATATACTCCACCAGCTCATCATAAAAAGGCTTACCCCCGTGCACCTGGTAGAATTTCCCTCCTTCTTCCGGGGATACTTTTAGCATCTTCAGTTCCTCTATCTTGAAACCAGCTTCCTCTACTCTTTTTAATACCTCTCCAGTTAGATTTCTATTGACAGCATCCGGCTTGATTATAAGAAGTGTTTGTTCCAGAAAGCCTCCTTTTTTATACGATTATTTAGTTTTTCTCCTCTTCCTTTTCTTTTTTTGAGCAAGATCAAAACCCAATTCCACAGCCCTGAGGTTTAAATCCTGCATAGCTTGGGGAGATTTGCTTTTTATCGCTTCAATCAGAGCATCCCTTGAAACTACTTTGGTCAGTGAGACGATTGCGCCTAAAGCAATTATATTTGCCACAACCGGAGTTCCCAGCTTCTCCCTGGCACTCTGGGTGAAGGGTAACCCGATTATTTCTCTGGCTGGAGGTTGATCTACCAGGCCCGAGTCCACTATTAGCATACCATCATCCTTTAGGTAAAGATAGTAGGTGTCACAGGCCTCCTGAGTTAAGGCTAAAAGCAGATCTAATTTTAAAGCCTTGGGATAATAAATCTCCCCTGAACTGAAAACTATATCGGATCGGCTGGCACCTCCGCGTGCCTCCGGACCGTAACTCTGAGTCTGGGAAACATTCTTACCCTCGCACACCCCCAGAGCCTGTGCTAAGATCGTTCCTGCAAAAATCAATCCCTGCCCTCCGGAGCCGGAAAGTCTTATATCATATCTATCCTCATAATCCACATTCATTTTTCTAATTTTCATCAAGAACCTCTACTTTGAAACCTCTGGCTCTGTTTTAAACTGGGCAATAACTTTATCGTATTCCTCGCAGTACTCCGGGAAATCAACATCCCAGAGAACACCGATGAGAAATTTATCTTTGAGTTTATCCGGGGTCATTTTGGATGCAGCCTGTATAGGGACGGCATGATCTCTCTGCCATTCCATCATCTTAACCGCAGTTCCCTCCTTGTTAATCCTGCCATAAAAAGTATGACAGTGACTTATAACTTCTACCAGAGAGAATCCTTTTTTAAGAATCGCCTGCTGGATGATCTTTTCCAGTAAGGTAACGTGATAAACCGTTCCCCTGGCGACAAAAGTCGCCCCGGCTGATTTAGCTAAGCTGCAGATGTCGAAGCCCCTCTCACGATTTCCATAAGGAGCAGTTGTCCCCCGCTTCATAAAAGGAGTGGTAGGTGAACACTGCCCTCCGGTCATACCATAAATACTGTTATTTACCAGAATCGTGGTGATATCTATATTTCTTCTGCAGGTGTGGATGAAATGATTACCCCCGATAGACAGACCATCACCATCCCCGGAAATAACTATGACTTTTAATTTCTGATTAGCTAGTTTTACACCCGTAGCAAAAGCCAGAGCTCGTCCATGAGTGGTGTGCAGGGTATTAAAATCCACATATACCGGCATACGACTGGAACAGCCGATACCCGATACCATGGCTACGCTATCCCGCTTAAGGTTTAATTTATCTATTGCCCGGATAATCGTGCCCAGTACTATTCCTATACCACACCCGGCACACCAGACATTCGGGAACTTTTTTTTGGTGCGCAGATATTGATGTGTTACTTTAGATAAAGTTTCCATTTTTATCTTATCTCCCTGATCTTGGCGAAAATCTGCTCCGGGGTTAATATCTCGCCATCAAATCTGTTCAGACTGTAGACTTTTGCCCTTCCGCGATTTGTCCTCATAACCTCCCTCACTAACTGCCCCTGGTTTAGTTCAGCTACTATTATCATTTCCAGCTGTTCGGACATTTGTTCCATATAGATATCCGGAAAGGGCCAGATAGTTAAAGGCCTGATCAAGCCGACTTTTATCCTTTTTTGCTGAGCCATTCGTATCGCCTGCTTGGCAGCCCGGGCTGCTATACCGTAAGCGAATACAGCTATGGTAGCATCCTCCATAAATTCCTCTTCTACCTGTACAATATCGTTCACATTATGCATTATCTTTTTTTCAAGTTTATCCAGTTTAGCGTGTATCTCCTCAGATTTGGATGTTGGAAATCCTAAAGGGTCGTGAGTTAAGCCTGTTATATTATATCTATACCCTTCTCCAAAACTCGCCATCGGTGAAACGAAATGAGGGTTTATCTCAAAATGCTGATACCACTCCGGTGGAACATTAGGTTTTATCCTATTGAAAACCCTTATCTCCGAAAGATCCGGTAAAACCACTTTCTCCTTCATATGTCCCAGGACCTCATCCATTAACAAAATCACCGGGGTTCGATATTTCTCCGAGAGATTTAAAGCCCTGATGGTTAAATCAAAACACTCCTTCACAGAATAAGGAGCTAAAGCAACAGCAAAATAATCTCCATGGGTACCCCATTTTGCCTGCATTGTATCCGACTGGGAGACTTTAGTAGGAAGTCCGGTTGAAGGACCACCTCTCTGTACCTCCACTATCAAACAGGGAACCTCTGCCATATAGGCATATCCGATATTCTCCTGCATAAGGGAAAAACCCGGACCGGAGGTTGCAGTCATCGCCTTTGCCCCTGCTATTGAAGCACCGATGACTGCAGCTATGCTGGCGATCTCATCTTCCATCTGAATGAACTTTCCGCCTCTGCGGGGAAGGTTCCTGGCTAAGTACTCGGCGATTTCGGTGGACGGTGTTATAGGATAGCCAGCAAAGAAATTGACACCTGCAGCTAAGGCGCCTTCTGCGCATGCTTCATTTCCCTGAATCAATCTTGCTTTTTGCTTATCATTCATACTTTATACTTTTAAATCTCAAGATGTTTCTTCTTATGGATTTTTAGGTCTGACAGTTATGGCAAAATCTGGACATCTTAGTTCACATAGCCCACATTGGGTACATTTATCCGGGATTAGCACTGGATATCCTTCTTTATCTGCTATCAAGGCTTTAGTGGGACAGAAGCTTATGCAGATATCACATCTCTTACACCAGGCTTTAAAGATATGAACTTTTTCCGTTTCCTTTTCTGGTTCCCTGGTTACATCAGATTTCTTTATATCCCCAGTCAAATCTTTATGTTTCTCCTCATTTGGATATGTTAGCTCTTAAATTATCTTGACATTTTTTGGTATATATGATAAAATT
>Ga0224495_10002160_pt1 | contig 13104 bp, 7 predicted proteins | sample SF_Jul11_sed_USG_FD_168128 | JGI IMG/M metagenome (GOLD analysis project Ga0224495, IMG submission 168128) | Sediment microbial communities from San Francisco Bay, California, United States - SF_Jul11_sed_USGS_4_1 | ecosystem: Environmental > Aquatic > Marine > Sediment | place: USA: California... | reverse complement strand
CCATTGACCTGTTTGAAGAAGGCTCCATGGTCAACGTGCTGACCTCCCTGGTGGGCAACGTGTTCGGCTTTAAGGCCATCCGCGCCCTGCGGTTGGAGGATGTTCGGTTCCCCATCGCTTATGTGATGACCTGCGGCGGCCCGCCCCACGGAATTCAGGTGGAACGGGACAAAATGAACAAATATGGTCGGGCGATGCTGGGTTGTACCATCAAGCCCAAGCTGGGACTTTCCGCTAAAAATTATGGTCGGGCGGTGTATGAATGTCTGCGCGGCGGCTTGGATTTCACCAAGGATGACGAAAACGTCAACAGTCAGCCTTTTATGCGGTGGCGCAACCGGTTTGAATTTGTGGCCGAAGCCATCCACAAAGCCGAGCAGGAAACCGGAGAGCGCAAAGGCCACTACCTGAACGTGACCGCACCCACCCCGGAAGATATGTATGAGCGGGCCGAATTCGCCAAAGAGCTGAAGATGCCCATCATCATGCACGATTTCTTTACCGCCGGTTTCACCGCCAACACCGGGTTGGCCAACTGGTGCCGCAAGAACGGTGTTTTGCTGCACATTCACCGCGCCATGCACGCCGTGGTGGACCGCAATCCCCACCATGGCATTCACTTCCGGGTGCTTACCAAGGCCCTGCGTTTGTCCGGCGGCGACCACATGCACTCTGGAACCGTGGTGGGCAAGCTGGAAGGCGACCGCGCCTCCACCCTGGGCTGGATTGACCTGATGCGGGAAAAATTCATCAAGGAAGACCGCTCACGGGGTATTTTCTTTGACCAGGATTGGGGTGCCATGCCGGGCCTGTTTCCGGTGGCCTCCGGCGGGATCCATGTGTGGCATATGCCCGCGTTGGTTTCCATATTCGGTGATGATTCCGTGCTGCAATTCGGCGGCGGAACGTTGGGCCACCCCTGGGGCAACGCCGCAGGCGCCGCCGCCAACCGGGTTGCTCTGGAAGCCTGTACCGAAGCCCGCAACCAGGGCCGTCCTTTGGAAAAAGAGGGCAAGGAAATCCTTACCTCCGCCGCCAAAAGCAGCCCGGAGCTCAAAATCGCCATGGAAACCTGGAAAGAAATCAAGTTTGAATTTGATACCGTGGACAAGCTGGATGTGTCCCATAAATAACCGGGATGGTTTCGGGCGGGTCCTACGGCCCGTCCGAAACTCCGGCTCCATGAAAGCGTTATCCAACAACCCAATTTCCAATCAGAGGTATTCGCGATGAGTGACATGCAAGATTACAAATCCAGTCTGGCCGATCCGTCCAGCCGGAAGTTTGAGACCTTCTCTTACCTTCCCGCCATGGATTCCGCCCAGAGCCGCAAACAGGTGGAATATCTGGTGTCCAAAGGCTGGAACCCGGCCATTGAACACACCGAGCCGGAAAACTCCTTCAGCCACTATTGGTACATGTGGAAATTGCCCATGTTTGGTGAAACCAACGTGGAAAAAATCCTGAAGGAAGCCGAAGCCTGCCACAAAGCCCACCCCAACAACCATGTGCGTCTGGTGGGGTATGATAACCACAAACAGTCCCAAGGGGCCGCCATGGTTATCTTTCGGGGCAAAACCGTTTAGGTTTTTGTCTTCAGACAGTAGAAATGAAAGGCCCCCTTGTTCCCTGGCGGAGGAAGGGGGTTTTTTTATGGAGAAAACGATCCCTCCGGCAGAGGAGGCGGGGATTTTCAGCCAACCAATCAAAAGAGTCAACCCATGGATATTATCAAACAATTTGAGATTGGGCGGGAGCCTTACTACAAAGCGGTGGGGGATGAGGTCATTCTGTATGAGGCGGCGTATTCCGCCCGGATGCCGGTAATGCTGAAAGGGCCTACCGGGTGTGGTAAATCCCGGTTTGTGGAGTACATGGCCTGGAAGCTGAAAAAACCACTGATCACGGTGGCCTGCAATGAGGATATGACCGCCAGTGATTTGGTGGGCCGCTTTTTGCTGGACGCCAACGGCACCCGGTGGGCCGATGGCCCCCTGGCCATGGCCGCCCGGCACGGGGCCATCTGTTATCTGGATGAGGTGGTGGAGGCCCGGCAGGACACCACCGTGGTGATTCACCCCCTGACAGACCACCGGCGCACCCTTCCTTTGGATAAAAAGGGAGAACTGATTGAGGCCCACCAGGATTTTCAGCTGGTCATTTCCTACAATCCGGGGTATCAGAATCTCATGAAGGACCTGAAGCAATCCACCAAACAAAGGTTTGGCGCCCTGGATTTTGATTACCCGGAAGCGGCCATAGAAGCCGAGATTGTGGCCCACGAAACAGGGGTGGAGCAGGGTCTGGCAGAAAAACTGGTGGCGATTGCCCAACGGTCCCGCAACCTGAAGGGCCACGGGCTGGATGAAGGCATATCCACCCGCCTGCTGGTGTATGCGGCCAATTTAATCGCGGGGGGGATATCCCCCCGGCAGGCCTGCCTGATGACCCTGGTGCGGCCCCTGACCGACGATCCGGATATGCGGGACACCCTGGATGCCGCCGTGGGAACCTTCTTTTAATCCTTCCGGCGGGAGGCGGCAGGGGCAGGCCATCATGAACCCGGGAGCTTTATGATTCATAGGATCCCCATGTGGATGGTGCTCACCGCCTTTACCGGATTGTCCATCGCCCCCAATTGGGCGGCGGCCAACCCATTTGGGCCGGATTATGTGGAAATCCAGCCTCAGGCGGGGATCGTCCTGGATATCCGCTATGCCACAGTGCACAACTTTACCGGCCAAAATGTGTACCAGGGCCGCAACACCTGTTTTCTCCACCGGCTGGCAGCGGACAAGCTGCTCAAAGCCGCGGAAATTCTGCAAAAGAACCATCCCGGTACCCGACTGCTGATCTTTGACTGTCTGCGGCCCCGGTCGGTGCAACGGCTGTTTTGGGGGCTGGTCAAAGGCACACCCCAGCAAAAATATGTGGGCAACCCGGATGTCGGCTCCATCCACAATTTCGGATTCGCCGTGGATTTATCTCTGTTGGGGCCGGACGGCCGGGAACTGGATATGGGCACCCCCTATGATGCCTTTACCGATGCGGCCCAGCCCCGGCTGGAACCAAAAATGGCGGCCCGGGGACTGCTTACCCGGGACCAGCTGGACCGGCGGCTGATGCTGCGCCGGGTGATGGCCGAGGCCGGGTTTATCCAACTGCCCCATGAATGGTGGCATTACGATGGGCTGCCCGGCAAAACCGTGAGAAAAAATTACCCGATTGTGGAATAGACCATAATGGAATAACACAAATTTTAACAACATGTTGCACATCATTCAAACCGGGTGACGGCATGGGACCGCCCGGAAGGTTCACTTCATTCATCAAAGGCAAAAAATGAAATATCCTTGGCAGGCAATAAAAAAATCGGCTCTGGCCCTGTGGGTTGGTTTGGTTTTGTCCTTTTTTGCCGCCCCGGCCTTGGGGGGGGAGGTTTTGTGGCTCAATATGGTGGCCGCCACCTCGGTGGAAAACCAGTCCCCGTTTCAGATTTTCACCGGCGGGGGATGGCGGGCGGAAAAGGATGCCCAATTTGTGAAAGTGCATCTGTATTTTGACCGGGATTTTGATTTCTCCCAGATGGATGTGACCACCTGTAGCCCCCTGGATCAGAAAAAATCCATTTGGGCCTATCTAAACTTTGATGGGGAATTCCTGTTCAGCGATCCGGATTCGGACCATTCGGTATCAATAAAAGCCAAAAAACCGATTCCGGTCCATTCCGTCACGTTGAACTTCCGAAGCAATTCAAACCTGTGCATCCAATCCATCCAGTTGAAGGGCCGGGATGGCACCCCTTATGATATCCGGGTGCCCCGGTTTGTATCCGGGGGGGTGAATGCCTCCACCACCCTGAAGCCGGCCAAAGCCTACAATGTGATGAACCTGTTTGATTCCCGCTATGAAAACGCCTGGTCCACCGACGGCCAGACCACCGGCGGGGTGTTGACGTTTGTTTTTGATCAGCCTCAGAGTGTGCAAAAGCTGAAAATCTGGAACGGCTATCAGCGGTCCGATGTCCATTGCATAGAAAACAGCCGGGTGAAAACCCTACATTTGGAAGGGGACAACGGCTACACGGCGGATGTTCCGGTGCTGGATGTGATGGGGGGGCAGGAAATCCCGCTACCCAAACCGTTTACCGGCAAAAAACTGACCCTTACGATTACGGACGGCTTTAAAGGCAAAACCTACAAGGACCTGGTGATTACGGAACTGCGGTTTTTTGACGGCCAGGGCTGGTTTATGCCGGACCCCACCCCCCAGATCCTGGCTGTCGCGGCAGACAACCGCCAAAGCTTCAGGCAGGCGGGAATGGATGACCTGTTGAACCAGACCCTTTTAAGGGAAATAAGAGATGCAGGGGATGATGAGGGTGAACTCCGGTTGCGGCCCGATGGCAGTTTTTATTTATCCAACACCATTTACGGCAAATATGTGGAAAAAGAGGGGGGCCAGCGGGTGGCCAAGCAGGAGGGCCTGGGAAATTATGAGGTGAAGTCCACCAAAGACGGCCGCTTGGAATTGCGCCTGTTCGGCATTTTGCGCACCACAATCCAAAAAGGGGTGACTTTTGACTGCAACGGCTGCGGACGGGATTGCAACCAGGCCAAAAAAGGGTTGGGCAAATCAGAAAAAATCTTCCAGGAGTTCATCACCCTGCAAAAAAGGGTGGGCGGTGGGGACGATTCAGGTCCCTTTGAAGTGGGCAACACCAGCGGGAAGCACCTGAAATTCAAAAGTTATCGGGCCAGCCTGTACCTGAAATAACCGGCGGTTTGGCCCCAACCTTTTATGAACCACAGCCATTATGACCATCAATCTGGAAGATTATCTGGACCTGGCCGGGGATGATCCCCATGTGCGGGATACCCTTCAGGAAAGTTTTGCCGAGGCGGCCCGGGTGATGACCCCCCAGGGGCTGGGCAATTATCTGGAGGGAGCCAGAGGCCTGGTCCAATTGGGCCGGGGAAACGATCTGGTCATCTCCTACTTGCAGTCCATGCCTCTGGTGGCCAAGGAGGTGGGGGAAGAGGTGGTGAAGGATGTCGTCCATGCCGCCTTAAGGTTATCCTCTTTGGTGAGCGGGGAGATCATCGCGTTGATGTTTTCCAGTCTGCCCACGGCGGCCAGCCGGTTGGCCGATGAGGAATTGCTGCGGGGGTACCTGGGGCTGTTGCACCAATTGGCGGCCAAGGCCCCCAGGGGGTTGCGCCCCATGCTGACCCACCTGGATGAACTGTTTTCCAAACTGACCTTGGGGGGGCTGCGGCGTTGGGCCTTGTGGGGGGCCGAAGCCCATGGCCGGGATTTTCAGGCGCAAACCGCCTATTTCGGGTTGGAATCCGCCGACAGTCAGGCGGTGCTGCAAAAGGAACGGCGGGGAACCCTGTTTGTGGACAGCCAGCGTCGGCTGAATTTTTACTTAAGAGCCTTGTGGGGGCGGGATTTTTTTATGCGGCCCACATCCGGGGATTATGAAACCGCTGAAGGGTACAAACCTTTTATAGAACAGCGTGTGCTGCACCTGCCGGATGCTTATGATGATCTGCCCGGCATTCCGGGAAAAGAAATCTATCGGGCGGTGGGCGCCCATTTGGCGGCCCATCTGGTGTATGGCACGGACCCCATCTCGGCGGAGGCTCTTACCCCGGTGCAAATGGCTTTTATCGGATTGGTTGAAGATGCCAGGGTGGAACAACTGGCCATTGGAGAATTTCCCGGTTTAAAGGCTTTGTGGCTGGGATTCCACCAAAACAAACCGGAGCGGGATACGGGGAAGGCGGACCCGGTGGTGGACCTGTTGGAACGGGCCGCCTGGGCCATGTTGGATGAGACCCGGGTGGACCCGGACCCCTGGGTGATGGAATCCGCCGAAGATTTCCGCCGGGGGTTTGCCCAAACCCCCCAAGACAATCAAATCAGCTGGGATTTGGGGGTGACGATGCTGAACCGGCTGGCCGGGCGGGCCGCGGTTCCATCCCTGAGGGTGCTGGAGGGAATCAACATACCCTACCGGGATGACAACCGGTACATTTGGGCTTTTGACGAAAACACCTGGCGTGAGGCGGATTATGTTTCGGCCAGCCACAAGCAGGTCCGCAAAACCGTATCTCTGATGGATATGTGGGATGAACTGGATTGCGAACTGGCCGGGGATGACGCCCAGGAAATCTGGATTCTGGAATCAGAGTTTTTCCGGGATGGAGACCCGGTGGGGGTGAGCCTGAACCAGTTGGAAGGCAGAGAGCCGGTCAGTCAGCCGTTTCATTACCACGAATGGGATTATCAGGTTCAACTCCACCGGCCCGATTGGGTGACGGTGCTTGAAAAACGGCAAAAAGCCGGGGACCCGGCGGTGATAGACAACACCCTGGTGGAATACCGGCCGGTGGCTACCCGTCTGAAACACATCATTGATGCCCTGCAACCGGCGGGGGTGGTCCGTCAGCGCAACCGGGAGGACGGGGATGAAATAGATATCAACGCCGCCATTCGGGCCATGGTGGACCTGCGGTGCGGCCAAACCCCGGACCCCCGCATCAATATCCGGACCATTCGCAAAACCAGGGACCTGGCGGTGGTTGTGCTGTTGGACCTTTCAGAATCCACCAACGAAACCCTGCCCGGCACCGACCGCCCGGTGCTGCAACTGGCCAGGGAGGCCACCGGTTTGCTGGCCTGGGCCATGGATGCCATCGGAGACCCCCTGGCCATCCATGGATTTGCCTCCGACGGTCGCCACGATGTGCAGTATTTCAGGGTCAAGGATTTTGGTCATCCCTGGGACGACCATGCCAAAGGGCGTCTGGCAGGGTTAAAAGGGGGGCTTTCCACCCGCATGGGGGGGGCGTTGCGGCATGCGGCGATGCACCTGGGGCGGCAACCTCAGCGGAAAAAGCTGATTCTGCTGGTATCGGATGGGGAGCCTGCCGATATAGACATCCGGGACCCCCAGTATCTGCGACAGGATACCAAAAAGGCGGTGGAAGAGCTGTCCAACCGGGGAATCATGACCTATTGCCTGACCCTGGACCCGGAAGCGGATGAGTATGTCTCCCGCATTTTTGGCCCCAGAGGATTTACCGTGGTGGACCATGTGCAAAAACTGCCGGAAAAACTGCCCCTGCTGTTCGCCAGCCTGACCAGCTAGAATTTTTGGCGGGAACGGGTTGACCTGGGGTCAGGGGGCTTGTTTGGCGCTGATGGAAGGAATGGATTTGGCGCAACGGAACCCCACATCCTGCCAGGCCAGATTGGGCTGGCTGGACCCCCGGAAATAAGTGGCCGCGGCCCTGGAATCGGTGGCCCAGGACCCTCCCCGCACCACCCGCTCTCTGCCGTATTTGTTGTTGGTCGCTCTGGAACCCGGATAGGGATTAAACAGGTCCTCCACCCATTCCCTTACATTGCCCGCCATATGGACTGCCCCGAACGGGCTGCTGTCCATGGTGGTGGAATTCACATCCACCGGCCCCTTGCTGCCGGATTCCCGGGTGATGGCGATGCCCGGGGTAAAACTTTCAGCGGTCCAGGGGTAGGTTTGCCCTTTGGACCCCCTGGCGGCCATCTCCCATTCCGATTCGGCGGGCAGCCGCTTATGGGCATACCGGCAGTAATTCCGGGAATCCTCCCAACTGACCCCCACCACCGGCAGGTTGGCCTTGCCGTCGGGGTAGGTGTCATTCTGCCAGCCCACCGGCATCCGGTATTTTTTCGCCTTTAAGAAATTCAGATATTCCCCGTTGCTGACCTCGGTGGAGTCTATCAAAAAGGGAGTCACCCGGACCTGATGGAGAGGCTGGGCCTCCACCGGAGAGCCGTTGGTTCCTTGCAGAAAGGTTGTGCCGGAGACTTCCACCATGTTGTCTTCCGATTTTTTGGCGGAGGATTTTTCGGAGGTGGAAGGATTGGCCCCCACCTTGATCAGGTCCGCCCACTCAATCACTCCGCTTAAAATGTTCAGCAGCTTGAGAGAGGCGATATAGCTGCCCTGCTGTTTGCGGGTAATCCCTCCGTAAATAAAGGCGTCCACTCCGTACAGTTCTCCCAGCCGTTTGGCATGGGATTCATCTATAAAAGAGGCCTGGTTCAACCGTTGTTCGTCTAAAATCAACCGCAGGTTTTCGCGGTCCACCACATGAAAGCTTCCGTCCCGGGTGATGGCCACGGTGAGGAAATCCACGGTTTCCTCCACCTGAAACGGGGGGGGGCTGTTGACAGACCAGAAGCTGATGGACTGGATGGTGGCCTCTTCCTTCAGACGGGTGAGGTTATCCCGCATGGAACGAATCATGGCCCGTCCCAAATCCTTCAACAAATCGGCCCGGGGGGTGTCCTTCCCCAAGGGAAACACCTGGGCCCAGATAATCACAGAGGTTTGGACATCTATGGCTTTCAGCACCAGGGAATCTGCGTAAATGGTGCCGTAAATGAACAAATCCACCCCCAGCAGCTTCCCCAGTTCCTGGTAATCTTTGGCTGATACCACATCCGAAAGCAGCATTTTCTGTTCCTGCAAAACCAGTTGCAGCTTGGACCGGTCTATCACCCGCAGTCTGCGGTCCTGCACAATTTTCACATTGGCATAGTCAATCAGTTCGTTGACATCCAAGGCCGGACCCCCGGCCTGCCGGATACGGGAAAAGGCGGCGGTTTTGTATTGGTCCCCTTTTAGATGGCTAAGGGAAGCGGCAATGGATTCGGCCAGGGCTTCGGTTTCCACCCCCGGTTCCCCCCGTGCCGGGCCGCTCCACAACAACAACGGGGCCAGGGCAAGCACCATCATCCACCCTCCGGCGATTCTGGCGCCGCCGGGTCCCTTTTTTTTGGCGGCGGATGGATTGGTCTTCCGGGGTATCGGGAAAATGTACTTCCAGGGGTTGGAAAATGGGTTCATAGGGGTTCCCTTTGGATGGTCTGCATGCTGGCGTTCAGGTGCGGATTGTTTATCCGGGCGGATTTGCCGACAAACCCCCCTGAAGGGGTTGTCAGCCGGGATGAGGTTACCGGTCAGCCATGGTCCGACAGATTGACCGAAACCACTTTGGAAACCCCGTTTTCCTCCATGGTGATTCCATATAGCAGGTTGCCGATTTCCATGGTCCGCCGGTTGTGGGTGATGATGATAAACTGGCTGCGGTCCGTGATGGATTGGACCAACCGGTTGAATCGTCCCACGTTGGCATCATCCAGGGGGGCATCCACCTCATCCAGCAGACAAAACGGGCTGGGCTTGATGAGGAAAAAGGAAAAGATCAAAGCGATGGCCGTCAGGGCCTTTTCCCCTCCAGAAAGCAGATTGAGGCTGGACAGTTTTTTACCGGGGGGTTCGGCCTCAATATCCACCCCCGCCAGCAGCAAATCCTCAGATTCGGTCAACACCAGCCGGGCCGATCCCCCCTCAAACACCCGGGGAAACACCTCCTGGAATTTTTCATTCACCTTATCAAAAGTTTCCTTAAACCGCTTGCGGGATTCGGTGTTCATGTGGCGGATGGATTCCTCCAGGTCTTTGCAGGCTTTTTCCAGGTCCTCTTTTTGCTGGGATAAAAACCCGATCCGCTCTTTCAGTGCATCGTATTCCTCCGGAGCGGCCAGATTGACCCCTTCCATTTTTTCCAGTGCCTTGCGTCCTTTGGCCCAGCGGGCCTCCACATCCGCCTCATCAATGGAGGGTTCTTGTTCATCGGGAGGAATGTCCTCTCCAAGCATTTCGCGAATTTGCTCCAGGCGCATCCGTTCTTCGGTCAGGGCCACTTCCAGTTTAGCCAGTTTGGTCTGGGCTTCTTCCACTTTGGTGCGGAACACCCGGTTTTCCTCGTTCATCCGGGATTTGATTCCTTCCTGTTCAGCAAAATCGGCCGCCCTTTCCACCAGAGTTTGGCGGATTTTGGCCAGATTCGTGTTGGCCTGAGCCAGGGATTCCAACAATCGTTCTATTTCCAACACCGCCTTGGCCACTTTTTTCGCCTCTGCGGTGATCGCTTCATCGGACCCGGCGGCCCGGTCTACCAGTTGCGCGGCCTCCACGGCCAGGGTGTTCAGCCGGGTCTGGCCGTTTTGCAGGGTGGAAAGCACCCGCTGGTGGTCCACTTTGGCTTCGGTAAGCCGTTGGCCCAGTTGACTGCTTTCCTCGCGGGACAAAGCTTCTTTTTTATGAATTTCCTCCAGTTCGGCCTCCAGGGATATCCGTTTGGCGCTCCATTCCCGGAGGGCGTTTTCCAGGCGGGTCTTTTGTTCCAGGGCGTTTTCCCGGTCAGATTTCAACTGCCCCTGTTCGGTTTTCAGGCTGTTCAGAATCTGATTTAACCTGGCGGTTTCCCGTTCCCCATGGGAAAATTCCTGTTCCAAACCCCGCGTTTCCAGGTTTTTTTGCTGCCGTTCTTCCTCCAAGGATTGACGTTGGGCGGTCATCAGGCCGGTTTCGGCCTCCAGGCTTTCCAGGGATTCCCGCTGGCGGGCCGCCGCCCCCTGGGCCTCAATCAGTTTTTCTTCCAGGGCTTCAATTTCCTGCCGTCGTTTCAGCACGGCCACCGAAGCGGGTTGGGCCTTGCCCAGGGAGTAAACCGCCTTCGGGTCAATATGGAATCGCCCGTCCGGGGCCAGCCATTCCAATCCGCCCCCATTGCCCAGGCTTTTGGTGACCATCTCTGGCAGGGGGTGGGGGGTGGTGTCTGGGGGAAGAAGCCGGATGTTGCCGAACAGTCTGGCCCGCAAGGGTTCCATATCGGGGGGCAGGCTCACCCATCCGGCCAGGGTCTCCTCACCGGAGGGGGGACTGCCGGAGCCTCCTGCGGGGCTGGAAGTCATGTCCAGGGCCACCACCCGCACCCGGCCAAAACCCTCCGCCCCCAGAATCTGCTCCAATTGGGCAGCCTGGGCCGTTTGCCGCACCACGATCAGTTCCAGATAAGGGGCCAAAAACCCTCCGGCCCATTCCAGAACCTGGGGGGAAATGGTGATAAAATCCACCAAAGGGCCGATCAGCCCCAGGTTTTTCCGCCGTTCCGGCTGGCTGTCGGCCCATTGAAGAAAGCTTCTCACCCCTTCGGCAAATCCTTCATACCCGGCATGGATTTCCTTCAGGGCATCCAGCCGTGTGTGGGTATCCAACAGCCTTTTTTCGGTGGCCCGCAGTTCCTCCCTGGCCGATTCCAACCGGGAGGATTTCTCGGCCAGGAGGTCATCCAGAGTTTCAGCCTTATTTTTAATTTCCTCCAGGGCTTTGATTTGCCCGGCATGAAAGGCCCGCTTGGCTTCCAATTGGGATACCGCCCCTTGCAGTTCCTGCCCGGTGGCGGCCGTTTGTTCTTCCAAAACCACCCCCCGGCGGTCTGATTCAACGATTTTTTCATTCAGAAAGATGATTTGGTTGGACACACCGGAAGATTGGGTATGGCATTCCAGCAACCGTTCCTGGGTGGCCCTGGCCTCTGCCTCAATGGCCAACCGGATGGTTTCCCGCTCCTGGTAAATTTGTTCATCGGTGGCGATGGACTGCCGCAGGGTGGTTTCCTGGGCTTCCAGCCGGTGGACTTCCTCCCTTTGGTGGGAAATATCCTGTTCCAGCCGGGTATGTTGCTTTTGGTAATCCTCCTTGTTGGCCTCCAGGCGGCTCATCCATTCTTCATGGTTTTGCTTTTCCTGGCGGCGCAGGGCCAGATCGGTTTCCTGGGCACCGATGGCTTTTTCCTGCCCGTGGACCTCTTCGCGCATGTCCCGCAGCAGGTGCTCCATCACCGTCAGTTCGGCCTCTTTGTTTTCCTGCCGGGCCATCCGGGTCTGGTATTCCAGGGTGATGTTATCAAGATGGGTTTGATCTTCCTGCTGACGGGCGGTGATTTCCCGGAATTTCGCGGAGCTTTTCATGTACCTGGCCCGGTTGAGCTGGGTGCCCAGGCTGGCCACTTCATCCCGCAGGGCAAGGTAATCCCGGGCTTTTTGCACCTGGTCCCGAAGGGTCTCCTCCCGCTGGATCACCTCCCCCAGCACATCATGGACCCGCAGCAGGTTTTGCCGGGTTTGGTCCATCCGTTTTTCAGCGGCAATCCGTTTGGTTTTATAGCGTACAATCCCAGCCGCCTCTTCCAGGAATATCCGCCGTTCGGTGGGGGTGTTGGTGACAAACTGGTCCACCTTTCCCTGTTCTACGATGGAATACGATCGGCCTGCGGCCCCGGTGTCCATCACCAGTTCCCGGATATCCAACAGGCGGCAGGGAGTGTTGTTGATAAGGTAGTCACTTTCGCCCGAGCGATAGATCCGGCGGGTAACAGAGATTTCAGCGTATTGTTGGAACTTTTCTATGGATAGACCCTGACTGTTGTCAAAAATCAGGGTGACTTCGGCCCGGCCCACAGGCTTGCGGCTGGCACTTCCGTTAAAAATCACATCTGTCATGGCCCCCCCCCGCAGGAACCGGGGGGATTGCTCCCCCAAGGCCCAGCGGATGGCATCCACCACGTTGCTTTTGCCGCAACCGTTCGGTCCCACAATTACGGAAATGCCGTTTTCCGTAAAAGTGAGTGTGGTGTCGTCGCAGAAGGATTTGAATCCGGATAGACGGAGCTGTTTCAGCCGCATGATGGGTGTGCCGGGGGTGGGGGTTTCCTCCGGCAGAAGCCTTAAAATAAATGGGTTATGGGCCGGATGGGGGTGTTGGCCCCCTTCCGGGCGGGTTCTTCCCCCAGGGGGGGCAACAGGAGCGGATCCATAAAAAAAAAGGTGAAAAAGTCGGTCCGCACTGCGTTTCTAATAAACCACGGGCGGTGAAAGTTGACAAGAAATAAGGCTGGGGTGCTGGTGTACGGTATTTTGTTTGTGTTGGTCCGGGTTGTCAGTCTGCCGGGGGTCCCGTAGAATGGACCCCTTCCCGCCAAGATGAAACAGGGCCCCTGTTCAACAATCAGTTTATCCCACATGGAGCTGGATGCGTTCCAAGAAAAACCCGGTTGTATCCTCCTTCCCCCAGGCAGAACCCAAGCCCAGGGCGGCGGTCCATTCCCTGGGGTGTCGGTTGAACCATGCCGAGGCGGACTCCCTCCGCCAACATTTGGAATCCGCCGGATACCAGGTGGTCCCCTGGGGGGAGGCGGC
>Ga0224495_10002159_pt1 | contig 13105 bp, 15 predicted proteins | sample SF_Jul11_sed_USG_FD_168128 | JGI IMG/M metagenome (GOLD analysis project Ga0224495, IMG submission 168128) | Sediment microbial communities from San Francisco Bay, California, United States - SF_Jul11_sed_USGS_4_1 | ecosystem: Environmental > Aquatic > Marine > Sediment | place: USA: California... | reverse complement strand
GCTTCGCCGCTCAGCGAGGCGAGCGTATCTCGCGAGCGACGAGATGCAAGATGCCGAAAATGTTCATCAGCGAACAGGATTGCCAAAATCTCGATCGGGCCCTGAGTCTGGAATGGCTTGAAACAAACGGCCGGGGAGGGTTTGCATCCGGCACGGTGGCCGGCGCCAATACGCGGCGGTACCATGCGTTGTTGTTGATCGCGCGAAAGCCGCCGGCCGATCGGCTTGTCCTGGTGAATCATCTGGAAGAATGGATTGATCTCGACGGCCGTTCAATCCCTCTTTCGACGAATCTTTATCCTGGCGCCGTGCATCCCGCCGGATATGTCCATTGCACTGGATTTTCTTCGACGCCTTGGCCGACATGGGTCTTCGACTGCGGCGGGGCTGCCATTCAACGTGAAATCTTCTGCGTGCCTGGTCGAGATCTCGTCGTCGTGCGATGGAAGGCGATCGGCGCGAAGCCGATCGCCACGATCCTCCGTGTCCGGCCAATGCTCAGTGGGCGCAATTATCATGCGACTCATCACGAAAATGGAACCCTCTCGACGGATACGTCAATCGGGCCGGCCAGGGTGGTGTGGCAGCCATACCCCGATGTGCCGGCTGTGCGGGCTGTTCACTCAGGGGAGTACCGCCACGAACCGGATTGGTATCGGCTGATACAGTTTCCCGCCGAACGCCACCGGGGACTCGATGGCGAAGAAGATTGGTGGACGCCTGGTGAGTTTCGGTTCGAACTGAAGCCCGGAGAAGATCACACCCTGGCATTGACGAGTGAAGCGGTGGATCGGCTCGATATCGATGCGCTTGCTAAGCGTGAGATTACAAGACGCGCGCCGTTCGATCGGACCAAGCAGGCTGCCGACCCCTTGGCCAGCGCACTTCAGCGGGCTGCCGAGGCGTATCTGTCTGAGCGAGGCGCAGGGCAGACGGTGATTGCCGGCTATCCTTGGTTCACCGATTGGGGCCGGGATACATTCATTGCCCTGCCGGGCCTTTGCCTCGTCACCGGGCGGCACGAAACAGCATGGCGCATCATCGAGTCGTTTTCGGCCCACGTCTCGGAAGGCATGGTCCCAAATCGGTTTCCTGATGCCGGTGAGCAGCCTGAGTACAACACCATCGATGCCTCACTCTGGTTCATTCACGCCATCGGCCGCTATCTCACCTACAGCACCGACGAGGCTCGCGTCCGCGCCACAGCCTGGCCGGCCGTCCAACAGATTATCGATGGCTATCGGCGAGGTACCCGGTACAACATCCGCATGGATGGAGACGGGCTCATTGCTGGCGGTGTGCCAGGCGCACAACTGACATGGATGGATGCGAAGGTGGGGGATTGGGTCGTGACGCCGCGCTATGGAAAACCGGTTGAAATTCAGGCCTTGTGGGTGCGGTCGTTGGAGGTTGGGGCAGATCTCGCTACGAAATTCGGTGACTCGGCCTATGCCGCGCGTTGTCGGAGAGACCGGGCATTGGCTGTTCAGTCCTTTCGTGCCAAGTTTTGGCACGAAGCGGGAGGCTATCTCTACGATGTGATCGATGGTCCTGACGGCAGCGATGCGTCGATCCGTCCCAATCAACTCTATGCCCTCTCCCTCTGCGACGATCTGGTGACTAAGGAGCAAGCCGACGGCATCATTCGAGTCGTCCAAGATCAGCTCCTCACACCAGTGGGGGTGCGGACACTTTCGCCAACAGACCATCGGTATCGGCCGCGCTATGAAGGAGGAGTGGTCGAGCGGGATGGCGCCTACCATCAAGGGACGGTCTGGCCGTTTTTGCTCGGCCCGTTTCTGACTGCGTGGTTCACTGTATTTGGAAAGAACGTCAAGGCGAAGACCCAAGCCAGAGCGTTTCTCAATGGGCTGGAGAGGCACCTATCGGACGCCTGCTTGGGGCAGATTTCAGAAATTTTCGACGGGGACGAGCCGCATCATCCACGTGGATGTCCGGCCCAAGCCTGGTCAGTGGCGGAGCCGCTACGCGCGATGGTGGAGGATCTCGGAATCTCGATAGCGCCGGAAACCACTCGCCCCAGGCGTATCACGGTACGCTCACGCAAAGGGACCAAGGGACCTACCGCTTCACAGACAAAGATGCCGACACCACGGAAACCTCCGCGGTAGTCTGTAAGATTCACAAGCACTTCTGCTACAATCATCCGTCTCTACGATCCGAGAAGCAACCGATCTGCTGTGCTGTGAAAAGAGTTGCGAGTTTCTAGTTTCTGGTTTCGTGCTGCTCAAAGCCCGCTCCGATAACCCGAAACTCGAAACCAGAAACCCGAAACATGCTCCATGGAACATGTTTCTCAGCGAACTGCCATGAATCATATGAGTTAGGAGGCGGCATGCTACTGAATATGAATAACCGAAAGAGTCGGTGGGTGCTGATTGGAGCAGTCTCCGCGATGACTGCATTGTTCGTTGGACCGACGGCGACGCGGTCGGCCTTGGCCGAGGAGTTGCCAAAAGAATCGATCTTGCCCCTTGGAGTTGCCAACAAGGCGATTCACGCGGCACTGGAAGCGTGCAAAAAGGATGGGTATCGCGTGAGTGCATCGGTGGTCGACCGGGCCGGTGTTTTGCGCGCCATGGGGAGGGCCGACGGCGCAGGGCCGCATACAGTCGACAGCAGCCGGAAAAAAGCCTATACGGCGGCAAGTATACGACGGGCGACGACAGAATTGGCGGACCTCATCAACAAGATTCCTACGCTGCAGGGGCTTCGTGACATGAACAGCGAGATATTGATTGTCGGCGGGGGATTGCCCATCGAGATCGGCGGCGAGATGGTCGGTGGGATAGGGGTCGGCGGGGCGCCGGGCGCCCATCTTGACGATGCCTGTGCGCAGGAGGGACTCGACGCCATTGGGGCGGCGCCCAAGGTCGCCGCGCCCAAGTGAAGCAACGGCTGTGGCCGACCGTTCTCGGCGGCATCAGTTTGCTGTGGAGTGCGTGCAACAGTAACATTCCGGAACCTGTCTCCACGGAAGTGCCGTCGACCGGCCTTCGATTGACCATTGTGCGAACAGCGACCGATCCGTTTCTGCAACGGTTCAACCTGACCATGACAGCGGCCGGATCAGGCGGCTGCTCCTCTACCACGGAGCTGTTTCCCGACACGGGCTATGCCGGACGTCGAAACGTTTATCTGGCGGCGAAGGGAATGGTGTATGTGGTAGGGCAGTTCGATGCGCGAATTATCGATCCGCGGGATTGTCGGACGATACTCTCCGAGTTCCGCCATTTGGATCGCCACGTCGTCTTTCTTGGCAGTTTCGATCAAAACATGGAACGGCAATGGGCGTATATCTCAGCCGCTGAACGCCAGGAGCTGCCGTTTGAGAAACGGTAGCGTCAGTTGACCCCGAAGCCGGGCCACGGTAGGTTCACATGGGAAAGTTGAAGAGAAACCAGAAGCCACGAAAGCGGGCGGCCTCGGTTGCAACTTCGGCAGCACTGAGGGACAAAAGTAAGTATGACGAAAACCACTCTGCAACCGGTGAATCTGGCCGAAACGAACGCCAAACTACGCCGTTGGTATCAGGAGCATCCCGACCTGGCGACGAGACAAGTCTTATTTCAGGATCGAATTCTGGAGTGGGTCGTGGAATCGATGAAATTCGAGAACGAACCGGTGACTATGGGCCGCCTTCAGGAACTTCTGGCCAACCGGAAGAGCACCAGGCCGGCAGGGTAAGTTCTACTCGCTACTTCGATACCGCAGAGGGTCTCAAGTCATATACGCACGTAGCCGAACGCCTTGCAGTTTCTCTGGCGAATACTCTCCAGGACACGATCGCCTCTGATCCTGCCACGCTGAGTGTTACCCCCGAATGGCTCTGCCTTCGCCATCGTGAACTGGCTGGAGCGCTCTTCCCCGATTGGGCGGGCCGGTTTCGCGATCGGAACGTGCAGATCGGTCGGCATCAGCCTCCACCGTTCTATGAAGTGCCTGTTCAAATGCGGCTATTCTGCGATGATCTCACCGCGCGATTGAAGCATATCCGGACGGAAGAGCCGGATGTGCGAGCGATCGCTGAACTGTTGGCTATGGCTGACGGACGGTTTCAATCTATTCATCCGTTTCGAGATTTCAACGGACGAATTGGCCGCGTGCTTCTTGTTGCGTTGCTTCATGTAATGGGTCTTCCAGGCGTTCCAATTGTCCCTGAAGGACCGGAGTTTCGGCAAGCCTATCTCGACGCCTTGGATGTTGCCGACCGAGAGGATTACGGGCTGCTGACCGAGATGTGGCTGCGGCGTCTCGAAGCAGCGTTGTAAGAGAAGCCGCATCGATCATGAACCAACCCATTGTCGGCTATCATCTCGACGAATTTGGCGACTGGGTGGCAGATCTGGCCTGCGGTCATGGACAGCATGTGCGGCATCAGCCGCCGTTTTTCAGCAGGCCCTGGGTGCTGACGGAGTCTGGGCGGAATCAGTATCTTGGTACCTTCCTGAACTGCAAGAAGTGCGAGGAGTCTCCGGATGAACCGTCTTGCTTACCATGAACCCACATCAGACGTTCTCCCGTTCCCTACTTAATTGCGATAGCAAGTCCTGGTCGGATCATTGTCCGGGGAGTTGCGCGCGCAGTTGGGGCCCATAGGCCTCGGTATCCTGACATAGCCCTCAGTCGTATGCCCTTTGTCCAAGATCGCATAATGAGACTCGTGACACGCTCCTGAACAGCCTGGGATCGTCGGAAGCGGATTGTTGAGGGGAACGGTTTTCCCTCCGATCGGGATAAATCGTGGATGGGTAATCGTCATCCCTCCGGGGGCTGTTTGTTCCGGTGGTGATGACTGCTCAACCCGTGTCGTAAATGTCGGGCGAGCCTGTGCCGGCCTCAACACTGTAGCCCATGTCGGATCATCGGGGGCGACGAGAAACGCGTTGGTCCCGCGATGGCATTCGGTGCAAGGCACCGTTCCCGGAGCAAATCCCTGCTCGGGGTCGCGGAGTGAGGACAGCGTGATTTCCGCCGTCTCCGGGGTCCAACTGGAACTCGACGAACTCGGATCGTTTCCCCAAAAACAGGCATGCCCGGTCGCGGCGCTTTGGCAGATGACTTGGAATGTCCCGCTGTTCCGCCCGAGCGCAATACAAGCGCCTCGAACGGTTGGGGAGGCGTATGACCAGACGCTCGCAAGCGTGGTGCTGTCGGCTTGAACCTTGTCCAGATGATTGGGGGTCAGCAGGATCGTCGTGAGATTGCCGTGGTGTTCCCATTCGGATGCGGATGACTTCCAATCAGGTGGAATCGGAACGCCTTTCGAGCGGCACGTATTCATGTAGTCAGTATCGCTTTCGCTCGTAGTCAGAACAGCCACTGATCGAGCTGGTCCGGAGGGTTTGGCCTGCACGACTTTGTCTGGAGATTCGATGAACAAGCAGCCGACGAGGAGTACGCAGGCCAAGGCCAAGGCGTAGACCCTGAGCGATCTCCCTGCTCGTGCAAGCTTCCCGATGTCCATCAAACCAACCCCTTCTGTACGCTCTGTTCCGATCAGGCCACCTCGTAATACTCGGCAGGGGAGGATGTCAAGATACGCTCTCCGGGCGATAGGCTCAACTCTCGATGATCGTTGGGCGAGTGCCTTCAGGAGAGATCGCGGAAAGCCCTAAGCCTGCCTCGGTCCAAGGCTGCAGGGTGGGGCCTTTGTATCGATAGCCTCCTTGGATGGGATCTGTCGAAAGCAGTAACGGCGTATCCAGATCCAAGATCTCAAACCCCTTCATGCCTAAGACCAGGCTGAAGGAACAGCCCATCGCAATACGTGACTCCAGCATGCCGCCGATCATGAGCTTGAGTCCTGAAGCCAACGTGAAGGCGGCGATTTCTTGAGCTTCGACGACTCCGGTTTTCATGATCTTGATGTTGATGTAGTCCGCCGCGCCTTGCGTGATGACCCTGCGCGCGTCGTCGAGGGAGCGTACGGATTCATCGGCTGCAACGGGGATGCCGGTTTCTCGTCGAATGGCGGCCATGCTGTCGAGATCGTCCCGCACCACTGGCTGTTCCAGCAGGACCATCACCGCGCCGAATTGTTGGACGCCCTTGGCAAAGGCCATACATTCTTCGCGTGAGAATCCCTGATTGCCGTCACCGATGAACGAGATACCGGGTAACGTTCGGTGCAGCGCTTCCAACCGGCGTATGTCTGCATCCACATCTTTGCCGACTTTCATCTTGAACAGACGAAAGCCCCGTTCATACCAGCCGCGCGCGAGCGATACCGTTTTTTCCTGTGTGGCGATGGGGATCGTAATGTCTGTGTCTCGCGGACGGACATCAGCTCCGCCCCAGAGCTGCCACATCGGAATCTTCGCATTCCGGCAGGAGGCGTCCAGTAGCGCAGTCTCAAGGGCGCAGCGGGCTGCCGGTTGCATAGGAGTGGTTTGAGTCATGCGGGCGGCTAGTTCGCGGTAATCGTGAACCGATTGGCCGATGAGTGACGGCGCAAGGTGGGCCAGCGTATTGAGGCAGGTTTCTCGATCTTCGCCCCCGACTTCCGGAAACGGCGCCGCTTCTCCATATCCGTATGTGCCATCGCCCAGCGTAATGCGTACAAAGACATTCTCTGCCACAACACGCGTGCCCGTGGCTACGACAAACGGGTCCGTGATGGGAATGTCGATGGGCCAGTACTCAATTTGTGCGATCACAGCAGAGGGAGGACCTGTCATGGAACATCCATCGGCGTTGCGTCGAGATCGGTTCTCATGTTCGGTCGTTCCGTCTTCATGCGCCGCGATTGTAGCAGAAATGTTTATGAACAAAGCAGGTTGGAATCGACGGTCGAGCGGCCGTCCAATAGGCTCATGAGAAACGATCTCCGACGGCGTTCTTTCGCCCCTTTCTTGCTGGCGCACCTCATTTCCCTTAGTAGTGCTTGACTTCGGTATCCAATGCGCCCAGGGTGATGCTATGACGTACTGAGCTACGCCGACTGTCCTGTCCCTCGCGCGTCATCTTCCCTTCCTGCGCGACTGATTCCCTGGTCTCCGCCGCTTCTACGCCAGAGTGTCCTCCGAAACGCTTGTCGTCATTCCTCTAACCTGAGGCGGTTCCCGCGTCTGGCTACGAGAAATGTCCCAACTCGCCCCTGGGTCGAGGTGTACGCGCCGGGCATGTCAGTCAATGCAGAAAAGGAGCGCAACTATGATCACCATCACGCCGACGGCTGAAGAGAAGATTCGCGAACTTATGCAAGAAGAAACGGACACGATTGGGCTGCGCGTGTACGTGAAGGGCGGCGGCTGCCATGGCTACCAGTACGGGATGGCCTTTGAGTCCAAGATGGATGACGACGACACTGTGATCAAAAAGGGCGACGTCAAGGTCATCATGGACTCCCAGAGTGCCCCACTGCTGGCCGGCTGCGAAGTCGATTTCCAGGACACGGTGCAAGGCTCCGGCTTTGCGATCAAGAACCCGCAGGCGAAAACAACCTGTGGCTGCGGCAGTTCATTCAGCGCATAAGGTCCTCGCATTCGGTCATCGGATCGGACATGCGAGCGAATGATAAGGAGACTGGATCATGGAAACCCTGTCACTCATCGGAACTACGAATAGAAAAGGCCAAGTCATCACCGATCCACGCGTGATGATGAGCGAGGCGCCTCGCACGCCGTCGTTTTTTACCGGCAGCGAAGTCATCAAGGAAGCCGTCAGACGCGCGAACGTCGATGTGATGGTGGCCTATCCCATTACGCCTCAGAGCGAGGCGGCCGCCCTGTGCGGGGAGCTCTTTGCCGAGGGCTATATCGGAGATTATTTCCGCGGGGAGAGCGAATTTGCGGTCATGTCACAGTGCGCCGGCGCCGCCTTCGGCGGGGCCCGTGTCTTCACGACGACCGCCGGGCCGGGAACCCTGCGAGCCATGGAAAACTTCCCGATGTGGGCCGGGTCCAGATTGCCGATCCAATGTATCGTGACCTGTCGAGGGATCAATTCACCGCTCTCGATTCAGCCGGATACGATCGAGATTGCCTATCTTATGCAGACCGGGATGTTGGTCTGGCACGCAGAAACCGCACAGGATTTCTATGACTGGATTCTCAAGGGTTACATGGTGTCGGAGGAGCCGGATGTCCACCTCCCCTTGGCCCTCTGTTGCGATGGCTTTTTCGTAACCCATACGAAGGATACGGTTGACCTGACTCCCGTCGATATGTGCCTGCCGCCCTACGATCCCTATCGGTCCCCGGTGCCCTGCATGGACATGGAATGTCCGCCGGTTCGGATGATGCGCGATCCCTTCGTGATGAAAAGCAACTACATCAGCTACGCTACGCACGCGAGCTGGCAACAGGAAGTCTGGGCTGCTGCGGAACGGTCCCGCAAACACACGATCGCCTGGCTTGACGGTCTGATCGAGACGGAGAACGTCGATGCCGACATCCTCATCGTCTCGTCGGGAACAGCGGTCTCCCAAGGGCGGGAGGCCATCCGCCTGTTGGCCGATGAAGGGATTCGTGTCGGACTGGTCAAGATCAAGACCCTGCGGCCCTGGCCGGAGGAAGAACTGCGCGAAGCGACTAAGCATGCCTCACATATTATTGTGCCGGAGTTCAATGTCATCGGGTGGCTGGCGCGAGAACTCAAAGCCACGCTCCCCTACACCGAGCGGATCATTGCCGGACCACGCGTCTGTGGCGGCATGACCATGCCGCCGGAAATCATCGTGGAGGAAATCAAGAAAGCGATCGGGATGCGATCCGGCGTGCTGGCCGGACGCGGGAGTTGAACATGACGCGAACGTCGAAGGACGGGATGACCGCAACAGAGCGCACCGTGGCGCTCAGCAGGGCTGAGAGGAGAGAACACCATGAGCAAGGAACGCATCACCATATCACCGGATCTCTACGACATTATGCCACCGGACTATCAGGATCTGGTCAACCATGCCACCTATGGTAAGGAAGACCGGGGATGGAAAGATATCGGGACATCCAAGGAACTCCTCGAACAACACTCGTTGTGCGCCGGGTGCCCCGAATCCATGGCGTTTCGGTACATTCTCGCCGCGCTGCCCAATCCGGAAGATACCGTCATGGTCGGCTCAACCGGCTGCACCAGCCTGGTCTTTCCGCACGTCGCCATCCACAACATCCACTCGCTGTTCGGCAATCAGAACGCGGTGGCGTCCGGGTTGAAGCGGGCCTTGACGGTCCGTTTCCCGAATCGCATCAAGGATGTGGTCGTACTGGCGGGAGACGGCGCGACGGTGGACATCGGCCTGGACATGACACTCCAGGCGTGGTTCCGGCAGGAGAAATTCACCACCATTTGCTTCGACAACGAACTGTACGCCAATACCGGCGGGCAGGAAAGCGGACTCATGCAGAAAGGGTTCGTCGCCAAAATGGCTCCGGTCGGCAAACTCTTCGACAAGGTGCGCCTTCCGGAGATCGCACGGGAATCCGGCTGCCATTACATCGTGAACTGCACGGTGAGCAAACCATCGCTCGTCGAGCGGGTCGTGCGCAACGCGGTCTTGATCGCGCGGGAAATCGGCCCAACCTATCTCCAGCTCTACACGCCCTGCATTTTGGAGATCGGCAAGGACAGCCAGGAGGGATTACAGGAAATGCGCGACGCGGAGAAACCGAACGAGCGGTTTGCGTTCAAGGAATATATCAGTGAGCCGGCGAAGGCGCTCCTGGCAGACATCGCTGCCAAGGCGAAAGACAAGAAAGCCGCCGCGAAACAATTGGTTTCGTAACAGCCATATACATTACCCCCGCAACCGCGGGTCACAGAGAGAGTGAGGTGTCGAATGAGTCTCAATTATGTGAAATTCACGCCAGGATTCGACGTGTTCATGCCGAAAGAATATCGGGATATGGTGGAGCACGGTCCCTTCGGGAAGAAAACGACGGTCTCGCAGATGGGTAGCTTCAAAGAAATTCTCGAGGAGCATCCTATGTGCGCCGGGTGCGCCATGACGCTGTTCATCCGGTTAGCCATTATCGCCTTCCCGAATCCCGAAGACACGATTACGGTCGGGACAGCCGGATGCGGCCGACTGGCCATTTCGCAGGCCGCCATTCCCTTCGTGTACGGCAATTACGGCGATCAGAACGGGGTTGCCAGCGGGTTGTCGCGCGGATTGCGGATCCGGTTCGGCGACCAGCCCAAGGATGTCGTCGTGATGGCCGGTGACGGCGGCACGGCCGATATCGGTTTTCAACAAGTCCTCCATTCCTGGTTCCGGAAGGAACGGTTCACGACGATCATGCTGGATAACGAAGTCTACGGCAATACGGGCGGACAAGAGAGCGGCATGACGGTCAGAGGCGCGGTGCTCAAGATGGCCCCGCTCGGCAAGAAATTCGAAAAGATGGACATGGTCGCCATGGCGAAGATCGCCGGCTGCGCCTACATCGCCACCGTCGTGCCCAACAATCCACGGCGGGTGGAAAGTTGTATCAAGAAGGCGGTCCTGATCGCACGAGAGGTCGGTCCGACCTATATTCAAGCCTATACGTCCTGCAACATCGAGTATGCGATCCCGACCGACCAGGTGATGGCGGATGCCAAGACCGTCGAAGATGATCGCTACAAATTCACCGAGTACGTCAGCGACGAAGCCAAGGCGTACTTGATGGAGCGCTACGGCTACAAGGAGTTTCTTCAGAAGCCGGCGGCGGCAGCGGTCCTGACGGCATAACGGCATGGGTGGAAGATTCGGACGTATGGTCCACACGACACGCCTGAATTTTCCACCAGTCGGCCGACAGATCCTGCCGGAGAACGAACGCGAGTCGTATCATGGCCGACCGTTATCTTGCCGGACGGATCTGAGCCCCAACCATCCATGACCAAGGCATCGTCACGCTGCAGACCACTCCGACACCTCATCCGGGAGGCAATCGATCATGCAAACACTCGATATTCATCGTCCGGAGATGCCCGATCTGCAGTTTGCCCTGTTGGTCACGGCCCTGTGCACGTCTCGTCTGACTGCGCTCAACATTTCGGACCAGATCCGCACAAAGATATTCGATCGCTGTTGGGCGCTGGTGCACGACGGCCCGCCGCCTGGCAGGCCGGAAGAGCGGGTACTTGACTTGCGACCCTGGACCGAGCTGACATTGGACGCGATCGTCCAAACCATTCGCAGCATCCTCACGCAGGCTGGTATTCAGATGCTCACTTGGGACCATTCCCCCAGCGACTCGACGCGGATCAGCGCCCCTGCGGCGCAACCATTAATCGATCGATTTCAGCAGCTGTATCCTCAAACCTCCATGGCCTATGACGCAGACGTAGAGGCTGCAGAGACGACACAGGACTGGAGAGATGACTGCGGATCTGAAGTCCGGCAGCTGGTCGGTGAAATGGCTGTGTTGATGGCAACATTGTCTCCGGCATTGAAGCGTCGCGCCCTGGACCTTGCGGCCCACGGAAAGGACGAAGAGTTGATCGCCACGCTGATGAAGGGGGCCGATGTCCTGCGAGACAGCGGGTACATGTATTTAACGTGGGCCCGCCATTATGCGGGACTGGCCGAGGACCAAACCAAAGTAGCTGAAGAGGCGGATGAGGTGAGTTGAGCGTATCGTATCCTGAGTATGGTGAGCAGCTTGCGCAACAGGCCGTGAGCGCCACCCGTGACACATTCCACGCCTGCATGAAAGGGCGTACATCATGACACTGACACCGTTGCACGATTGGGTATTGATCCGAACCGGGAAGCCGAACGAAAAAAGTTTCGGCGGCATTCTCATTCCGGATGCCGCGCAAGAGAAACCGGAGGAGGGAGAAGTCCTCGCCGTGGGGACTGGCCGTTTGGTCGAGGATAAGGATTCGAAGGAGAAAATCAAGAAGAAGACATTTGTGAAGACGACCCTCAAGCCGGGCGAGCATGTCCTGTATAAACAATACGCCGCCAGAGAAGTGGAGGGCGACGATAAGGAGCTGGTGCTGGTTCGTGAAGAGGATGTTTTGGGCTATCTGCGGTAAGGGTAGTGCGAGATGTGAAAAGTACAACGTAAAAAGTGAGACGTAAGATGCGAGGGGGGAGTCTTCTCAAAGGGAGGCTCCCTCTTTTGTTTGGTGAGCCTGAAAGGGGGAGGGAATCCTCGGCCGGAAAACGTCTCCCCATAAAAGACACGGCGTAATATGGGCGTGACTGCGTGCGCTGGCACACCCAAGCGCCGGCCGGCCGATGAGTAACAGTGCAAGGCTGGATAACGCATTCAGGCAGGTCTCCCGATCTTCGCCTCCGACTTCGGGAAAGGGCGCCGCTTCCCCATAGCCGCAGGTACCATCGTTCAGTGTGATGCGGACAAAGACATTCTCTGCCACAACACGCGTGCCCGTGGCTACGACAAACGGGTCTGTGATGGGGATGTCGACTGGCCAGTACTCAATTTGTGCGATCACAGCAGAGGGAGAACCTGTCATGGAACATCCATCGGCGTTGCGTCGAGATCGGTTCTCATGTTCGGTCGTTCCGTCTTCATGCGCCGCGATTGTAGCAGAAGCAACGTCACGCTGACCCAGCTTCTCTCGGTTGCTGTCTGTCCGTTGTGCAGATTTGTGTGCTGGAGACAAGAAATTGTCTCGGTGAGATCAGCAGAGGAGGCTGGAACGGTACCCATATCTGAATAGTTCCAATTATATATTTCGAAAAGGCTGAGTTCTCAATCGGTTATACAATTACAGCCGGCATCTCACCGCCGCAGTTCTTGTGGACAATTCGAGGCATTGTGTTTGCTAAAAGATCAATGGTTTCGATGATATCCAGAGTGTAATTGTTCAGGGAGATCCCGTCAGTGTTCAGGGAACGGATGACGGACTCCTGTTGCTCAGGAGGGTGTGATGCAGAAACAACTGGTCTTGGCGGGATTGGCGGGGATCGGCATGCTGATGCTTGCGGGATGCGTGGCACATGGGCACCATCCCAATGTCGGGCTTGGAGTATCAACCGGGGGGGGCGCGCCGCCGCCGGTCATTGCAGGAGGCCCGCCGCCGTGGGCACCGGCTCATGGGCGGCGAGCGAAAGAAGCGAGGTACCGGTATTATTACTATCCGTCGAGCAGCGTGTATTTCAATGTTGCCACAGGTGGCTATTTTTATA
>Ga0224495_10002158_pt1 | contig 13109 bp, 10 predicted proteins | sample SF_Jul11_sed_USG_FD_168128 | JGI IMG/M metagenome (GOLD analysis project Ga0224495, IMG submission 168128) | Sediment microbial communities from San Francisco Bay, California, United States - SF_Jul11_sed_USGS_4_1 | ecosystem: Environmental > Aquatic > Marine > Sediment | place: USA: California... | reverse complement strand
ACCACGGTAAGCGGGGTGCGCAATTCGTGCGACACATTTGCGACGAAATCACGGCGCATGCTTTCGATTCGCTCGAACTGCGTGATATCGCGGCTGATCAGCAATCTCTTGTCCCCGCCGTAAGGAATGAGTTTGATGGACAAAACCATGTCGTCATGGCGTGCCGGTCGCATCATCAGCGGTTTGCTGAAATCGGATTCATGGATATACGCTATGAACTCCGGCTGCCTCACCAGATAAGTAATGTCCTGCATGAAATCGTGTTCGGCATCGAGATAGAAATGCTGCTGGGCGATCGGATTGAACCATTCGATGCGATTCGCGTCGTTCAGGATGACCACCCCCTCGGGCAAGGCGGCAGTGGCCTGCTCCAGGTACTGCAATTCGGCAGCCAGTTTTTGTTTGGTCTGGATATGCTTTTTGACCATCCTGTACAGCTGCGAGAACACATCATCCCAGATTCCTCCTGCTTCAGGTATGGTTTCAGGTCGCGCATCATTCAACCATGCTCCCAGCTTGTAAAGTTGTCTTGCGTGTCGCCCCATCAATATAAGCATCACCAGAAGCATGAACCACAGCGCATAAACTGCCGAGAACAATCCCCACAGCAGCAGCGCAATCAGCGCGCTGTAAATGACGGGCAAAATCAACCTGAGCCAGAAATCCGGCAAATCAATACTCCCTGATAAAACTGCTGGTTACAGGCTGCATGAACCCTCAGCCTGACCTTGGCCATCACCGACCGAAAAGCGGTAACCGCTGCCGCGTACTGTCTGGATAAGTCCATCCTTCCCGGCCGGCTCCAATGCGGCTCGCAACCGGCGGATATGTACATCGACGGTGCGTTCCTCGACGAACACTTGCGTGCCCCATACCTGATCGAGCAATTGCGAGCGGCTGTACACCCGTTCTGCATGAGTCATGAAAAAATGCAGCAGCCGGAACTCCGTAGGCCCGACTTCTATACTCAAACCCCTTGCGGTAACGCGATGGGTCGCTGGCGACAACTCCAGGCCCTTTGCCGTCACGGTTTCATCCGGCATCTGCGGAACATGGCGGCGCAACACCGCACGTATCCGCGCCATCAACTCTCGCGGTGAGAATGGCTTGGTGATGTAATCGTCAGCGCCCGACTCCAGACCCAATATCTTGTCGCGCTCCTCACCCCGCGCGGTCAGCATAATAATCGGAATGTCCTTGGTGCGCACATCCGAGCGCAACTGCTTTGCCAGGACCACGCCGCTTGTGCCTGGCAGCATCCAATCCAGCAAAATCAGGTGCGGCACATTGTTGCGTATTTGCTGCCAAGTGCTCTCAGCGTCTTCGGCGCGCAATGCCTGATATCCAGCCTGCATCACATTGAACGCCAGCAATTCCTGGATCGCCGGCTCGTCCTCCACGATCAATATGTTCGCTTTCATAGCCACTCCTTCATCCTTTCAGTTATGCCGCAAGGATACGAAGGTTTTGTGACGGTAATGTGACAGAATCACTCGGCCCGGTTATGCGCATGTAAGTGCTGCGCAGCATCTCCCGGCTGTTGATGAAGCAGCGAACCTGCCACCATGCCGATTATGCTCACCAGGAAGCCGGCGAATTGGGGCGGCAATGCGGCCTCGGGAGCGATGAACTCCATCGGCAACCAGACAGCGACGCCAAGCCCCATCGCCCAGTACGCCCCGATCGTGGTAGCGCGCGACCAGTACAACCCAGCCACCAGCGGCGTGAAGGCCAGCACCAGCGTCACTTTGTAGGCGTTCTCCACCATCTGGTGGATGCCGGTCTCCTGATCCAGCGACCACAGAGCGTAGAGCGTGACACATACGGAAAATATGCCTACCACCCAGCGGGTCATCACCAACATCTTGTGTTCGGAAAGATTTTTACGCGTCAACCAACCCTTGAGCACGTTCTCGGAAAGGGTAACGGATGGCGCCAGCAGTGTGCCGGAGGCCGTGCTCATGATCACCGAAAGCAGCGCACCATAGAAAATGACCTGCGCCAATAAAGGCAGATGCCCCTTGATCAGCTCCGGCAACAGCTTCTGGCTGTCCTCGTTCATCCATCTCGATACCAAGTCGGGGTCAATCAGGTTAGCCGAATACGCCATGAACAATGGCACAGCAGCAAACAAAAAATAGGCCACGCCGCCCATCACGGTTCCCCACACCGCCACGTTCTCATCCTTAGAGGAGTTGGAACGCTGGAATACATCCTGCTGCGGAATGGAACCGAATCCCATCGTCAGCAGGCCCGAAATGAATGCGACCATGGCTGCCATATTCAGTTCAGGCCAGAAGTGGAACTTGTCTTTGTCCGCCGCATGCTGAACAACAGGCGCCACTCCGCCGCTCATGTCGGCCAGCAATACCGAAATATAGATCAGGCCGATGACGATGACGATCATCTGAAAAAAAGTGGTCAGCGCCACCGACCACATGCCGCCATACAGCGTATAGAGCAATACAACTGCAGCACCGATCAGGATGCCTTGCGCCTGGGTGATCGTGCCGTCTGACAGGACGTTGAATACCAACCCCAGCGCGGTGACCTGCGCCGATACCCAACCGAGATAGGACAGCGCAATGGCAACACCGGCAATCACCTCGACTTTGTGCCCGTACCGCTCGCGATAGAAGTCGCCAATGGTCAGCAGATTCATGCGGTACAGCTTGCGCGCAAAGAATAGGCCGAACAAAACAAGGCACAGCGACGCGCCAAAGGGATCGGAGATCAGCCCGCCCATATCCTCTTCCATAAAGGTGGCGGGAATACCGAGTACGGTCTCGGCGCCAAACCAAGTGGCGAACACCATGGCCAGCACGATATACAGCGGCAAGGAGCGTCCGGCGGTGATGTAGTCCTTTGCGTTATGCACCTTGGTGGCGGCATACATGCCGATACCGATGGAAAAAACGAGATAAAGCACGACGAAACCGATCAGCATGATGGAACCCACCCTGAATTAAAAGAATGACGCGGATTCTAGCAGCCCCGCTGCGAAGGGCAAGTTGACCGTTTGTCATGCCGGATAGCCCGCTCAACTCCTTGTTGCGCGAAAGGGATTTATGGTACGTAACAGCTCTCTGCTGCGGGGGATCGCAAGCCCAAAAGAATAAAGCCGACGCAAACCAGGGGGGGGCGGCTTCATGAACAAATGGAACGTTTACAGCTCTTTTGCGTGGGTAGCCAAGTATTTGGCCACACCATCCGTTGATGCGCCCATACCGGGCTTCCCTTTACTCCAGCCTGCGGGGCATACTTCGCCATGCTCCTCATGAAACTGCAGCGCGTCAACCATCCGCAGCATTTCGTCGATGTTTCGGCCCAGAGGTGAATCGTTCACCACCTGGTGGCGAACTACGCCGGCACGATCGATCAGGAAAGAGCCGCGGTAAGCCTTGCCCTTTTCGTTTTCCACATCGTATGCCTTGCATATCTCGTGCTTGATGTCGGCCACGAGCGGGTAGCGTATCTGGCCGATGCCGCCTTTGTTGATCGGCGTGTTCTTCCACGCCAGATGGGAGTATTCCGAATCGATGGAAATGCCGATCACCTCGACATTACGCTTCTGGAATTCCTCGAGACGATGATCGAAAGCGATCAGCTCGGAAGGGCAGACGAAGGTGAAGTCCAGGGGATAGAAAAAAACAACACCATATTTGCCGGCAATATGTTTCTTCAGGTTAAAAGTTTCATTGAATTCGTTATTCCCCATCACGGCTACAGCATTGAAATCTGGCGCGGCTTTGCCGACGAGTACTGCCATGTCTGTCTCCTGGAATTTGTGGTTTGTAGGCGTTCAGGCTATTCAGATAGCCCCGGATCGCGTATGCGCGCACTGACCAGACATTATTTCGAAAATCATGTGCAGCGCGACCGCACACGCGATATAAAGCAGCGCAGCAGTAACGTACGAAGCGTAATATTGGGCGACGCGTGACGCATATTCAGTCGCACTCATATCAGCAAAACGCCCGGAAAACAGATAAAAGGTAGCATTGGAAAACATGAATGCGAAACTGCAAGCCGCCCATGCTGCCAGAGCCAATCCGATCAGCCCCTTGCCTTGCATGGAGTGCCGCAACGCTAACCAGCGGCTAGTGTCACCGTCTTTTGGTGACTTAGCCGAATGGCTATGCAAAGCAAACCAGCGCCCGACCAGCCACAAGCTGCCGTAAGTCGGAATCAGGAACCAGTAAGCGGGCGTCATGCACCAATCGCTGATCCCCTGAACGGAAGTCGCGTAAAAATCGATCAAGCCCGCTTCAATGATCAGAACGGCAAAAACTGCCGCAGATGCACGCACAGACCTGGCCATATACAAGCCGCCCAGGAAGAAAACAGCGTAGGAAGCATCGGGCAGTGAAATTGCAGAACCGAAATGTTCAAAGCGGGTTGCCGCCATCAAAGCGGCCAGAGCGGCATAAATCGCCACAGATCTGATTTGAATTTTATTCATTACATCTCCTGATTTGATCCTGAATTAATGTTCGCAACAGTACACCAAGCCGGACAAATTGCAAAGGCGGTAGCCGCATTTACCTGTCAAAACCTTTCGATAACTACTCAGCGATCAAAAATAATAAGTTGCGTTGAGAGAAAAGTTGCGTTCCCGCATCGGGTAGGCATTGTATTTGCCAGGCGTGAAATTGCTTGCAACAGCGTAAGTGAAATATTGCCTGTTGAACATATTATTCACCGCTGCGGCCAGCAACCACGAACCTTTCCGGTGAGACAGCTTCATGTCCACCGTGATGTAGGCCGGCATGTGTTGCCCGAAGGTATCAGCCTGGTCGTTGTCGAAATGCTGCTCGCCCACGTAAACCGCATTGGCATTAAATGTGTCTTGTTCAGATACTTTCCATGACGAGGAAAGTGCGAAACGATGCCGCGGCACCAACGGAATATCGTTCCCTGATACATTTACGCCTCCATAAATACCTTCGCGGAATTTGGCCACCGTATAGCTATAGGCTGCAGTGATTTCGAGTGCACCGGTGAAATTGTATGCACCTTCCAATTCCATGCCATAGCGGCGCGTCGGTGAAAGATTAACATTAGCTCCGAAAGCCCCAACCAAACTATTAAAATGAATTTCATTGTTCAGGTTCATTTGAAACAACGCTGCTCTCACTTTATTAATTTCACTCTTATAACTTATGCCCACTTCGCCATCGTGCGATGTCTGCGGCTCCAGAATAGTAATTCTCGAGTCGTATGAAGGAGCTCCGTTATAACCAAAAATCTCATCCACCGTCGCTATCCTGAAACTTCGGCCTATACGTGCAAAAAAAGACAAGTCCTGATTCAAGTTCCGGCGCAGCCCGATTTCATATGAATTCACAGTGTGCGTTCGATTGCCCGAAGCGTATGACGCAGGGTTAACGGCATCACTGGCTTGGTAATCTACATGTTGTGAACGTATACCCAACGTTACCTTGGTTTCTACGCCAAACTGCGCAGTATTCTGCGCATACAATCCACCGTTGGATTGCTTCGCTAGAACGTGCGCCGACAGAGTGCCACTACTCGAGCGACGTGAATCGTAATCCCATTTGGCCAGATCAGCACCGACGATCAGTTCATTACCAGAACTGCCAATTTGGAATAGAGTTTTCACGCGTGGAGTAAAGGAAAACAAATTTAGACTTGTATCCAAATAATCTCCACCACAACTACAGTAATAATCAAAGTACGCCTGTTGCTTTGTATCCCGGTATGAAAGCTCTCCGGCAAACTGACCAAAATCGAGCTGCTGAACGGTTCCGAGGCTGACATGTCCACCATCGCGCTTGCCATAATCCAGCGGGGTCGAAGTTCCGCGCGGATCGGCGGCTAACTCGTTCATTCCAACGCTTGGGTCAACCGTACGCGATCCGGGGTAACGAAGATTCTGCGTATCAGCACCAAATTTGATGACGGCATCGCCACGTCCCATATCTGTACGCAAATCAGCTTCCAGATTCTTTTGTGCGATATCGTTATTGGTGCGATAGTTGGACGAATACATACCGCTGGCAGTAACGCGCATGCCGACATGGTCGCCCGCTCCTGAAAGTGCAAGCTGCCATTCCCTGGTATCGTAACTTCCCAAACCAATGCCCGCATTGCCGCGCATTTCTTTTCCGGGATGCTTGGTAATGATATTGATTGTGCCGCCAGTCGCGCCGCCGCCATAAAGCACGGATCCGCTGCCGTTGATGATTTCGATGCGATCTATCGATTCAAGCGGAATCGCTGACCAGCGTATCGAAGTCAGCTGGATGTCGTTGAGGGGCTGCCCGTCCAGCAACACGAGCGTGTTTTGATTTCCGGTCATGCCGAATCCGCGCAAGTCGATTGCCATATCCCGGGTGCCGTCATTGCTGCGCACCTGAATTCCGGCCTGCAAAGAAAGCAGTTCCGGCAAAGTTTTGGCGGCACTATGTTCGATTTCATCAGCGGTTATCACAGTCACATCTACTGTGGAGTTTTCTGGAGTAGCAACAAACCGATCGGGGGTTACAATCACCAACTCCATCGGAGTTTCGGCATACGCGGCGTATGGAAGCGCGATCGCCGCAAATAGTGCAAGTGTAAATAGCTTGTGTTTCATTGTTGTTCCCTGAGTAAATCCCAAGCGTCCCCGCTGGGAAATGAATAATCAGGAAATCTGTGGGTGGAATGATTGTTGAATGTTGCCGCACTAAGTGGAGAATGCATATGTTGTGCGGCAGGCTTCCCGACGCGCCACCCGCAGCATCTCCTGTACCGTTGCTCTCAGGCCGGTATCCGGGCTCACAAGTCTTGATTTGCCGCCTTCCCATAAGATTCCCCAGGGGGACTGCTCACAGTGGCATACTGGCAAATCCGCACTTGCTTACCGTTGCGGGGGCAGCTCAGGCATAGGAAAATATATTTTCCGCACCTGCTTCCCGTTTAACCCATCTGCTTCCAGACGGACACCTCAAAGCGGTACGCACTTTACCACAATATGGATTCAACTCCTGCAAAACCGACACTTTTTCCTTCCCCTACAAATAGCTTGCACAAGGCCTTCTTAGCGTTTGACTTATCAGCACTTTTCAAATTATAGTCAGCACATGGAGAACGAATTGGCCGCACTCGAAGATAAGCTCGCGCAACTGATAAAAGTCAGTGGCAAGCTGCGCACTGAAAATAACCAGTTGCGCCAGGAGTTAGCGCACGCTCTCAGCAACAATCGCCAGTACAGCGACAAACTGGTAACAGCCAAAGTCCGACTGGAAAAGCTGTTGCTTACACTCCCAGAAGACCAGACATGAGCACAATAAAAACCCTGGATGTCAAGATTCTCGACCGGGAATTGCGCATCGCTTGTCCCGAGGAAGAACGTGCCGAATTGCTGGATGCGGTAGCTTATCTGGACAAGAAAATGCGCGAAATACACGATACCGGCAAGATCGCCAGCGTAGAACGCATCGCGCTAATGGCTGCGCTCAACATCACGCACGAATTGCTCGGCATGAAAGTCGGTCGCGGAGTTGACCTTGCCGACTTTACGCGTAGAATGAGTGCCATGCAGGAAGCGATCGATGAAGCGTTAGCTGAACAAGAAAAGCTGTTTTAACTATTTCAGTTTGTCCCCTGCAGTGTTCGTCAGGCTCATAATTCTTTGAACCCATAAGCTACGGCTTAGGCTGCTACCCTTGATGTTACTGTTGTGCGCGTCCAACCAAGGATGTACCTGATGTAACTGGAAAGCGGCCCTCTTGAACCCAGGTTCAAGATGCTGAGTCAACGGCACAGGCGGGGGACTCTATTCCAGTGCGACTTTGATGATCTCGGGTCGCACTTTTCATTTTCGGGATCTATCCATGCGCTATTGGCTGATGAAATCCGAACCCTCCGATTGCAGCGTCGACGACCTCGAAGCGTTACCCGACCAGACAGTGGCCTGGTACGGAGTGCGCAATTATCAGGCGCGCAACTTCATGCGCGACCAAATGACGGTCGGAGATGGCGTGCTGTTCTATCATTCCAATTGCAAGGAACCGGGCATAGCCGGCATCGCCAGGGTCAGCAGCACCGCTTATCCAGACGCCACGCAGTTCAACAGGAAGAGCAAATACTTCGATCCAAAGGCCACGCCGGAACAGCCACGCTGGATCAATGTGGATGTGCAGCTGGTGAAGAAGATCGCGCTGATCCCCATAGAAGAGCTGCGCAAACATTCCGAACTTGAACGCATGCGCACGCTGCAAAGAGGCAATCGCCTGTCGATCACGCCGGTTGATCCTGCCGAGTGGAAGTACATCACCACCAGATTGGCACGCGTCTGATGGAATGGTATGCAGCCTATCTGGTGCTCGGCTCAATTGCCGGATTCCTGGCCGGCATGTTCGGCGTGGGCGGTGGTTTGGTATTGGTGCCCGTGCTGATATTTTTGTTCGACTCACAGAAGTTCCCCGCTGAACATATGCTGCTCCTCTCACTCGGCACTTCGATGGCGGCTATCCTGTTCACTTCACAGGCAAGCCTGCGCGAGCATCATCGCCACGGCGCGGTAATCTGGCGCGTGGTGCGAAACATCACACCCGGCATTTTGCTTGGAACAGGCATCGGCGCAATGCTCGCAGCAACGATCCCGACAAGCGGGCTGGCCATATTCTTCGCACTATTCGTATATACCGTAGCTGCGCAGATTCTGCTCGGCGTTCGCCCACACGCTTCGCGCCAATTACCCGGCATGGCTGGCATGACGCTGACGGGCTTACTCACCGGGAGCTTGAGCAGCCTGGTCTCGATTGGAGGCGGATCCATCGTCGTGCCATTCCTGGTCTGGTGCAACGTTCCGCTGCGCAAAGCGATCGGCACATCTGCCGCGATCGGTTTTCCGGTCGCGATCGGCGGCACGATCGGCTATATTTCCATCGGCATGAACGTAGACCTCCTGCCAGCAAACAGCCTGGGCTTTGTCTATCTGCCCGCATTGTTCTGGATTGCACTGGCCAGTTCCTTCACGGCTCCGCTCGGAGCAAAAGCCACCCACCACATGAAGACCGCTCTATTGCGCAAACTCTTTGCCCTGCTGTTGCTGGTGCTGGCAACAAAGATGTTGTGGAAAGTTCTGGGCTGACACACAAATATCGGGTTGCCTACAACAATCATTTCGTTAGTGAGTTAATTAATCAATGACCCATGGTTCCTGACAAACAAAAGGATGCATCCAGATCCGGCGTCAGCTTGTGGGACACGGGACTCTGGCTCGATGAACTGGCACGGACATTCGCGCCCGCGGAAGTCGAGGCGATGCGCCGCGCCTGCGATCTGGCCGAACCGCTCTATGCCGGCCGGGTAGAACTGACCGGCACGCCGCTGATGCAGCATGCACTGGGCGCAGCCGCGATACTGGTCGGGATGCACATGGACTTCGAAACGATTTCTGCCGCCATCCTGCATGCGGTGCCGGAGTATCTGGAAGACTGGCCGGAGAAAATTGAGGATGCTTCCGGTGTCAACGTGAAGATGCTGGTCGAAGGCATTTCGCGCATGGAGCAGATCCAGCAATTCAGCGAGATGCGCAGCCCGGAAAAAAAGGAAAAGAAAAAAGGCGGCGATGCCCAGCAGATCGAGAGTTTGCGCAAGATGCTGCTGGCAATGGTGCAGGACATCCGTGTGGTGTTGATAAAACTTGCTGAACGAACCCAGACCCTGCGCTGCCTGTCAGGAGCCAGTGAAGATCAACAGAAACTGATCGCTCGACAGACCCTCAGTATCTTTGCGCCGCTGGCCAACCGTCTCGGCGTGTGGCAACTCAAATGGGAATTGGAAGACCTCTCCGTTCGCTATCTGGAGCCGGAGCTTTACAAGAAAGTCGCCAGGCTTCTGGATGAGCGCAGGATCGATCGTGAGCGTTATATCACCGAAGTGTTGTCACAGTTACAACAGACATTGAATCAAGCCGGAATAACTGCCGAAGTGACCGGCCGCCCCAAGCACATCTACAGCATCATCAACAAGATGAAATCCAAGCGTCTCGATTTCAACGAGCTCTACGATGTGCGCGCAGTCCGGATACTGGTAGGCGGCATGGCACGGCATCCCGAAGCGTCGGGGGCAGGGATGCAGCCATCCGCTTCCTCCCGCAACCAGATACTACGCAACAAGGATGCTGAGGCGGAAGACATCAAAGGATGTTACACGGCGCTCGGGCTGGTGCATGAATTGTGGACACCGATCGAAAGCGAATTCGACGATTACATCGCGCACCCCAAGAGCAACGACTACCGTTCGTTGCACACCGCTGTGATCGGGCCACGCGGATTGCCGCTTGAAGTTCAGATACGCACCCGCGAGATGCACCAGCATTCCGAACTCGGGGTAGCCGCACACTGGCGCTACAAGGAAGGCGTGAAGTCGGATACCCGATTCGACGAAAAGATCGCATGGCTTCGCCAGATACTGGAATGGAAAGAGGATCTCGCCGACAAGGGAGACCTGCAGGAGCAATTCAGGAACGAATTGTTCCACGACCAGGTGTACGTGCTTACGCCGCAGGGCAAAGTGATCGCTTTGCCCAAAGGCGCGACCCCGGTTGAATTCGCCTACACGCTGCACACCGACCTGGGCCACCGCACCCGCGGCGCCAAAGTGGACGGCAACATCGTACCGCTCAACTACAAGTTGCAGAACGGCCAGTGCGTGGAGATCCTTACCGTAAAGCAGGGTGGACCGAGCCGCGACTGGATCAACACGTCACTCGGTTTCCTGCAAAGCTCACGGATCCGGGCAAAGGTGCGCGCCTGGTTCAAGAGCCAGAATCTCGACGAGAGCATCGCGCAAGGCAGGACGCAATTGGACCGGGAATTGCACCGGCTCGGCGTCACCGCCATCAACCAGGAAAAGCTGGCCCAGCGTTTGCATTTCAACAAACTGGAAGACTTCCTCGCGGCTATCGGACGCAACGAAATCACTCAGCGCCGCATTGCCGCTGCGATCCAGGAAGAGTTGCCCGCCAGAGTGATAGGAGCCGCCAAACCCAACGTATTCAAGACACCATCCCGGCGCAGTTCCAAGGCAGACATTACCGTTGGCGGCGTAAACAACCTGATGACCCGCATGGCCAAATGCTGCAACCCGGCCCCGCCCGATGAAATCGTGGGATATATCACGCGGGACCGAGGAATCACGATACATCGCCAAGACTGTGCGTTCATGTTGCGCCTGACAGAAAGCAGGCTCGACCGCAAGCTGACAGCGAAATGGAGCGAATAAAGATACTTAGCGACAGATGCAGGGCAACTTGAGATGGCATTGGTAAGTTTCCGCCATGTACCAACAGCCACCTATGGATACAAACTACATGACTTAACATTAATAACCACATTTGTGAAATATCTATTATTATCTTGATTGGACGCTTCCCATACGAATCCCAACGACGAAAGTAATTTGTAATTCAAGGATACATGCGGTCATTTTTTTCCTCTTCCACCACGCTGATGAACCTGCTGAGCTACACCAGGAAATTTGCGCTGATGGGACTGATATTCTTGATCGCAATTGTAGTGGTAATGTACAGCCTGTTTACCAGCCTTCGCCAGGATATCCGTACTTCACAACAGGAACTGGAAGGCATTGCACTTATCAGTCCGCTGACTAAAGCCGTCCAACTCATCCAGCTGCATCGCGGGTTTTCTGCCTTAATTTTTGGAGGCAGCAATACCATGAATGGCGAGCGTGTCGCCAAAGAAAAGGAGGTTATTGCTGCTATTAATCTTATAGGAAAAAAGCTGCCTTCCAGCTTGCTTTCAAGCGAATACTGGCGGGACATCAAAGAGACCTGGGAGCGCCTGCGGAAAAATGGACTCAATTTGACCGTGACCGAAAATTTCACCGAACACACCAGCCTGATAAATCAAGTAACGTATTTAGAAATGGTTGTCGCCGATCAGTACATGCTGACTTTTGATCCGGAGATCAGCACTTACTACCTGATAGACACAGCCATCAACAAGCTGCCTCATGCGCTCGAACACCTTGGGCAGATGCGAGCTTACGGAACCGGCATTCTGGCCAAGAAATATATTGACGAGCAGCAGAGGTTAATAATGCGCAAAATCATGGTCAAGCTTGAAGAAGCCCTCCTCCCCCTTACTGTCAATATCGAAAAGACCGGTCGCTATAATGCAACAACACAAAATTCACTGTTGGCTGCAGAACACGCCATCAATGATTCAGCTCAGCGAATTACCGACTTATTGGAATCAGATATCCTCCCCGGCCGTTTTGATACGACTCCAGAATATTTCATGATGGAAGCCACCGATGCGATAAACGGAGGCTATGAGCAAATATACAATTCCCTGCTACCGACAATTGAAGGGCTTCTGAAGGCACGTATCGCCCAGGCAGAAAATAAGCTTTATACGAGCATTTCCATGTCCATAGTGCTCTTCCTGATAGCGGCCTATTTCATGATAGGCGTCTACAAATCCATTTCTGACAACATCAAGTCGCTGGCCCAATCTGCGCTCGCCTTTTCCAGCGGCGACCTGAGCCAGCGAGTCAAGCTCGATACGCGTGATGAGCTCAGTCTGGTGGGTGACAGCTTTAATGAAATGGCCGACAGGTTCAATGCCATGCTTGAAGAGCGCAAGCTGGTGGAAGAGGAGTTGGCAAAATCGGCAAATGAATTGCGCATTTCTGCTACTGCTTTCGACTCCCAAGAAGGCATCCTGATCACCGATAAAAATGGCGTGATCCTGAAAGTCAACCAGTCATTTACCGAGACCTCTGGCTTTTCGAGCGAGGAACTTCTGGGCCAGAATCCACGCATACTCAAGTCTGGCCTTCACGATACGGACTTCTATCGCCGGATGTGGGAGAGTATCAACCGCACCGGATTATGGCGGGGAGAAATCTGGGATCGACGTAAAGATGGTGAAATACGCCCGAAGTGGCTCACCATAACCGCAGTTAAGGGAGACGACGGGAATGTCACCCATTACATAGGTTCACACGTCGACATCACCGAACGCAAGGCGGCAGAGGAAAAGATACAGGATCTGGCATTTTATGATCACCTCACCCATCTGCCCAACCGCCGGCTGCTCATGGACCGGCTCCAACAGGCATTGACTTCA
>Ga0224495_10002157_pt1 | contig 13116 bp, 12 predicted proteins | sample SF_Jul11_sed_USG_FD_168128 | JGI IMG/M metagenome (GOLD analysis project Ga0224495, IMG submission 168128) | Sediment microbial communities from San Francisco Bay, California, United States - SF_Jul11_sed_USGS_4_1 | ecosystem: Environmental > Aquatic > Marine > Sediment | place: USA: California... | reverse complement strand
TTAGAGTTCAGACAAGGACAAGCCCTGTCCCTACACAAGATTTCTCCAAAAATAGATTTAGGCAACAGTAGTGTGGACCTTCAGGTTCGCCTGAGCGAGCGCGTAGGGGTGAAACCTGCTTCCACCCTTTTTCTCTTCTATATCATTAAAACTATGGAAGGCTAAAGCCTTCCGCTACATTTAATTCTATAATAATCACAAAAGTTAAGGAGCAAAGAGCGGTATTATGTCCTGTATGAAGTGCGCGGTGATACAGGGGAAAAGGCTTTTTCTCCAAAGGAAAAGAACTGAGAAGGAAGCTCCGTATAATCCGGCAAAGATCATACCGGAAAACCCCTGATAAAGATGCCCAAGGCTGAAAAACAAAGAGGCTATCAGGATGGTCAGCCACCAGTTTCCGATATGGGAATTCAGTCGGGTTAGAACAAAACCCCTGAAGGCACTTTCCTCGCTGACACTTGCACTTAATGCCATAATTACCCAGATTATTTTCTGTATTTGGGTTTTTGGTAGGAGATGAGATATCTGCGGGGGAGTAAAGAATTTATATATTTGCAGAGTGTTAACCATAAGTAAAAAGAAAAAACTAATACCCACCCAGAATATAATCCCCGTAAATAAATTTTTAAAATTGAATCCCCCAAGCCCGATACTGGAAAAGCCTTCTTTACACAAGCGCAGAACAAGAAAAATCAATAAAAATACCAGAAGCTGGATAAAAACAGTAGGGAGGTAAATCTGGGTTACAAGATTTGCATTTTCCAGGTAAAACTCCGTACTTTGATCACCTCCTCCGGATCCAAAATCAGACATAAGAAAGTAGGAGGAAAGAGGCCAGATAACCAGAAGGAAGAAAAGCAAAAAATTGGAAGCCACTTTTTTCCCTGAAGTTTTAAGGGGTTGGGATGAGGTATCAATTTCTCCGGATTCAACCGGGGAGTTCTGTTCCATTTTATAAAATTTTATACTTCTGTTTGAGAGGGTGGTGGTTCCTTGTCAGGTTTTTCTTTGTTACCCAATCCTAAAAGAAAAGCAATCCCCACAATGATAAGGATTACAGGCCAGGTTTTATGCAGGGATGGGATAATCCCCCAGTTCAGCAAAAGAAAAAGGATGCCAATTCCTATGAGTATAAAACCTACAAAATACTTGCCCGAGTATCTATCTTTACAAGAAGTGGGTTTTTCCATTTTCTACTCCTTTTAAAAGTTAAACTTAAGAACTACCCTAATATAAAAAACAAATGGCATCAGGGCAATAGTTATAAGGTAAACGGTATCACATACAACCTATATACACAGTCAACCTCCGGTAGTTAGAAGATGTGAAGACGGAGTGAAAGCAATATGAAACAGATGTGATTGCTTTTTGTTTTAAAAAGGCAAAATTCGGATAAGATTCAATTGAGTAACATAAGGGGAAAATGGAGAGTTGCATATATGAAAGAAAAACCTGGATGTCGGGATAAAAGGAAAAAAGATCATTTCGTGGATTATTATACCTGTTCTTTGGGTTATAGTAGAAAAAAGAGGAGAAGAATCAGGACTCTTAACTGGATCACTGGAAAGGAAGAGCCAGATTTTACCTTGTCGGAACAGCAGCTCAGGAAGAAGCTGGAGGAGGAAAAATCAAAGGTTGAATTAGAGGAAGTGGTAGCTAAAGCTATGGCTAAGCTGGAGAATGTAGAAAGGGAATTCATTCGTTATTTTTATTTCGATTGTCTGAGCTATGAAAAAATCTGCGTTATTCTTGGCAAAACCAAAGACCGCCTGGAAAGAGTACACCGCACTGCTCTGGAGAAACTTAAGTATATTCTAAAAGATTATGTAACGCAGCGTTACCATCTCAAAATCCTCCCGCCCGAAAAATGTTTGATATGTTCCCATCCGCGGAGGAAAGAACTTGAGTATATCATAGATGCTAAAAGAAAAGAGGAGACCTGGAAAAAAGTATTACAGGTTTTTAAAAAGGAATTTAACCTGGAGATAAAAACACCACAAAGTCTGATCAATCATCAGAAAAAGCATATGCCCGGATAGCAGGTTTTTGATAAAATGACTTTAAAATATAATCTAACAGTAAAGGAGGATGAATGGAGAATTCAGTTAGCAGACTGAGAGGAGAGCACTGTATAAATATTTTCCTCTCTTATGAGCTGAAAGAGAAAATCAGCCGGCTGGCTAAAAGATATGACCGCACCATGGCAGACGTGGTAAGAAATCTGATTAAAATAGGAATACCGATACTGGAGAGTTTGACCGAAGCAGAGGAGAAAATGCTTTTAGATTACATACAGACATTCAGGAGATGGAGAAAGGTTAAGGAATTGAAAAACAAAGAGGAGTCTGTGGATTAGAAAAATATCAAAGCCTTTAAATAAATGTTAATATTTGAATTCTTTCTGTTTGACTTACACCCTGTATTTTTGTTTATTTGATAAACAGAGGAAAAACTATTTTAGCCAATCTCTAACACGAATTTAAAGATATAGCTTTAACAATCCCGGAGATTTTACGTAATTAATATTGAAAGCAGGACTAAATTTAACACTCTGAATCAAAAATGAATTATCTGTTAACCGGGCTGCCGGGGATCGGCAAAACCAGTATTATCAAAGAGGTAATTGAGAAATTGGGAATGTCTGCGTGTGGCTTCTTTACCTCGGAGATTAAAGAGGGGGAGAGCAGGGTGGGATTTTCGGTGCAGACTCTTTTTGGGATGGAGGGAGTTTTAGCTCATAAAGAGTTCAGGAGTAAATACCGAGTTGGGGGTTACGGTGTTGCCGTCAGCGGTTTTGAGAAAATCGTCTCACGGGAGCTGGAAAGATGTCTGAGGGGTAAAGGCATAATCATAATAGACGAGATCGGGAAAATGGAGCTTTTCTCCAGGAGGTTTCAGGAGCTGGTTCTGGTTTGCCTGGACGCTCCTAACCCTGTTCTGGGCACGATTATGTTTGGATACCACCCTTATGTGGAGAAGGTGAAAAAAAGGGAGGATGTAAAGGTCTTTGAGGTAACGAAGAAAAACAGGAATCAACTGGTCGAGTTATTAGTCGAGGAGATCAAAAAAGACCTTCAGAGTTAAGCTACCTGTTCAAAAAATCCAGGCATAGAATGCTGTTACCTCCCTTAAAATAGTTTATTTACTACAGGATTTAAAACGCTTCGAAAAATCTTATACTGCACCAGGGAAGTGATAGGTTTTTATTCTGGATATGCCGAAAATAATCAATAGAATTTAAAGAGAAACAACCTGGTATTTAAATTAAGCGGAACGGGATCAGCAGATGATAAATCGCAAGCAACTTTACTTTGCCACGGTATTTCTGCTTGTTTTTGCTTTGCCTGAGGCACTTAATTCTTTACAGGGCAAGACCATATTTATTCCCTCGCCTCATCACACTACCATTCAGTCTGCCATCGATTATTCCCAGACCGGCGATACGGTTTTGGTTGCCCCGGGGATTTATTATGAGAATCTGAATTATAAAGGAAAGGGAATTCTGGTCGCCAGTCATTTTATCCTGGAGCTGGATAGCTCTATGATCGAGAAGACCATTATCGATGGAAGCAGGTTCACGATACATGCGGAAGCAAGTGTGGTTCGCTTTATAAGCGGAGAGGCTTCGAATTCAGTTATTCAGGGATTTACCCTGCGTAACGGCAGAGGTATCTATGCAGATGAGATCTGGCTGGGGGGTGGGGTTTCCTGTTATCTCTCTGCTCCCAAAATAATCAACAATCGCATAGAGGGCAGCGAAGCGCATTTTGGAGGAGGGATAGGCTGCTATTATGGTAATTCCGAGCCTAAGATCATCTCAAACCTGATTTTCAATAACCAGGCAGTGGTGGGGGCAGGGGTTTACTCAAAAAGAGCTCATCCCCTTATATCGGGAAATACGATTATCCAGAACACCTCCAGCTATAGAGGGGGTGGGATTTTCGTTAAGCTCTGTTCCCCCAGGATCAAAGATAATCTGGTGATACAGAACAGCGCAGCAGTTCATGGAGGGGGTATTTATGCTCTGGCTGTTTTCGGAGAGATAGCTGGTAACCTGATAAAGGAAAACCGGGCAGAATCAGATGGTGGAGGTATTTATACCTCCAGCGAGAGCTCAATTGAAATTTCTGGTAACATAATAGAATCCAATTACTCCAACTCGGGCGGGGGTATATATAATCTTTATTCTACAAATACGATATCAAATAATACCATAATAGCAAACAGGTCTGCAGATGGAAGCGGAGGGATTCTCTGTGCAGGGACGCCATCCTATTTACCCGAAATCATCGATAACATCTTTTATTTAAACCTGGTTGCCATAAAGTGCAGAGATGGTTGTTTACCCTGTATCTCTTACAACGATTTCTGGGGCAATGCCGGAGGTAATTTTTCATGTGTAATTCCGGGAATGGGTGATACCGCCAAATGGGTTAATGTTAACGGAGTTACATGTGATAGTTTTTTTAATATTTTCTCAGATCCTTTGTTTTCAGATAGCACCTACAATCTTAACTGTTCTTCTCCCTGTATAGAAGCAGGGCATTCTATTTTACTACCGAGTGGTAGAAGTTATAGCGATATTGGAGCCAGGGATTATGATTATCTTCGCGGAGACGTAAATTCGGATGGAGCTGAAGATATTTCGGATGTGGTTTTTTTAATCAGCTATCTTTTTAAATCCGGGATAGCTTCCTGTCCGGTGATGCGGGGTGACATTAATTATGACAGGCAAATCTCCATAGCGGATATTGTTGTTTTAATCAAAGATATTTTCGGAAACTAAGGGTTAATTTATAAAATCAGATATTTAAAGATTTATAGCTTTAATTAAGAATAATAACTGACATAGGGTACGGTAGTTTGCGAATTGATCCCATACTTAGCATATTTCCAATACTCCAGCTCCATTAATCTTTCCCTGTTTAAGCAGCTGTAATGCCCGGTTGGCTTTTTCGAGGGGGAAAACCGTAATACATGTTTGGATAGGTATCTCGGAAGCCAGCTTCAGTAATTCCTCGCCGTCTGCTCTGGTGCTGTTAGTTACGCTCTTTAGTTTTTTTTCAAAATAGATATGTTTGGTATAATCCAGCTGGGGTATGGGTGTCATATAGATTCCAGCCAATGCGAGTGTCCCTCCTCTATCTAAAGCTTCCAGAGCTAAAAGCACAATTTTTCCTTCCGGTGCAAAAACGATCGAGCTTTGAAGCTTTTGGGGTGGAAGCTGTTCAGCCTTTCCGACCCAGGAAGCCCCGAGCTTCAAAGCTAATTTCCGATGTTCCGGGCTGCGGGTAAAAACATATATCTCACATTTCCAGTAACTAGCAATCTGAATGGCTATATGAGCTGAAGCACCAAAACCATAGAGACCTAATCTCCCTCCGGGTTTGATTTCACATAGCTGTAAAGCTCTATAACCGATTATCCCTGCGCAGAGCAGGGGAGCAGTTTCTGCAGGTGAAAGCTTTTGTGGGAGGGGATAAGCAAAATCCTCAGAAATCACAGTGTACCGGGCATATCCCCCATCTGCATGATAACCGGTGAATTTTGCATTTTCACATAAATTTTCATTTCCATTTACACAATACACGCATCTACCGCAGGTCGAATGAAGCCAGGCAATACCGACCCTATCACCAGGCTTGAATCTGGTTACTTTTTCTCCCTTGTTTTCGACTGTGCCTGTGATCTGATGTCCTGGAACCAGAGGAAGCTTTATCAGGGGAAGCTCGCCCTCTATAGTATGCAGGTCAGTATGACAGATACCGCAGGCCTGAACCCGAACCAGAAGGTCTTTTGGACCAATCCCGGGCACAGGGATATCCTTCAGATGCAGGGGATTTTTTTCAATCAGACCGGTTTTTTTTAACACCATAGCCCGCATAGATTATTCCTTTGTTTGTCAGAAAAGGCTGAAGCATTTTAGTAATACATACACTGGAATAAATAAGTTCTATTCTCAATTGGCAAGCGAATTTTCAATTCGGGTATTGATTGATATTTAGTTTTATCCTGTACTTTTCTCTTGCAACGTTTTTACACTTCTGATATATTTTTCTATATTATGGGGAAGAAAGAAAAAAATGCTGTTCCTTCTGAAGAAAAGGTCAAGATAATTGCCACTAACAGAAAAGCACGACATGAATATATCGTGCTGGAGACATATGAGGCTGGAATGGTACTTAAGGGCACGGAGGTGAAATCGCTCAGGGAAGGTAAGGCTAACCTGAAGGATTCTTATGCCAGAATAGATAAGGGAGGGACATACCTTGTAAATATGCATATCAGCCCTTATGAGAAAGGGAACAGGTATAATCAGGAGCCTACCAGGCCCAGAAAACTTCTACTGCACAGGAGTCAGATAAGAAGGCTTCTGGGGAAAGTAGCGGAGAAAGGATTAACCCTGGTTCCGCTTAGACTTTATTTTAAAGGGAGTTATGCCAAAGTGGAATTAGGGCTGGTCGTGGGTAAGAAGCTTTACGATAAAAGAAAAGATATTGCGGAAAGAGAAGCGCAACGCGTTTTAAGGAGAGCGCTTAAGGAAAGCAATAAATGAATTTCAGGATGAAAGCCATAGTACTATTTAGTCTTATAGGCATATACTTTTTTTCTTTAGGCTCCACTATCATCATAGATAAAGAGGGGGAAAAATACCAGATGGAGAGCCTGGAGATAGAAAAGTCTCAGTATGTTTCCTTGAGCGACTTAAAAGATGTCTACGGAGGTCAGTTATCCTGGGAACCCCTGAGTAAAAAAGCCTGCTGGGAAGTCAATGCACATAGCTTTGAATTCACCCTTTTCTCTCCATATTTAATCCTGGATGAGGAGGTATATAATTTAACCCTGCCGGTTAAACTAAAACAGGGTAAAATCTACATTCCTTTCAAAACCTTCTGGCCAGTTCTTGAGTTAATAGAACCTTCGAAGAAAACTTCAAGTCAGGGAGTATATAACATCACAAACCTTAAAGTCAGCAAAAAACTGAACGGTATTCTCCTGGAGATTTTTTTGACTCAGCCACTTGTTTGCGAGGTATTCAAAAGTGAAAACAACTGGCTGATAATAAATTTTCTCGAAGGAAAGCTGGATACCAATTATTTCTCTGATCTAAAAATACCGGATATTATACAGGAGAGCAAAGCTTATCAGTTTCTAAACTCTGCTCAGCTCTCCTTGAGGCTTTTTAATGAATTTCCCAAATATTACCAGGTTATGGTAAAAGATCCATTTCGGCTGCAGATAATATTAGAGGATACCACTCGGGGTCTGCTTGAGGGAACAGGTGAGATCGAAAAGAATCCCATAGACATAATCATTTTGGACCCGGGACACGGGGGAGCGAATCTGGGAGCAGTGGGAGCAAAAGGTTTAAAAGAAAAAGATATTGTTTTGGATATCGCTTTCAGGGTGGAGGAGCTTTTAAAAAATTCAGGGGATGCTAACCTGAAAGTTTATCTCACCAGAACAGGAGATTACTTCGTTCCCCTGGAGCAGAGGTCCTTATTTGCCAATCAGAAGGGAGGGGATCTTTTTATAAGCATTCATGCCAATTCAGCTAAGAGAAAGAATGCCTCAGGCACTGAGGTATATTTCTTAGCCCAGGCGAAAAACGATGAAGCCCGGGCGGTGGCAGCTCTGGAGAACTCCGCCATAAGGTTTGAATATCCAGAAGGTACTCCAGTGGATACCTCTGAGCTTGACTTTATCCTGATGGATATGATTCAGACTGAATTCCTGAAGGAATCGAGTGAGTTTGCTCAGATGGTGCACGATCGATTACGTAAGCAGCTCGATATACCCAGCCGGGGTGTGGACCAGGCAGGATTTTTCGTTCTGAACAAGACCTATATGCCTGCGATACTGGTGGAGACTGCCTTTCTCTCCAACCAGAAGGAAGAAAAACTTTTAAACCAGAGCGCCTTCAGGCAGAGGGTTGCCCAGGCGATCTATGAGGGAATTATGGATTTTAAAAACAAATACGATTCAAAACAAAATGAACCTTAGCCAAAAAGCTATCGGGATTTTCGATTCCGGGGTAGGGGGCTTAACTGTGGTTAAACAGGTCTTCGAAAAATTGCCTTTCGAAAATGTAATCTATTTCGGGGATACTGCCAGAACACCTTATGGACCACGTTCACCGGAGATCGTTAGAAAGTTCTCTGTTCAGGATATCAGCTTTCTTTCCACTCAGGGGGTAAAGCTGATCGTGGTTGCCTGTAACACTGCCTCTGCCGTAGCATTAGATTACCTTAAGAAGATTTTTCAACTCCCCCTGATGGGAGTGATTGTTCCAGGCTCAAAAGCCGCAGTCAAAGCCACAAAAAATGGCAGGATCGGAGTGATTGGGACAGCGGGAACGATCCGTTCGGAATCGTATACTAAGGCGATTCAGAAAATCGATAAGAATATCAAAGTCTTTTCATATCCCTGCCCGCTTTTTGTTTCCCTGGCGGAAGAGAGTTATATAAATAAAAAAGCCACATACCTTATTGCTGAGGAATATCTGGCTACGCTTAAGAAAAAGAAAATCGATACCCTGGTTCTGGGCTGTACCCATTATCCTCTCTTGAAAAATGTTATAGTAAAAGTAATGGGTAAAAAAATTACCCTGATAGATTCAGCTGAGGAAACTGCTATAGAGGTTAAAAAAATTCTGGAGAGATACGACCTGGTTAAAACCAGCAGGTTCAGCTACTCTCATAAATACTACGTTTCTGATTTTCCCGAAAAGTTTATCCAGATAGGAGAGAGGTTTTTAGGTGAGAGAATTAAAGTAGTTAAGAAAATTGACATTAACAAGTATTGAAATAAAAAACGTTAGCGTTATACGTTGTAAACTACACCCCGTATACCCTGGTTGCCCTCAACCCGGGTAATTTTCCACCTTGAGAGCAAGGCGGGAAGACAAAATAATGACGTATGACAGAAAAAAATAATAGATGACAGATGAAATATTAAGGCAGGGGCGACCTGATAGTTCGACAAGCTCACTACTCTGAGCAAAGCCGAAGAGCGGGTCGCCCCTGCCGCTCGAAAAGAATATGAAAATCATCTTAGCTACCCGGAATAACCATAAAACAGAAGAAATCAAAAGAATTTTAGAAGATTCGAAAATAGAGATTCTAACGCTTAAGGATTTTCCGGATATTCCTGAAATTGAGGAGACCGGGAAAACCTTAGAGGAGAATGCAGTACTGAAGGCCAAGCAAGTTTATACCGCTGCCGGGATACCTGCTCTGGCTGATGACTCCGGTCTGGAGGTTGAGGTATTAAATGGTGATCCGGGAGTTATGTCTGCAAGATTTGCCGGTCCGGGGTGCAGCTATAAAGATAACAATCTAAAACTACTCGGACTGTTAAAAGGTATTTCAAGGGAAAAAAGAGGAGCGACTTTCAGATGTGTGGTAGCCCTGGCTTTGAATCCTGATGATATCAGGGTGGTCGAGGGGAAGGTCAAAGGATTTGTAACCGAAAACGAAATTGGGGAAAACGGATTTGGCTATGACCCGGTTTTCTTTTATCCGGAACTGAACAAAACCTTTGCTCAATTAAATTCAGAGGAGAAGAATAAAGTTAGCCACAGGGGATTTGCTTTCAGAAAGGCGAAGGAGCTGATTAAGAAAATTTCGAATATCGAGTAAAAAATTTATACTATCTTCAAAGTCATACTATGAATACCCCGTTTATACAAATAAAAACGTAGCGTCGGGATTTATGCCCGACGTATATTTTTTATCAGGACAAAATCATCTTTTTCTGATAAAAAATAGGACTCTGCTGGTCTGGAAACCAACAGAGAGCAGGGTATCTTAAAAACAACTTCAAACCCAGAGCCAGACTATACAATCTGATGAAATTCGATATTAAAAATACACAGCATAATATTATAGTTTAATCGAATATCGCAAGTTATTATGTTGAAAAATCTTAAAGAGGTCATATTATTTAATATTGACATGTCCGGCTTTTTGGTTATAATAAGCTGAGGCTTTGCAGTTAGATTAAAATCTTTTTACTTTTAGGCATAAGGAGAAGTTATGAAAATCAATCGACTTAGCGGGCATTTATTTTTAACGCTAAATAGTCTCTTCTTGATTTTTATCCTTCAGCCTGTTTATGCAGTAATTCCCCTTGAAACCTCCCCTTCCTGGCGTTCTACTGAATCTGGTGTTTATTCCACTGGTGCGGTTTTCGGGGATATTGATGGGAATGGATTTCTGGATCTGGTGATCTCCAATGGAAATGACATAGTAAAAGCACCGAATTTTGTGTATTTCAATTTTAAGGGTAAACTGGATGCTACTGCAGGCTGGGTTTCGAGTAATTCTGAATATTCCGGACACTGTGCTCTGGGAGATATCGATAAGGATGGATACCTGGAGCTTGCGGTCTCCAATTATATCAATACCGGCTGGGATAAGATAGTAATACAACTTTACGACAATGTCAATGGCTCACTTACTCTTTCTCCTGTCTGGTCTTCTGCAGATTCTATGCATTCTTTTGCCTGTTCCTTCGGAGATGCAGATGGGGATGGGGATCTCGATCTGGCGGTTGCCTGCGGCGAGGCTTACAATAAATACTATGAAAATAACAGAATTTATTTTAACCAGAACGGGGTTCTGGAAACCACACCCTCCTGGATTTCTGCTGATACCGGTACCTGCTATGATGTGGACTGGGGTGATGTGGATAATGACGGGGATCTGGATTTAGTCATTATTTGTGCCAGGGGGCAGGCAAGGGTTTACAAAAATCATGGTGATTCCATAGAGACAGCTCCTTCCTGGCAATCCAGAGATGCGGACAATAGAAATAGTTTAGCCTGGGGCGATATTGATAATGACGGATATCTGGACCTGGCTGTGGCTAATAATACCCAGATAGCAGGTAGTAGAGGATATTTTGAAGTTTATTCGAATAATTCAGGGGTACTGGATACGATTCCGTTCTGGGAATCTTCTACCAGCGGGTATGGTTCTTCGGTCTCCTTCTGCGATGTGGACAATGACGGGGACAGGGATTTAGCTGCAGGCAGATGGTGGGGTCTTTCATCGGTCTATGAGAATACCGGTGGAAACCTGACTTCTACACCTTCCTGGAGCTGTAATTCCTCATATGAAAGTGTGATAGAGGAGATGGTCTGGGCAGATCTGGACGGCGATGGATTGATAAAAATCAAAAACGAAACTCATCTGGCTGACGGGATCAAGAAAGTATATTATTTTGACCATTATCCTGTTCATAAATTAGATAGTATTATAGTGGCTGACAGTATCTTATCCCTGAACGATTTCTGTTATAATTTAACCTCTGGCTGGGTAGCATTTAAAGTCCCGCCCATTTCTGAAGTTAAATTCAATTATAAGGTCTCGTTGAAAACGGATCTGGCAGTTAGCAACTGGGATAGGGAGAATTTCTGTTTCTTTAACCTGAATAAAGTATATAGGTATGGAGATACAAATAATGATCAGGACGTTACAGTATCGGATGTAGTCTTCCTTATAAGTTTTCTTTTTAGAGGCGGGGAAGAGCCTTATTTTTTAGCTTCAGGAGATACCAATGATGATTGCCAGACCTCAGTCAGCGATGTCATTTTTTTAATCAATCATCTATTCAAAGGCGGACCAGAACCATTAGCCGGTTGCGCTAAATGATGTAGATTTTTTACCAACCGCCATTAAATACTTATAGCTGCTCGTAATTCTGAATGATGTTGAAAACATTTAAAAAAATCATATTGATTTTATTTTTTCTCAGCTTGAGCCTGGGAAATCTGTGTTCAAAAATCACAACAGCCCAGACGGGAGTACCTACCCTAAAAGCTGGCTGGCCCAGATCATTGAACGAAAGAGCCTTTTCCTCGCCAGTTTTAGGAAATATCGATATGGATGGGAACCTGGAAATAATTATAGGCTCATACGACCACAAGATTTACGCCTTCAAAGCTAATGGAGCTTTAGTGCCTGGCTGGCCCAAACAAACCGGAGGGAAGCTTTTTTCGTCACCTGCCTTAGGAGATCTGGATGGAGACGGATTTCTGGAGATCGTGATTGGCAGCTGGGATTTTAAACTCTACGCCTGGAATGGTGATGGAACTGCTCTTCCCGGTTTTCCGGTTTCCACTGAGAATATGCTTTATTCCACACCGGCTGTGGGGAACTTCAATGGAGATCTGTCGGATGAGGTGGCTGTGAGCTCAACAGATGGGAAGATTTATGTCTGGAAGGGTAATGGTGCTTTACTACCCGGGTTTCCGATTCAGACTGAAGGTGCTATTTACTCATCACCAGCTATCGGGGATATCGACCAGGACCTTTCACTGGAGATCATCATCCCGTGTTCAGATCATAAAATCTATGCCTATAATAATGATGGTTCTGCAGTTTCCGGATGGCCCTTTGCCAGTACCGCAGCTTTTTATCTATCCTCTCCTGCTCTGGGGGATTTAGATAATGACGGGGATCTGGAAATTGCAGTAGGCAATTTAGAAGGTAAACTTTACTTTTTAAATGATAATAGCACACTGGTGAGTGGATTCCCGAAAAGCTTGAACGGCTCGATTTACTCTTCTCCTGCCATAGGAGATCTGGATGGAGACGGGTACAGGGATGTACTCGTCAGTACTGGTGCAGGTAAAATCTATGCGGTCAAATACAACGGTTCGTTTCTTGCCGGATGGCCCGTTCAGGTAAGCGGTGAAATCATCTCCTCTCCTATTATTGCAGATATAAATGCTGATAGCCAGGCAGAGGTTTTGTGCGGAACTGCGGAAGGAAAAATTTACGCCTGGGATAATAAAGGTGTAGCGCTTTCCGGCTGGCCCATAGTTTTGAATAACTGGGTCAATTCTACATTGACTTTGGGTGATTTAGAAGGGGATGGCAAAGCCGATCTGGTAGTCTGCGAAGGTGATTCTCTTATTTATGTCTGGGAATTAGGTGTTGGGTCTTATAATCCTTCTCTAACTTACTGGCCTCTTTACCGCGGGGATCCGAAAAGAACAGGACATTTCAATCACGCTGGTACCAGCCCATCCGGTATATATGGAGATGTGAATAATAATGGAGATGTGGGTGTAAGTGATGTGGTTTACCTCATAAATTATCTTTTCAG
>Ga0224495_10002156_pt1 | contig 13123 bp, 10 predicted proteins | sample SF_Jul11_sed_USG_FD_168128 | JGI IMG/M metagenome (GOLD analysis project Ga0224495, IMG submission 168128) | Sediment microbial communities from San Francisco Bay, California, United States - SF_Jul11_sed_USGS_4_1 | ecosystem: Environmental > Aquatic > Marine > Sediment | place: USA: California... | reverse complement strand
GTAAATGACTCCATCCCTCATCTTGTCCAGTGGCACTATCTGCCCATGATTGCCAGCTTCGTCGCCGGCCTGTGGCTGGGAAAAAGAATATTGAAGTGGTGACAGCCGGCGGGAATATTGACGGCAGGAAAAGGGCGGCTCCACCGGGCGACTGGGGAAGGGTATATCACGCAAGGTACAAAGTTGTGTGGTATCTTTGGTATCCCCGATCGTCTGAACGCCTTGATATACCATGAGCCTGTTTGCCCTGATTGCCGCCCTGTTGCTGGAGCAAGTCCATCCCCTTTCCGCGCGCAAATACCTGTATGGCTGGTTGTCCGGCTATGTCGATTATTTTCAGCAACATTTCAATTCGGGCGAATACAAACATGGCAGGATTGCGTGGGCGCTGGCAGTGCTGCCGCTGGTGGCTGTGTCCGTGGCGCTGTTCTGGCAATTGTGCAAGGTACATCCAATCCTGGGCTGGGTATTCAATGTGCTGGTGCTTTATCTGACAATGGGCTTTCGCCAGTTCAGCCACTATTTCACCAATATCCACCAGGCGATGCGTCAGGACAATCTCGAAGAAGCGCGGGTGCTGCTCTCCACCTGGCGCAATATCCCGTCTCATGAGCTGAACGCCGAGGAGGTCGCGCGTGTCACCATCGAGGAAGCGCTGATCGCATCGCATCGCAATGTATTTGGCGTCATTGTGTGGTTCGTGCTGTTCAGTGTCGCAGGCCTGGGAGGTGCGGCTGGCGCTTTGTTTTACCGAGTCGGGCAATTTCTGCGCGTCCATTGGAGCGGGGAAGATGAGTCGGCGTTGGAAACGCTGGATACGGAAGAACCGGATGTGAAAGAGTTTGGCGGCTTTGCTCAGAAAGCCTTCTACTTCCTTGAATGGCTGCCAGTCCGGTTGACCGCGATGACTTTTGCGATCGTCGGGAATTTCGAGGACACGATTCATTGCTGGCGTAACCAGGCCAGCAGTTGGCCTGACCCGGAGGCGGGGATACTGCTGGCCAGCGGCGCGGGTGCGCTGGGCGTGCGCCTTGGGATGCCGATACCGCAGGGTGGCTTGCCGTTCGACAGGCCTGAGATCGGCGTTGACGGCGATGCCGATGCCGACTGCATGCAAAGTGCTGTCGGGCTGGTGTGGCGCGCGGTGGTTTTCTGGCTGATATTGCTGCTGCTGTTGACCCTGGCGCATCTGCTGGGCTGAGCGTTCCGGGTTTTTTGAGCAAACAGGCTGGCAGATGAAAGCGATTTTTCTGTTTTTCTTCCTGGCTTCGGCGATTCCCTTTACTGCATTTGCGGATACCCCCGGCGAGATCGGGATCGGCGGATATCTTCCGGACGCGACACTTCATGGGTTTTCCGGCAAAACGGGAAATTTTTCCGACTACCGTGGAAAACCCCTGATCATCAATGTCTGGGCAAGCTGGTGCGGTCCTTGCCGTGCGGAAATGGGATCGCTTGACCGGCTGGCACGCCGCTACAACGGGAAGCAGCTCAATATCATCGGCATCTCCACCGACGATGACGGCGATGCCGCAGCGGCATTTGCCAGAAAAGCGAAAATCTCATTCGAGAATTTTCTCGATAGCCATGTTTATCTGGAAAACATGCTGGGTGCAGACACGATCCCGTTGACCGTGCTGGTGGATGCCGATGGCCGTATACTCGAAAAAGTTCACGGAGCCTACGAGTGGGACAATCCGGAAATCGTGAAGGCGATCGGGGAAGTCTTTCACCTGAAGCTGCTACACTGACCCATGTTCAGGGTGACGGGCAACGCCGTGCGGTGAGCTAGTGCGATGCATAAGGCTGCTGCTTACATTGCGGTGGTCTGAGGCTGTCTCGATTGCGATTTTGGCTTTCCACGCGACGGTGCCGGAGGAGTGTATCCGACGAGCCTGCAACTGATCCCGTCGATCTTTTTTCCTTTCTCGAATCGGGTTGAAAGACATACGACAATCTCTCCCTTGACAAACAGCTCCGACAGATAGAGATGCACCTTGGGCAGGGATATCCCGGTGGTTGCGGCGATCTCGGTGTCGAGAGTCTGGCCGTTCATCTTCAAATATTGCAGTATCTTGTTCATGCATCTGGTCCTTCAGGGTTGGATTGACACAGCAAATTGCTTTGCCTTGGGGTGTTTGCAGTAAAGCGCATCTTCGATGGGCATGATCCATTTACACCCGGGCTCCTCCATCAGGCACTCGACCACGCAGGTGTCGCCAATCCTCCGTTTCCGGCAACTTACACTGTCGTGATCCAGAGGATTCCCTGGATTCTGTTTTGTGGTGCCTGCGCCGGCTCTTTTCACTTTATAGGTACCAATGGGTGAGGTCTGATCTAATGATCATGCCCGAAAATGATGTTTGTTAAGCCGGGAATACTGTATCCGTATTTGCCTGATTTTCATGTAAGGTGCACAGCGATTTTACTGTCGGCATTTGTCTGACAGCTCATGCAAAATGCATCGATCCGTGTTGCTTGCCGTACAATCCGTCAATGCGACCGATGACTTTTTCTTCGTTGACTCCCGATGCCGTACTTGATGCGCTGGAAAGCATCGGCTTGCGCAGCGATGGGCGTTTGCTGGCGCTCAACAGTTATGAGAACCGCGTCTATCAGGCGGGGATGGAGGAGGGGCCGCCGCTGATCGCCAAGTTTTACCGCTCAGCGCGCTGGCCGGATCCGGCCATTCTGGAGGAGCACGCATTTGTCGAATCGTTGCACCAGCGGGAGATCCCGGTTGTTCCGGCTTCCGTAATCAATGGGCACACGTTGCACCATTTCAAAGGTTTTCGTTTTTCCGTGTTTGCCCGGCATGGCGGGCGTGCGCCGGAAATGGATGATTGCGATACACTGGAGTGGATGGGGCGATTCATCGGGCGCATTCACGCGGTTGGGGCGCTCTCGGCATACCGGCATCGCCCGACGCTGGATATCCGGAGTTTTGGTGTAGAGCCGAGTGAATACATCCAGGCGCATGATTTTGTTCCGGCAGACCTGACCGAGGCCTATCGCGGTGTGGTCGCACAGGCGCTGGATGCCGTGCGGCGCTGCTTCGACCGTGCCGGTGATGTGCGCACCCTGCGGCTGCATGGTGATTGCCATATCGGCAACGTGCTCTGGACCGATGCCGGGCCGCACTTCGTCGATTTTGACGACAGCCGCATGGGGCCGGCGATACAGGATCTCTGGATGCTGTTATCCGGCGAGCGTGCCGAACAGGCACAGCAGCTCAGCGACCTGTTGTCGGGCTACGGCGATTTTTACGAGTTCGACCCGCGCGAGCTGCATTTGGTCGAGGCTTTGCGTACGCTGCGTCTGATCCATTACGCGGCGTGGATCGCACGGCGCTGGGATGATGCCGCATTTCCCGTGGCTTTCCCCTGGTTCAATACCCAGCGCTACTGGCAGGACCGGGTGCTGGAATTGAGGGAACAGATAGCGCTGATGGATGAGCCGCCATTGCCGTGTTGAAGGGAATCTCCGGTTATGCCGGAAAAACGGGCGGGAGCGGCTTGCTATGCCTTGTTCGCCGTGATCTGCTGAAACAGCTCCAGCCTTCTCGCATCTATCTTTCCTGCGATGGCGGCTTCACGCAATGCGCAGCCAGGTTCATGCATATGGTGGCAGTCATGAAAGCGGCACTGGCCGAGATATTGCGCGAACTCGATGAAGCCCTGTTCTATCGCGCCGAAGCTGAGATGGTGCAGGCCGAATGCCTGCACGCCGGGGCAATCGATCAGGCTGCTGTTACCGTCCAGCCGGTACAGGCGCGCGTGAGTGGTGGTGTGCTTGCCGGAATCCAGCGCACTGGAAATTTCCCGGGTGGCGGCTAGTGCATCGGGCAACAGCGCATTGATCAGCGTGGATTTGCCCATGCCGGATTGCCCCACCAGCACGCTGGTGTGTTCATGCAGGAAAGGGCGCAAGGCGTCAACATCGTGTTTCGCACTGAGCTCCAGCACGCGATAGCCGATGGCGGTGTAAGGGTCAAGGCGCAGACGTGCTGCGGCCGCAGCCTCGACAAGATCGCACTTGTTCAGCACGATCAGCACGTCGAGTTTCTGGTCAAATGCCGCGACCAGGCAACGCGCCAGAAGCTCGTCGCTGAACGAGGGCTCGGCCGCGACCACAATGATGATCTGCGTGACGTTTGCTGCTATCAGTTTTTCGCGGTAGGCGTCGGAGCGATACAACAGCGAGCTGCGTGGCAGGGTGCGTTCGATCACACCCTGAGCGCCATTTGCTTCCGAGGCATCTCCGGTAAGCCTGATTTCCACCTGGTCGCCGCACACGACATCGCTTTTTTTGCCGCGCGTCAGACAGAGGATTTCGGATCCGTCGGCCATGACGGCAAGGTATTGGCGGCCGAATGCGGCAACGATCCGGCCCGGTTTCATTTCATGGACGCTCACACGGTGCCGCCTTGTCTCGACTTCGGACTGAAACCGGCCAGACGCATCAGATCCGGTAGAGTGCGTCCACTTTTGCGGCGCAGATGAAATCGTTTTCCGACAGGCCGTGGATCGCATGCGTGGTGTATTCCACCTGACAGGTACTGTAACCGACCGTGAGTTCGGGGTGATGATCTTCGCGCTGTGCCATCCACGCGACGGCATTCACGAATGCCATGGTCTGGTTGTAATCCTTGAAGTGATAGGTCTTGCCGATGATATGGTCGAAGCGCTGCCAGCCGTCCAGTTCCTTCATCAATGCATCGGCCTGATCGTTGGTAAGTGGGGGAACACCGCCTTCGCAGGGCAAACAATGCTTGTCGCTTAAAATTTCCATGGCGAACTCCTTGCTGGTTTTATAAAGGCTATTGGGCCTGTAAGCGTGCGATGCGCACCATGGCCGGGGGGTGCGAATCGTAAAACGCAGAATATAGCGGATCGGGTGTGAGCGTCGAGGCATTGTCCTGATAAAGCTTGACCAGGGCGTTGACCAGGTCTGAAGCGGCAGTTTGCTTTGCAGCATAGGCATCGGCCTCGAATTCGTGTTTGCGCGAATAGGCAGACAGTAGCGGGTTCAGCAAAAAACTGAATAGTGGCAGGACCATGAAAAACAGCAGCAGTGCAAGTGCGGTAGAAGGAGTGGTGACGCCCAGGCCTTCATAGAACCAGGTCGTCTGCATCAACTGACCCAGCATCCACAGGAATCCCAGGCTCAGGATGAATGTCGCCACGATGCGCTTGACCACATGGCGGCGTTTGAAATGTCCCAGCTCGTGTGCCAGCACTGCCTCGATCTCGTTACCGCTCAGGCGCTCCAGCAGCGTGTCAAAAAACACGATCCGTTTGGTCTTGCCGAAGCCGGTGAAGTAGGCGTTGCCGTGAGCGCTGCGTTTCGATCCGTCCATTACGAACAGGCCGCTGGCGGTAAAGCCGCATTTATCGAGCAGGGCTTCGATGCGCGCTTTCATCGCTTCATCCTGCATCGGCGTAAACTTGTTGAACAGTGGCGCGATGAATGTCGGGTAGATGAACAGGATCAGCAGGTTGAACACCACCCACACCAGCCATACATACAGCCACCAGTATTCCCCCATGCGCTCCATCAGCCACAGCACGCCCAGCAGCAGCGGGAGGCCGAGGATCGCGCCGAGCAGCAGGCTTTTCAGCGCATCGATCAGGTAAAGCGCAAAAGTCATCTTGTTGAAGCCGAAGCGTGCCTCGATGACAAAAGTGCGATAGATGCTGAACGGTGCTTCCAGCAGCGAAGACAGCAACAGCACGACGACGATGGTTGACAGGCCTTGCAGCAACGGCGTATCGAACCAGCCGTTGCAGAGATCGGCGATGAACTGGATGCCTCCCGCCAGCGTGAACATCAGCAACAGCGCTGCATCGAACAGGACACCAAGCATCGAGAAGAGGGTTTTTGCGGAGGTGTAATCCGCCGCTTTCTGGTGGTCAGCAAGCGCGATCTTTTCGCGGAACGCCTCGGGAACAGCGGCGCGGTGTGCGGCGATATGCACCAGATGGCGCCGTGCCAACCAAAGCCTGGTGACTGCAGTCAGCGCGAGTGCGGCAAGGAAGACAGAGGTGAAATGCGCAGCGTCCATGAGGGGTTTTGTGTTCGCAAGGGGCATGAATATGACACAATATGCACCTTCCTGTTCAATTATCAGACGCACGAATTATGGCACAAAACCAGAATTACCTTATCTGGACAGACCTCGAGATGACCGGCCTGAACCCGGATAGCGACCGCGTGATCGAGATCGCGATGGTGATCACCGACAACGATCTGGAGACTATCGCCGAAGCACCGGTGCTGGTGGTGCACCAGTCCGACAGCATCCTTGACGGCATGGATGCCTGGAACAAGTCGACGCACGGGAAATCCGGTCTGATCGAAAAGGTCAAGGCATCCGTGCTTGACGAGGCAACGGTGGAAGCGCAGATGCTCGAATTCCTCAAGGAATATGTGCCGATACGCACCTCGCCGATGTGCGGCAACTCGATCTGCCAGGATCGGCGCTTCCTGGCGCGCTGGATGCCGAAACTGGAGGAATATTTCCACTACCGCAACCTCGATGTGAGCACGCTCAAGGAACTGGCCAAGCGCTGGAAGCCGGACATGGCGCAGGGAATCAAGAAACACGGCAAGCATGAGGCGCTTGCCGACATCTACGAATCCATCAACGAGATGAAGTACTACCGGGAGAACTTCATCCGCCTGTAGGAAGCCCGTGAGCCGATGGTCGAACCGGGCTTGCGGAAATCAATGCGCCAATGGCTTAGCTCTTCCGCGTACGGTGTTCGTTGTGCGGGTTATCGGCAGAACCCATCGATGGGCGCCGGGCCGACAAGCCTGCTCATGATTCCTTCCCGATGAATTTCTTTTCCAGCTCTTCGGGCGAATCGCCGTATTCGGTCACGATGTCCCGTATCTGCGCTTCAAGACCTACGAACAGCCGGACCAGTTCGGGATCGAAATGCTTTCCGGCTTCCTGTACAACCAGCGCCAGTGCTTCCTCCACCGACCATGCTTCCTTGTAGGGGCGCAGGCTGGTAAGCGCGTCGAACACATCGACGATCGCCACGATGCGCGCGGCAATCGGGATGCCCGTTCCGCTCAGGCCGTATGGATAGCCCTGGCCGTCCCATTTTTCGTGATGCCACAGAGCGACTTCTTTTGCGGTTTTCATCACTTCGGCATCGTGGTCGCCGATGATGCCGGCGCCGATCTCGGGATGTTTCTTGACGACCTCGAATTCTTCCGCCGTCAGATTTGCGGGTTTAAGCAGGATGTGATCCGGCACGCCGATCTTGCCGATGTCGTGCATCATGGAAGCGTACATCAACATTTCCGCCTGTGACTCCGTAAGGCCGTATGCCAGCGCCAGCGCCCGGCTGAAATTCCCCACGCGCAACACATGCTTGCCGGTCTCGTTGTCACGGTAGTCGGCCGCGCGGCCCAGTTGTTCCAGCATGACGAGATGCGTTTTCTCCAGTTGCCGGTTGCTGTGCTCCAGCTCACTGGTACGTTCTGCCACCAGGTGTTCCAGAAAGCGACGCTGGTCGGACAGGTCAAGATGTGAACGGACACGCGCACGCACGATGGGCGGGCTGACGGGTTTGATGATGTAATCCGATGCGCCCAGTTCGAAGCCCTGTGCTTCATCTTCGATGTCAGCCAGCGCGGTGACGAAGATCACCGGGATATGCCGGGTGGCTTCATTTCCCTTGAGCTGGCGGCAGACCTCATAGCCATCCATGCCGGGCATCATGATATCCAGCAGGATCAGGTCGGGCGGCTGCGAGAACGCTATTTTCAGCGCCAGTGGGCCGCTGTTGGCCACCTTGACCGAATATTCTGTCCCCAGAATTCCGCGCAGCACATCGATGTTCTCGGGCGTGTCGTCCACGACCAGCAGGGTACTTTTTCCAGTATCGCTCATGTCAGTTCCTTGATGAGATGCTGTGCTTCCGCCAGCGCATTTTCGTAATCGTAATCGCTCACATATTGCTGCAGCCGGGTAAACCGCGGCGCTTCCGGTGTGCCCTTGGTTGACTGGTCGATCAATCGCATGGTTTCTGCCGCATCTGCGTCAAAAGTCTCCAGTTGCGCTGCCAGCTGGCTAAGCAGCGTGCCAAGACGGGCGATGTCAGTGGGCTTCGGTGCCTGGTCGGCCGCATCAGTTTCTGCCGCATGGGTTTGCAGGTAGTCGACGACCAAAGCCGTCACCCGGGCCAGGTCGGCAGAGGCTGATGCGAGCAGGGGCGGATATTTTTCCGCATTTTTTTCGCGGATGGCGGTTTCCAGTTGGCGTGCGGATTCTGCCAGGTGTGCGGCACCGATGGTTGAAGCGATGCCCTTCAGCGTATGCGCGAGCCGCTCCGCTTCCAGCCGGTCGCCGGAGGCGAGCGCACTCTGGATGGATTGTGCGGCCAACCCCTGATTGGGAATGAATTTCTGGAGCACATCAAGATAGGTCGCCTCATTCCCCAGCCGGGCGATGGCCTTTTTGGGATCAAACACCGGGGCATCTGAAGTTTTCCGAGACTGCTCCGGCGGGATGGGCATGGCAGCCGTGGCATCGCGGTGCGTGCAGCGGGCGAGTATGCTGTACAACGCATCGACATGGATGGGTTTGGCAATATAGTCGTTCATGCCTGCGGCAAGGCAGCGCTCGCGGTCGCCCGCCATCACATTGGCGGTCATCGCGATGATCGGCAATCCTGCCAGCGCGGGATTGCCCCTGATCCGGCGCGTCGCCTCCAGCCCGTCCATGTTCGGCATCTGGATGTCCATCAACACCGCATCGTATGTCTGCTGCTGCAAGGCCTGTAACGCTTCAATTCCGTCTGCGGCGGAGCTGACCGTGATCCCGGCTTGCATCAGAAGCGCGGTTGCCAGTTGCCGGTTGAACTCATTGTCCTCGACCAGCAGGACATGCAGGCCGGACAAGTTGGCGATGGCGGTGGGGGGCAAGGACGATACGTCAGAAGCAGAAGTGGTTTTGCTATCTGTCGTTGGGCAGGTAAAGGGCAGGTTGAAGGCGACCACGGTGCCTTTGCCCGGTGTGCTCTCCACCCATATTGCTCCCCCCATCAGCTCCACGAATCGTTTTGATATCGCCAGCCCCAGCCCCGTTCCGCCATACTTGCGCGTGGTGGAGGTGTCGGCCTGGCTGAACGATTCGAAAAGCCTGTCGATTTGCGCTGCTGTCAGGCCGATACCGGTATCGCATACCGCGAATCCCAGAACATAATGGCCTGCAACCCTGCTCTCTACTCCAATCCGAACCTTGACCCTGCCGCTTTCGGTGAACTTGATGGCGTTGCTGACCAGATTGTTCAGTACCTGCCCGAGGCGCATCGGGTCGCCGATCAGCATTTCCGGGGTATCCGGTTCGCTGGTGAAACTGAGTTCCAGACCCTTTTGGCCGGCGCGGACGCTTGCGATATCGGCCGTGTTGCGCAACACCTCGCTGAGGCTGAAAGCGATCTTTTCCACTTCCATCTTGCCTGCCTCGACCTTGGAGTAGTCGAGGATGTCGTTGATGATGCCCAGCAGGGAGTTCGCCGAACGGTAGACCTTTTCGAGATAATCCTGCTGTAGTGGCGGCAATCCGGATTGCAGTGACAAATGCGAAAAGCCGATGATCGCGTTCATCGGGGTGCGGATTTCGTGGCTCATGTTGGCGAGGAATTCGCTCTTTGCCCGGCTGGCGGCCTCGGCGGCGGCCTTGGAACGTTTCAATTCCTGCTCGGTGCGCTTTCGCTCGGTGACGTCTTCCTTGACTGCCACAAAATGAGTGACGTTTCCCATGTCGTCGCGGATCGGCGAGATGGTGGCGGCCTCGAAATAACTCTCACCGTTCTTCCTCCTGTTGTGGAACTCACCCTGCCATACTTTGCCGGCCAGGATGGTTTGCCACATCTTCTCGTAGAATTTCGGGGAAATGGTGCCGGACTTGAGGATACGCGGGTTCTGGCCGATGGCTTCCGTTTCGGTGTATCCGGTCACCCGGGTGAATTTCGGGTTGACGTATTCGATCGTGCCGTTCAGGTCGGTGATGACCACGCTGGCCGGGCTGTTTTCCACGGCCTTGGAAAGTTTGAGCAGTTTGTCGTGGGCAAGGATGCGTTCGGTGATGTCGCTGTGGGTGCCGATCATCCTCTCGGGATTGCCATCTGCATCGCGCTTGACCACCATGCCGCGGCAAAGGATCCATTTCCAGCTTCCATCCTTGCAGCGAATGCGCAGTTCGACGGTGTAACCGGGGAGCTGTCTATCCAGATATTGCTGCAGCGTAGCCTGCACCCGGGGCAAATCGTCCGGGTGCACGTCCCGCACCCACGCGTCGATGCTGGGTTCCATCTCCTTCTCGTGATAACCGAGCATTTCCTCGTAACGTTTCGAAAGCAGCATCCCCCCGGTGGGCATGTTCCAGTCCCACACGCCCTCGCCTGCGCCCTCCAGCGCAAAGTTCCAGCGTTCCTCACTGTCGCGCAATGCCTGTTCAGACTGCTGGCGTTCGATTTCTGCGCCTGCCCTGGCGGCGATGATCTCCAGCACCTCCTTGCGTATCGGCTGCGGCGCCAGTGTGTGGCGAAAGATGGCGCAGAGGATGCCGTTGACCTTGCCGTCATTGCGCCGCGTAGGCGCGCCGACATAGGCTTTTGCACCCATGTCCACCAGATCCTTGTCCGTCGGAAACAGGTGGGCGACATCTTCAGGGTATTCGCAATAACCTTTATGGATGGCCTGGTCGCAGGGTGTGCCCTCAAGCGCATATTCGAAATGTTTTACCGGCTTGCCATCGAGCTGCATTCCCAGCGCTTCGATGCTGTTCCCGTTTTTCAGCCTGCCGAGGATGACGCAATCCGCTTCGAGCAATTCACACAGGCTGCTTGTGGTCTCCTCGAAGAACGATGCGCCGACGTTGGCCACGGCGGTGCCGGCAATGGTATGGAACGCATGCTCCGCCTTCTTGCGCTCGCTGATGTCGCGCACCGAGCTGTAGATCACCTGCCGCCCGTCAATATCTACCCGTGCCGCATTGACCTCGATGTCGATGAGTGTGCCGTCGCGCCGCCGTTGCCGGGTCTCGAATATCGTATTACCCGGACCGAACGCGGCAAGGCGCGCCAGCAGTTCTTCCTTCGGCCACTGCGCGTTCAATTGCGCCAGATTCATGGAGAGCAGTTCTTCCATCGTGTAACCGAGCATGCGGCAGAAGGCGTCGTTCACTTGCAGGATATGCCCGTCGGAAGCGACGATGAAGATGCCGTCGCTGGCTGTGCGCAGCAGCAGGGCGTTCTTGCGGCTGACGCGTTCGATCGCAGCAGCTGCCTGCAATGCGTTTGCCCGCGCATTTACCAGAAGCCAGGTCAGCAGCGCGAGCAGCATGCTGAACGTGATGCCCGTTCCGGCGATGACCCTGGCCTGCCCGGTGTCGATCTGTGCGTCGAAGGCAGGGCGAGAGCGCACCTGTACCGACCATTTGCGCCCGGCGATATCGATGGCGCGGATGCTCTGGAAGCGCGCACTGGAGTTCTGGGCTAAGCTGTTGCTGCCCGAGGTGTACATCAGCCGATTTTCCGAAAGCTCTTCCCCGTCGAAGATGTTGATGTCGAAATCTGCATCGCGTACATCAAAGATGCCGGATATCAGATCGCCCATACGGAATACCGCGGTGATCCAGCCGACGAGGTTGGTGCGGCGCTGGGCAACGGTATCGCGCGGGGCGCCATATCGGTAGACCGGCAGGAACATCACCGTGCCGTTCTGCAAGTCTTCGCGGGTCTCGAACAGCAGCCTGATCTTGCCGGAGATGGCAAAACTGCCGATGTCGCGCGCCTGCTCTGCCGCGGCGCGGCGCAGGCCCGGTGCGGAATCGCCGGGGCGCGGGTAAATATGATCGGAAAGCATGTCGTAGCCGAAGACTTCCTGGTTGCGAATGTCGAACGGTTCGACATAGGCTACCGGCGCGTAGACTTCGCGTTTGCCTTCAGGCCAGACTGTGTAGCTGCGCAGCAGGCCTTCTTTGCGTATTGCGGCGATGTGGCGCTTTTTTTCCGCATCGGAAACGAGCGGCACAAAACGGAGCCCCTGGATGCCAGGGTAGTTTTCATCCAGCCGCAGCTTGACGATGTGCTCGTGGAACTCGGTACGGCTGACGGGGAGGGCGCTATGGGAGAACAATCCGTCCATCCCGCGCATCACCTGTTCATAAGTCTTCATGCGCTTATTGATATCGTCAACGATGCCGCGCACGTGGCCGTTGAACTCGACCTGCCGTATCTGCAGCGCGTTCTGCTGCGCGTAATTCCACAGCTGCCAGGTCAGCATCAGTGAGAATGACAGTACAAGGCCAGCAAGGATCAGCGCGTCCTGCCGGGCCACGCGCTTGTCGAACAGGATCAGGAAAAAACTGCCACCGAACAGGAACAGCGAAGCCACGGATGCCATTGCGACCAGCGCGTTCGGGTCGACCCTCAGGCTGTCTGCCGTGCACAGGCTGCCAGGCTGGAATTGCGCACCGTACATCGCGGTATAGTGCATCCCGGAGATCGCGATGCCCATGACTATCGCGCCCAGTATGAAACGAAGCAGGATTGGCAGCCGGATGCGCCTGCCCTGGTACATCAGCAACAGCGCCCCCCATGCGGCAATCATTGCAAGTAGGATGGACAAGGCAACGATCCATGGGTCATAGATGACCGGAGGGGACATCTTGAGTGCCGCCATGCCGGTGTAATGCATCGCGCTGATCCCCAGTCCCATGATCAGTCCGCTCACCAGCAGGTGCCGGGTGGTGATCCTTGATTTGCAGCAGAGTACCCAGAAACCCAGCAGCGCCGCCGCGATCGCGGGCAAGATGGAAAGCAGCGTCAGCGCCAAGTCATAGTAGAGCGGTATGGGCAGGTGCAGTGCCAGCATGCCGGTGAAATGCATGCCCCAGATGGTCATGCCGAAGACGACGCTGCCCGCGAACATCCACAGTTTTGCCACCTGATCGCTGGCGGTGCGCATTCGTTGCGCATGGTCGAGCGCGGCGAACGAACCGATGATCGCGATCAGGACGGAGAGGGAAACCAGCGAAATATTCCAGGAAATTTGCACTGCCGGTCTAACTTAAAATTGTAAAAACGGGGGAAGATTCTAG
>Ga0224495_10002155_pt1 | contig 13126 bp, 7 predicted proteins | sample SF_Jul11_sed_USG_FD_168128 | JGI IMG/M metagenome (GOLD analysis project Ga0224495, IMG submission 168128) | Sediment microbial communities from San Francisco Bay, California, United States - SF_Jul11_sed_USGS_4_1 | ecosystem: Environmental > Aquatic > Marine > Sediment | place: USA: California... | reverse complement strand
ATGCGCCGGCGCAAGCCCTGGATGGTTTCGCCGGACAGAGTTTCATCCGCAAGAACCATCTTCAAGCCATTGTAATCCGGTGGGTTGTGGCTGCCGGTGAGCATCACCGCACAGCGGGTCTGCAAATGATAAGCGGCAAAATATACCATCGGGGTGGGAACGCAGCCCACATCGATCACGTCGATGCCGCTTTTTTGAATGCCGAGCGCCAATGTGGCAATGAGTTCCGGACCTGACAACCTGCCGTCGCGCCCAATCGCGATCGTGCTTTGCCCGTGAGCTCTGGCTTCAGATCCGATCGCATGGCCAATGGCACCTACCACCTCCGGTGTCAGTGTCTTGTCGACGATGCCACGGATGTCATAGGCTTTGAATATTTCTCTGGGAAGGTTTTGCAGCATGAAAGTTGTTGGTTTCTATGAGGCCTGGTATCAGCTTGGTTAATTTCCCCCATACCATATTGGGGGTGAGTTGCCTCATGCAGTTGAAATGTCCCAGCGGGCATTCACGTTTGAAACATGGGCTGCAATTGATGTCGAGTCTTAGGATATGGGCCTGTCCTGACAAAGGTGGGGTAAATTGCGGGCTGCTGGAGCCGAACAGCGCCAGCATCGGGCGATTCAACGCGGCGGCCAGGTGCATCAGGCCGGAGTCGTTGCTGATGACCATTTGTGCGCAGGAAAGAAGCGCGATGGCATCCAGCAGGTCGGTGTTGCCGCACAGGTTGTGCCCGCCAGAATTGCCCAGCGCAATGATATTTTCCGCAATCTCTCTGTCCTTTGCGGAGCCGACTAGCCAAACCTGATAACCATTCCGCTGCAGCCGTTGCGCTATCTCGGCGAAATAGGGTACTGGCCATCTTTTGGCAGGACCGAATTCTGCACCCGGGCAGAACACTGCAACCGGTTTATCCAGGACCAGATCCAGCTTGTGCAGTGCGGCGTCGCGCTGGGAGGTGGAAATATCCAGTCTTGGGTCGGATAACGGACGCACGATACTCACCCCGGTATTTTCCGCGAGATGGGCAAATCGCTGCACCATCAGCGGCATTGCATTCTTGTCAAGTTTGCGTGCATCGTTGAGCAGTTTGTAACGGAATTCGCCGACAAATCCGGTGCGTAACGGTATGCCGGCAAAGAACGGAACGAGCGCCGACTTGTATGAGTTGGGCAGTACGATGGCCTGGTCGTATCGTTCATGGCTCAATTGTTTGCCGAGCCGATAACGCTCCAGAAGTCGCAATGTCCCGTGTGAAAACGGGTTGATGATGACCTCGGACACCTCCGGCATGGCGCGCAGCAATGCCTCGGTCCAGGGCGGAGCCAGCACATCGATGCGACAATCAGGGTGTTGCTGCTTGAGTCGCCACAGCATCGGCTGCATCAGCATGGTGTCACCCACCCAACTGGGACCGATAATTAAAATTTTATTCATTCAAACAGGTAGGCAAGCTAGGGAAATTTTCAGACATTGATAGTGTGCCTCCCGCAATCGGATAGTCATTCTGTAACCATCGACTTGGAGCATTGCTTTCCGGCCAGTCAGGCTGCTGTGACACGTGGCACTGTCAATGATGTGCGCGAGGGCGCTCGCCCTTGAAGCGATACAGCGTACCGCAATAAGGGCAACGTGCTTCGCCGCCATGATCGATCGGAATCATCACTTTCGGGTGCGCATTCCACAGATTCATGCTGGGCATAGGGCAGGAGAGCGGCAAATCGCTTGCGGTGACTTCGATTTGATTTTGGGTAATATCATGCCGTTGCCGGGACTGCAGTGCTTCGTCTTTACTCACAAACGACTCCTCTAGATGTAGTTCAGCCAGTCAGTGTGCAGTGGATGTTTCCCCGTCACACAGTCAAAGAAAGCTTGTTGTAGTTTCGCGGTAATGGGTCCGCGCGATCCGCTGCCGATGATACGTCGGTCGAGCTCTCGGATCGGAGTTACCTCTGCGGCAGTGCCGGTAAAAAACGCCTCGTCAGCGCAGTAGACCTCGTCGCGGGTGATACGCTTTTCGATGATTTCGATGTCCATTTCGCCGGCCAGTGTGAAAATGGAATCGCGGGTAATGCCCTCCAGACAGGAAGTCAGGTCGGGAGTGTAGAGCTTTCCCTTCTTTACGATGAAGATGTTTTCGCCGGCACCCTCGGCAACGTAGCCATCCACGTCCAGCAACAGCGCTTCGTCGTAATTGTCGTTGTCTGCTTCCTGGTGCGCCAGTATCGAGTTGGCGTATGTGGTTACCGATTTGGCGCGGCACATGTTCACATTGACATGATGACGAGTGAAGCTGGAGGTCTTGACGCGGATGCCTTTCTCCATGCCATCGTCGCCCAGATACGCTCCCCATGGCCAGGCAGCAATGGCTACGTGGGTAGATAACGTCTTGGCGGAGATACCCATGGCTTCCGAGCCGTAAAAACAGATTGGACGCACGTAACATGATTCCAGTTTGTTGGCGCGCACAACTTCGAGCTGGGCTGCGTTGATGGTCTCCTTGTCATATGGCATCTTCATCTGGAAGATATGAGCGGAATTGAACAGCCGGTCGGTGTGTTCCCGCAAACGAAAGATCGCCGTGCCCTTGGTGGCACGGTATGCACGCAAACCTTCAAATACTCCCATGCCGTAATGCAGGGTGTGCGTCAGTACGTGCGTGGTGGCATCGCGCCACGGCACGAGCTTGCCGTCATACCAGATAAAGCCGTCACGGTCGGACATCGACATAATGGGATTCCTTGAGGAGTCGGTTTAGAGGGGCCGATTCTAGCTTCATTCGACAGAATTATGAAGGGGCGCCAAACAAAATAGCCGGTCCGGGAGCATCTTCTTTGCTTGCATGGCGGCGAATTCGGGTATGATTATCCTTACCAGTTACTTAGGTTAGTTAATTCACATTCTGAATGGGGCTTGAACTAATGGCAATGATTCCTGCAGTCACTGAAGAAACGGCAGATACACAGGAAGACAAGTTACACAGGAACCTGCTGATTTTTGCGGCGGCCTTCATGAACCTCGCCGTTGTGCTATGGCTTGCGATCTACTGGGCGATGGGACTGCACTTTCCTGCCAACGTGCCATTGATGTATCAACTGGCTTCGGTGGCATCTCTGATCTACTATTTCAAAAGCAAGAAATTTGCTCCGTTTCGTTTCGTACAATTGAGCCTGTTTCTTTTTTCACCATTCATAATGCAATGGAGTATCGGGAGCTCCATCACATCCAGCGGCGTGACGCTATGGGCCTTGCTGGCTCCAATCGGGGCGCTCATCGTATCCAGCTGGCGCGAGTCTGTTCCATGGTTCTTTGCATATATCGTACTGACGGTCCTATCAGGAATCTTCGATTATTTTCTCAGTACGGGCGGACAGGTTGGAGTGCCGATGAAGACCATCGGCGTGTTTTTTGCCCTCAATTTTGCCGCGATGTCCGCCATAATTTATTTCCTGTTGCGACATTTCGTCGTGGAGATGGATAGGATCAAGAGCCAGCTCGATCAACAGCACCAGTTGCTTGCCGAAGAACAGAAGAAATCCGAGCGCGTATTGCTCAATGTCCTGCCCAGCAGCATCGCTGATCGCCTGAAGAACCACCAAGGGTTGATTGCCGACGGACACGCCGATGTGACGGTAATGTTCGCCGATCTGGTGAATTTTACCCAGCTGACCGAAGCGCTTTCTCCGGACCAGATGGTTTCAATGTTGAACGCGATTTTCACTGCATTCGATGAGCTCAGTGAAAAATACGAGGTGGAGAAGATCAAGACAATAGGAGATGCTTATATGGTGGTGGGTGGGCTTAATATCAGCGGTTCTGATTACACCAGCAATATAGCGGAATTGGCCCTGGAGATGCGCGATTACGTGGCCAAACATCCCGAGCTGTCCAAATTCAAGCTGGGCATACACACCGGCATAGCAACCGGGCCGGTGGTCGCAGGGGTAATAGGCTCCAAACGCTTTATCTACGATTTGTGGGGAGATACCGTGAACGTTGCCAGTCGTTTGACCGATGAGGCTCAAGAAGGGACGATCCAGGTGGACAAGACCACTTTCAATCGTATCAAGGGAAATTTTGCGTTCGAGCCGCCCTCATCGATTCCCATGAAGGGCAAGGGGGATGTGGTGATGTATCGGCTGACCGCGCGCCTTCACGAAACCACGCAAGAAAGCACAATGAAATGAGCGTTCGGTTCACGGTGCAGCAGCATCATCTGTAGGTGCTTCCCCAAACAACATTTCCCATAATTCACTGCATGTCCTTGTGTCTATTTCGCCTGGTGCGATGCGGCATGGCGACTGATTGTTGAGGCGCATGCGGTGCTGGGTCTGGCGCAAAGTGCGATAGACCGTGCAGACCTCTCCGGCGATTTCAACGGGAACAAGCTCAAGCTCCCCGGCAAGCTTCAGCAGTGCGAGATTGCCGATATTGGCGGTCAAATCCGGGTGCTGGTGGGCGTGGGCCAGCACGATGTATTGAACCATGAATTCAATATCCACCATGCCTCCGCTGTCATGCTTGATGTCGAACAGGCCGCTGACATTGGGGTGGCCGTCGTGCATCTTCCGGCGCATCGCCAGTATCTCTGTGCGCAGCTTCTCCAATTCTCGCTGCTGGCAGAGAACCCGCTTGCGGATATGCTCAAAAGCCTCGCCGACCTTGCGGTCTCCTGCGCTGAACCTGGCACGCGTCAAAGCCTGGTGTTCCCATACCCATGCGTGCTGTAACTGGTATTCGGCAAACGCCGATATAGAACTCACCAGCAATCCGCTCTCGCCATTCGGGCGCAATCGCAAATCTATTTCATACAAACGGCCAGACGAGGTGTAGCTGCTGAGCATGGTGTTGATCCTTTGTCCCAGTCTTGCGTAGTTCTCCTGTGCCTCGGGATGGTCGTCGTCATACAGGAAGATCAGGTCCAGATCGGATGCGTAGCCAAGTTCCTTGCCCCCCAGTTTGCCATACGCGACGATGGCAAACTGTGCAATATCACGATGCCGCTTGCGCACAGTCGCCCAACTCAGCTTCAGCACATGGTGCAGCATCAGATCGGCCAAACCACTGAGATGGTCGGATAGTGTTTCAAGCGGGAGCAAACCCTGCAGATCCATCGCCAGCAGGTGAAAGGTCTGCTCCTGCTGAACATGCCGCAAAACGTCAAGAGTCCGCTCTGCATCTCCTGAGCAGTCATCCAGCCGGTTTTGTAAATCCTCGCTTATCTGTTGCCAATCCGGCTCCTGATAGATCTCGCGTGGATCAAGCAATTCGTCGAGCAAAGCAGGATGCTGTGTAAGATATTCGCTCGCCCAGGTGCTGGCTGCGACCAGTGTAGCGAGCCGCTGCAATGCAGCCGGATATTCGGCGAGGAAGGCAAGGTAGGCCGCACGGCGGCTGATTACATCCAGCATGACCAGCAATCTGGACAGCGTTCCGTCAGGATCGCTGTGTTGCGCGCTCAAGGCAATGAATTGCGGTACCAGTTTGTCCAGTCTTTGCCTGCTCAGTTCCGGCAGTTGTCGGTAGCGATTGCCGGTGCGCAACTGCTGCAGGCGTTGCGCACTGTCGCTTGCTGCGAGGTAGCCAAGCTGTTCGAGGCGGCGGCCCAATTCTTCGGACGTAATGTTCTCGCGCCACAGTTGCGCGCTGTCCTGCCCATCCTTCTGTGCCCCGAAGATCTGACCGAACTGTTGGGTCACCAACGCGCGATGGCTATTGAGCTCGTCCAGAAACGCCGAATAATCCGGGTATCCCATGGCATCGGCGATGACTTTCCGGTCTTCGTCCTTTTCCGGCAATTCCTGGGTTTGTTGATCATCCAGATATTGCAGCCGGTGTTCCAGATTGCGCAGGAAAACGTAAGCCGCGTCGAGACCTGCAGTAACCTGTGCGGAAAGGTGTCCGCTTTCCGTGAGCTGTTTCAACACCCGCTGGGTCGGGCGGATGCGCAATTTTGGTTCGCGTCCGGCGCGTATCAACTGGAATACCTGCGCGGTGAATTCGATCTCCCGTATCCCCCCGGGTCCGAGTTTGATGTTGTTGAGACGATCGCTGCGCTGCACCTCCTGGCGAATTTGTGCGTGCAGACTCCGCATGGAATCGATAGCACCAAAATCCAGATACTTTCGGAATACGAACGGTTGCACCAATTGTGTCAGTTCGGCTATTTGCGGAGAATCTTCCGGGGCGATGACGCGCGCCTTGATCCAGGCGTAGCGCTCCCATTCGCGTCCCTGGCTGAGCAGGTATTCTTCCAGTGCGGGAAAGCTCATCACCAGCGGGCCGCTGTCGCCGTAAGGGCGAAGTCTCATATCCACACGGAACACATAGCCGTTGCCGGTATGCTCGCTGATCAGGTTGATCAGCTTCCTTCCCATTCGGGTGAAAAATTCGTGGTTGCTCAACTTGCGCGATCCATTCGTTTCGCCATCCTCGGGATAGGCGAAAATCAAATCTATGTCGGACGAAACATTCAGCTCGCAACCGCCGAGTTTTCCCATGCCGATGATCAGCAGTTCCTGGGGATTTCCGCTTGTTTCTCCCAGTGGAGTGCCGAATTGCGCCTGCAAGGTATTCATCAGGCAGGACTGGGACAGTTGTATACACACCTCCGCAAGCGCCGTCATGGCTTGCATGACCTCGTTCAGGTCGGCAAGTCCATTGAGATCGCGCAATATCAGCTTGACCATCACCTGCGCACGCACCTTGCGCACTTCGTGGCCCAACTCAGTCTCATCAGTCAGGTCGTGTCCTGATTGCTGCAGCAAGGCTTGAATTTCAACTTTGTCGCAGCGGGTTGAGTAATTGTTTCTCAGCCAGTCAAGCAGAACCGGGTCTGAATCCAGTGTTCGCTTCGCGTAGCGGCTGCAGTGCATTGTTTTTTCCAGCAAGACGTCAAAAGCCTTGGGTTGTGAACTGGAGGTATTCATGGTGGCGTTCGCAGAAAAGTGGTGAGTTTCATGGAGTTGATCAGAAAGTTTGCGTATTCATCATTGCAGCTTCAAGTTAGAATGCATATTGTCGTCTGATAAACCAACAGTCGCCAGTTATTTGAAATTACTGGCGTTGACGAGAGGCAGCAAACCTCCGATTGACGACCAGGCTACCAGAATATCCAATCACGAATCCATGTTGAACTCTTTCTCGTCACAACTGCTAAGGCGCGGCTTAAGCTGGCTGACGCGGTTTGCCATCGCAGCATTGGCGGTTTTGGCTGTGCTGATCGCAATATCCATCATTGCACTGCGATATTACCTGCTGCCCGATATTGAACAGTATCACGACAGGATCACTTCTTCCCTTTCAAGCGCTATAGGCAATACTGTCACCATAGGAAATATCGAAGGGGACTGGCAGGGTCTGCAGCCGCGCCTTAACTTTTCCGATGTGCGCTTACTTGACGAGCAAAAACAGCCTGCACTGGTGCTGCCGGGCCTCAATGGCAGTGTTTCATGGATGTCGTTGTTCAGCGCAGAGCTACGGTTGGCCAGCCTGGAAATATCCAAACCGGAATTGCTGGTTCGCCGTGATGCGCTGGGGAAAATATATATTGGTGGTCTTGCGGTATCCAAGCAGGGAGACGAGAAGGATCTTTCGGACTGGCTGCTGCACCAGTCGCGCATAGTAGTGCGTGATGCTCTTGTGGTATGGGTCGACGAGCAGCGGGCTGCCCCGCCTTTGGTACTGCAACAGGTAAATTTGCGCATCGAGAGTTTCTTCAGCCATCACCTTTTTGCTTTGCGTGCCCTGCCGCCTTCGGAGTTGGCATCCCCGCTGGATCTGCGTGGAGATTTTCATGGTGCAAGCTTTGATGACGCCAGCGGTTGGCATGGCCAGTTTTTTACCCGGCTGGATTACACCGACATAATTGCCTGGCGATCCTGGCTAGACATGCCCGGAGAATTCAGTCGCGGGCATGGCGCGCTGCGTGGCTGGATGGGCATCAAAAACGGCAAGATGAACCAGATAACTGCCGATCTGGATCTGCGCGATGTTTCGACCAAATTGTCCGAAGATCTGCCGGAAATGAATATGGTCAGATTGCACGGTCGTGCAGCATGGCGAGAACTGGCTGACGGCTTCGAAGTTTCCACAAGGCATTTGGCAGTGCGTTTGCTGGACGGGATCGAACTTAAACCCACTGATTTCTATTTTCGTAACCTGGAAGCTGGCAACAGGCAACCTTCCGGAGGAGAGGTGCGCGCCAACCAGTTGCATTTGGAGACTATTGCCGGCCTGACGAAATATATACGGCTGGAGGAAGGGTTGCGCGCCAAACTAGAAGCCTATGCGCCGAGCGGAAAGTTATCCAATCTGGATGTGCTATGGCAAGGTGCAGCAGAAAAGCCAGATCGTTACAGAATCAAGGGTCGGTTCGAAAACATCGGGCTGCACCAAGTAGGCGAGATGCCCGGCTTTTCCGGTTTGACTCTGGATGTAGATGGCAATGAAGAGTCGGGGAGGTTTAGTATCAACTCTCGTCAGTTGAAAGTCGAAGCGCCGGGCGTAATGCGGGATCCACTGTCATTTGCCACTCTGACCGGACAGGCCGGTTGGCAGCGTAAAAGCGGAGAATTGACCATCAATGTCAGCAACGTAGCCGCTGCCAATGAAGATTTGGCGGGCAATTTCTACGGAAGTTATCAGACCAAGGCTGGAACCAAAGGAATTCTTGATCTTACCGCTAAATTGACCCGGGGAGAGATCAAAAGAGCCGCCCGCTACACTCCGCTGGTTGCGCTGCACAGGGAAGGGAATGACTGGTTGAACAAAGCGCTGTTAGCCGGCCATACTGAAGATTTTCGCATTCGCATCAAGGGCAATCTGAGTGACTTTCCACAGGACGGAACAAAGAATCTAATATTCAAGATCGGAGGGCATGCGCGGGATGCAGTGCTGGAGTTCGGCAAGGATTGGCCTCGTATCGAAAACATCTCCGGAGAATTCCTGATCAATGGCAACAAACTTGAGGTGAAGTCATCTGCCGCAAACATACTGGGTGCCCGATTGCAGAACGTAAGCGTCACGTTGCCGGATATGACGAGTCCCAGCCTGCCGCTGGAAATAAGGGGGGAGTCTGAAGCGGCCAGCAACGAGTTCCTCAAATTCATCCAGTTGAGCCCGGTGCGCGGTTATATAGACGGTTTCACCGATGGAATTTCTGCAAGTGGCAACAGCCATCTGAATTTGTTTGCGAACATTCCGCTGCTGGGCAATGAGCCGGTACAGGTATCAGGAAATCTCCAGGTGCATGACAACGATATAGAACTGGGCAAGGAAGTGCCCCGCTTGCGCAATACCCGCGGTGTGCTGTCGTTTACCGAATCGGGTATCCAGGCCGCAGGAGTGACCTCAGAAATATTGGGCGGACCAGCCAGTATCAACATAAAAACTGTCGAGAAGGGTGCTATACAAGCAACCATACAGGGGCACAGCGACATCGATGCATTGCGCAACCATGAACACCATCCGATTCTGGACTATCTCCATGGGCGCATGGAGTGGGAGGCTGATATCAAGGTCATGAAGAAATCTGCTCAAGTAATCGTAACTTCAGACCTTCGCGGCATAAGCTCTGTAATACCCCAGCCTTTTGCAAAGCCTGCCAGTGATGCATTGCCGTTCCGAATTGAAAAGAGCGGAGCCAGCGATGGAGCGGATACCATATCCATGCAACTGGGCAAGTTGCTGAATGCTAGACTGGTGCGGCACGAAGAAAGTGGCGCCATGGTCGTCAAGCACGGCATTATCGACCTGGGAAATATTGAGCAGAAAATCAGGCCGGAAACTATGAGGGTCAAGGGTGGGGTGTGGCTGTTTGGCCATTTACCACTACTGTCGATACAAGGCTGGGAGAGGTTAATGGGGAAATCGGATATTTCCGGACCTGAACTGCCGATCGGAGGAGCAAATCTGTTTGTCGACAGGGTTGAAGGTTATGGTCTGGATGTTGGCAATCTCAGTGTAAACGCTACAAGGCGCGGCGAAGCAATACATGTGCAATTGGCCAGCAGCATGCTGAACGGAGAGGTGGTGTGGCAGCCGCACGGATTTGAAAACGAAGGTAAACTCAGTGCGCGATTGCACAACATGACCCTCTTTGAAGCAGAGCAGCCTTCGACAACATCCATGCTTGAAGAATCGTCCTTGCCAGCAACAGATAACAGAAAAGATAGAAAGCCGTCTCGAGACGGTAACGCGTCACAACTTCACCCGAAGGATCTCCCTGCATTGGAACTGGCCATCGAGGATCTGCAATTAAAGGGCAAGCACATTGGCCGCTTCGAGTTGGTCGGACATCCTGATGGCAGGGATTGGCGGATGCGCCGGTTGCGCATTACCAACCCGGATGGCTCGCTGATGGGTGACGGTATCTGGTACGGTGCCTCCACTACCATTGGCAGAAGCGATTTTGAGACATCCTTTGGCAAGGGCGAATCCCTATTGCCTCAGGGAGAAACCGGCAGTAATTCCATGCAAAGCCAGGTTAATCTGCAACTGGATATCAGCGATGCAGGAAAGATACTGGCACGTTCCGGGTATCCGGATACTGTCAAAGGAGGCAGCGGCAGGCTGGCATCGAATTTGACATGGTCCGGTTCGCCGAACGAGTTCAACTATGCAAGTTTGAACGGTACGCTCAAACTGGATACCGGCAAGGGGCGATTTGTAAAAATGCAACCGGGCGTGGGCAAATTGCTGAGTATTCTCAGCCTGCAAGCCTTGCCCAGGCATATCACGCTGGATTTTACCGACGTGTTCAGCGAAGGCTTTCAGTTCGATAATATCAACGGCAATGCTCGGATTAGAAACGGCGTAATCGAATCAGAGGATTTCCATATCGACGGTTCGTCAGCCAAGGTGACCTTAAAAGGCAGCGTGGACCTGAACAGCGAAACTCAGAATTTGCAGGTGAAGGTATTGCCGACTCTGGGAGCCAGCGTATCTCTGATCGGGGCATTTACCGCGGGGCCGGCAGTGGGCTTGGGCACTCTCCTTTTAAGCAAAGTATTGGGCGATCCGCTCGATAAATTGGTTTCATTTGAATACAATGTAAGCGGTACATGGAGCGACCCAGATGTAGTCAAGGTCGCAAGAGCACGTACCGAACAAAAAAACACCAACGAACAGGAACAAGATAATGTCAGTAGGTGATTCAACGCAGCAGCGCATAGCCGCGCAGGTCAATGCATTCAAGGTCGCAGCCGTGCAGATGGCTTCGGGTCCCAATGTCGCGGGCAACCTCAGCGAGGCGCGCCGTCTGATCGCCAAGGCCGTTGAACAGGGCGCACGCCTAGTGGTGCTGCCGGAATTCTTCGCGATCATGGGCATGGGCGAACAGGACAAGGTCGCGGTGCGCGAGCAACCGGGACAGGGGCCGATACAGTCGTTCCTGAGCGAAACCGCGCGCAAGCACAAGATCTGGCTGGTGGGTGGATCGATTCCGCTGGTTGCCGGTTCGCCGGACAAGGTACTGAACAGCTGCCTTATTTTCGACGAACATGGCGAGCAAGTTGCACGCTACGACAAGATTCATTTGTTCGGCCTTGATCTGGGCAACGAAAGTTTTGACGAAGCCAGGACAATCGAACCTGGCAATAAGGTTGTGGTGGTTGATAGCCCATTCGGGCGCATCGGGTTGGCGGTCTGTTATGACTTGCGTTTTCCTGAGCTGTTCCGTTCCATGAAGAATGTGGACATCATCGTGCTGCCTTCCGCATTCACCGAGACTACCGGCAAGGTGCATTGGGAAGTGCTGGTGCGCGCGCGCGCCATCGAAAATCTGTCCTATGTGATCGCCGCGGCACAGGGGGGCTATCATGTCAGTGGCCGCGAGACGCACGGCAACAGCATGATCGTCGATCCGTGGGGAAGGGTGCTGGACAGATTGCCGCGCGGTTCCGGGGTGGTGATAGGAGATGTCAATCCATCCTATCAGGCCAGCTTGCGCAAAAGTCTGCCTGCACTGACACATCGTGTTCTTTATAGCTGCGAATAATGAATCACGGCCAGCAAAGCAAACCATACGATACACTGTTCGCCACTGCGCAACGGTCGCTGCTGGTGCCGTACTCGATAAGCTCCGGAAATCTCGAACAGGTGTTCGCGAGCATGATGGCGCACCGCCTTGATTATGCCGATCTGTATTTCCAGTATAGCCGTGCCGAGAGCTGGTCGTTGGAAGAGGGCATCGTCAAGTCTGGGAGCTTCAATATAGATCAGGGTGTCGGGGTGCGCGCGGTGAGCGGCGAGAAGACCGCTTTTGCCTATTCTGATGACATCAGCCTGAACGCGCTGGACAGCGCGGCGCATGCTACACGTGCAATAGCCAGGCAGGGCGGCACCCAGAAAGTCCCGGTGCTGCATCATGGTTCGAGGCGCCAGATCTATTTGCCGGATGACCCGATAGCAACCCTCAAGGATGCCGATAAGGTAGCGTTACTGGAACGCATCGAAGGCTATGCGCGCGCCCTCGATCCGCGTGTGGTGCAGGTAATGGCGAGTCTTGCCGGCGAATATGAAGTAGTGATGGTGGCACGCAGCGACGGCTTGATGAATGCCGATATCCGTCCGCTGGTGCGGCTGTCCGTGCAGGTTATCATTGAGAGCGACGGTAAGCGTGAGCAAGGCTCGGCGGGCGGCGGGGGGAGATTTGATTATGCCTATTTCGATGATGCGATATTGCGCAAATATGCCGCACAGGCGGTACATCAGGCGACGGTCAATCTTGGTGCTGCACCTGCTCCTGCTGGCAGCATGACCGTGGTGCTAGGCAGCGGCTGGCCGGGTATCCTGCTGCACGAGGCGATCGGTCATGGCCTAGAGGGCGATTTCAACCGCAAGGGTAGCTCGGCATTTTCGGGCCGCATCGGTGAGCGGGTCGCGGCGCAAGGCGTTACCGTGGTGGACGACGGAACATTGGCAAGGCGGCGCGGTTCATTGCAGATGGATGACGAGGGCAATCCTACCCAGTGCACCACGCTGATCGAGAACGGTATCCTGAAAGGATATCTGCAAGATACTCTGAACGCTCGGCTTATGGGAATGCCCGTTACCGGCAACGCAAGGCGAGAATCCTACTCGCACCTTCCGATGCCGCGCATGACAAACACCTACATGCTAAACGGGG
>Ga0224495_10002154_pt1 | contig 13130 bp, 10 predicted proteins | sample SF_Jul11_sed_USG_FD_168128 | JGI IMG/M metagenome (GOLD analysis project Ga0224495, IMG submission 168128) | Sediment microbial communities from San Francisco Bay, California, United States - SF_Jul11_sed_USGS_4_1 | ecosystem: Environmental > Aquatic > Marine > Sediment | place: USA: California... | reverse complement strand
GCACGACGCGTGCGGCCTCATCTTCCTCTACGCCATCCGAGACATCGCGGCCGGCGAAGAAGTCACCGTCGACTACCGCTGGGACGACTACCCGCCCCACTTCGCGCAGCTCTGAGTTCGTTTAATATAAAGAAGCCTTGTAGTGCAAGGCGAAGCACAGGGGGGAGCAATGACCATGGTAGTCGCTTTCAATATAGAAATGCCGGCAGTTGCAGCACAACCGGGCGTCAGAATAACCCCAGACGAGTTGCAGGAGGGCGGCCGGAAGAGTGTGCCAGAGAACCTACACGGTCATAACATAGTCAATAACGTAACGAGCCCTGGAGGCTGGGAAACGTGTAATGTCCCTGCTCAGCATTCTGTGGTGGTATGGACAATGGCCGTAACTCAATGGGAACTTTCGGCAGCTGACACAAAACTGAGGGCAGACAGGGCAGCAGTCGTAAGGTTCAACGTCCCAGTAATTGCATGCAACCACATACTCCGCGATAATTCGAAGAAGAACTTGAGGCAGGGACTAGAGAGAGAGAGAGAATGTATTAACTCAGGAGGTACTGTGTTGCCAGTGCGATGCGAGATTCTCTCAGCGCGCTCATTGGTTGTCCAATATCTCCATAATTCCAACATGTTGTACAGTGCCCAAAAATTGGACTAGAGTAGCAACCCCGGGGGTGGACGCAAAAAAATGCACAAATGGCACAAAAATAGAGGCGATTGCCGGCTGGTTCTACAGCCGTACATCCTGCCACATACCCAACCACAATATCAAGTAAGACTCGCGGCAACTAAACACAACAAATGGGTTTTATTAGGAGGGAGGGCTTCTAGCTCCTGCTACCTCATTCGGCGAACTGCTGCTGCTGCTTGAAGGGTCTTGGAGACGCAAGATGTACGGTCCGAGCACATCCATGGGGGAGTGAATGTCAGTGAACGGGACCCAGGCACGGCGCTTGCCCTTGCATGGTGAAGGGGAGACAACCGTTGCCCCAAAGCGACAGTGTACTTCCCAGTCGCTCTCCTTGCCTCTGCGGACGCCCAGAATCTCCGGGATGCCGGCCTTGCTCTCGATGTCGTAGCTGCCTGATCTGCTCACCAGGCGGTCATCGCGAGTCAGCACTTGGTCAGGAGTCTTCTTGTTAGTTGTTGAGCGCGTGAAGTTCAAGATGGTGCTGGCGCCTCCAGGGTTGATGTCATCGCGGCACACGACCGCGGTGCGCTCCCCAGGCCCTGAAAGAAAGAGACGGAGTGTGAGTATGAGTGTGAGGCGTGGTGCTCGACCTCCAACCCAAGGCAGTGTTGGTGCGACGGTCATGTCCACGATGTCCACCTCCACTTCTTCGGTGTCGTCGTCGGTATCATCGAAGATCTCCTCGGTGTACCTGCCGTGCTTCTTGCAGAGCACGTGGCAGTCCTCGTTGCACCACCCAGGCTCGTAGTCAGTCTCACGAGCGGCAGAGGCACAAGGCATGTCGCGCTCCGTGCATAAGTCGCATTCGGTGGTGCCGTGCGACAGGCAAAAGGAGCACCCAGTCCCACGAGCGGCAGAGGCACTAGGCATGTCGCGCTCGGATCTGGACTTCTTCTTGGCAGGCTCGTCCTCAGGGACTCGGGCGGAACTCTTTGCGGCTTGCATGGTTGGCTTTTGCTTGAGTTATGAGGTGCGCAAGGCACGTAGCCGCAGTCCTAAAAAAACTTCGACGCGTCGCTACTTCAAGGACCTTCGACGTCCGAAAAAACTTCGACGTACTTCACTAGAGACCAGGGACCAGGCGGCAAATTCAAAATTCGGAATGATTCCCGGCAAGGCCTATCCTCTACTGGTAGCCAAGGCAGGGCGCACAGCCGAGAACACACTTGACTTAGCAATCGCAGCTGCCAACGCACAGCATGACAAACTCTTCTTTTCAGCCAAGTTCAAGCCTACGACTGGCAATGGCCCTTACTATGCTGATGCCAATTTCGAGGAGATGCTGACTCGGATCCAGATGACTCGGCCGGATGATCGGCGCTGGGCTACCATCTTCAGAGCTGGCGTGCCATGCTACCTCCACGTCGACATCGACGACAGTCGGCCCGAACGCCCTCCAGTTTCCATGATACTGAACTCCTTTGTGAAGCACATGACTGAGTTCATGACCAACGAAGTGAAGCTCGATGCGCCTCTGACTGAAGTGGACTGGTACGTTGACACGTGCGATTCACCCAAGAAGACGAGTCTGCACCTCCATGCTCTGCGACTACCCTTTGAAGACGTGAGTCACTGCACTGCCCTGATGGCACGATTCAAGTACTACCTCGAGTACAAGAAGGCACTGTGCTGGCAAGACGATGATGGCAAGTTCAGGCACGTTGTTGACTATTCCATCTACCATGCCAATGCTCTCCTGAAGCTGTCTTTTCAACACAAGCCTGGCAAGCCAGCCATGTTGCCTCGGTTCTATGCTGGGATGCGTGCAGACGATCGAAGCTATGAAGCGATACGCAAGTATCTCGCGGCAGGAATGGCTCACCTACCGGTTCACTACACTCTAAAGAAAGCCGACCTGCTTCGCATCAGCATGGCACCAACTCCGAGCAAGCCTATACCCATCCCTCAAGCCAGGAACCTGCTCGTGCGGCCTCAAGCTACGCCCCTGCAGCTCGCAGCCATGCCTCTGATTCAGCAAACGGTACGCGATCTGCACCCAGGCACCAAATGCGAAGTGACGTTTGGAGGGAAGTTCCCCAACACCAACAAGACTGCGTACTACGTCAAATACGATGACGTCCACAAGTGCGCTCATGGCAAAACGCATGACAGCAACAATGCTCGTGTACTGGTCGGTACGACCAAAGCCCAATACTTTTGCTTCGCTGAAGGATGTAGCGGAATTCCCTTCAACCTGCCGGATCTGCCCTTTGCCATCGCGGAACCGATGCCCATCAAGCCCAGGATTCCACCGCGTGTGATTCCACGACCTTCCAAGGCACGGCGCATCCGTGACATGTCCAAGTTCATCTCTTCGGAAGCAGTGTGCAAGGACACCAAGGACGACGACGATGCCTATGACTCGGGAGACGAGTCGCCAACGATGGGAGGCTTCATTAACGACGACGACGACATCGGCTCGCAAGGCAGCCCTCCGCCTGACCCTGATTCCGACATCGACATCATGACAATCGACTCAGATTCGGACAGGAGTCCTCAACGGGCGAGTGGTAAATCTACTACTCTAACCCGAGCTACTCCTACTTTTTGTTTTTAGGCAAAAAAGAAACTCAATGGCCCGAGGAGGCAGAAGAAGAACAAGATGAAGCTGCGCCTGCGCCAACGAAGACGGAAGAGTTGCCGATCTTACACGAAGCAGACGTACAGGCCCGGGTTCAGGCACTTGTAGAAGACTTCAAGCGCGACTCTATTGTCGGCGAAAGCCTCTTTGAACTGCGGGAGCGCTGCAACAAGTATCATGAGGATCTTATGGAGATCGTCAACTTGGCATGGGCGCAGATCAACGAGACCAAGGTGATTTATGCTGAAATGCGGACATCCACCTTCCTGCTTTCGCCACGCAAGGGCCTTGACATCGAAGACCGCACCATCATCCAGCACAGATGGGTCACGCGCGAAAGGCAGCATTTTATCTTGGCCGTCAGGCATCATACTGCTCCTGTGCCGAGCCCTGGGAAGGTCTCGCCGAAAAAACGGAAAAGAGGAGAAGAAGAAGCCGTCTATTTGCCTGTTACCTGGAAGAAGAAACCCCTGGTCGAGCTTTGGCTCAACTGGGACGCGCGCAGAATCTTCGATACCATCGTCCACGAGCCGAACCCCGAGAGCGTGACTAACAAGACTTTCAATGTCTGGACGCCTTATGCGATCGACGAGGCACGTGCTCTGGAGTTCGTTCAGAAGAAAGGCTGGTCCGACGAGGAGTGTATGCGTCGCGTCAGACCTTGGATTCAGCACATCTTCCATGTCATCGCGGACGGGAACGTCGACTATTTCAAGTACATTATCAACTGGTTTACGTGGCCACTGGTGATGAAGACCAAGAGCGGTGCTGCCATGATGTTGGCATCTGCGCAAGGTGCTGGCAAGACCACGCTCACGGAGATGTACTGCGAGATCTTTGGGCCTCACAACTCGTGCATCGTGACTCGTGGCGATGAGTTGACTGGTCAGTTCAACCAGCATCTGGGCTTCAAGGTCTTTGTGGTCAGCGAGGAAGCGACGTATGGGGGCAGCAAGAAGGACGAAGGCTCCATCAAGAATCTGATTACATCCAATGTCTTCAACATGCGCAGTATGTACCATCCGGTCATCAGCATGACTTCAAGGCACAACGTGCTGATGATCGGGCAGCGAGGCAAGCACCTGCTTCGCATCGACCCGGAAGAGCGGCGATTCGCGTGCTTTTTTCCAAGTGACGTCTACTCGGGCATCCAGACAAAGAAATCGGCGGCTTACTTCAGCACTCTACGGGAAGTACCACCGCAACTCGTGGCCTGGTTCCACTACTTCAAAGTGGATCTTACTGACTGGAGCGCGCGACTAAATATTCCAGTTACGCAAGCCACCGAAGACCAGAAGATGCGATCTATTCCATTACAAACTCGGTACTTGCTGGAGCTTCTGCAAACAAGCACGACTGACATGTGGACTTCGACCTACGCCGAAGAGGAAGTGGAAACCATGTTCGATCGCTATGTGGACTGGATCAAGAAGAAGAACTTCAACAGTCGGTACCAGGGAAACATGCACGAATTCGCAATCGCGGCGCGAAAGCATTTGCTTCCTCGTGCGCGCGCGACTATTACTGAGAACGGGGTCAAGAAGAAGACGTCCAGACGCAAATGGAACCCGTACTTGGGCATGCAGCGACTGCACTTCGCGAGGTCTATGGAACTCAAGAAGTTTCCGACCTTGGATGGCGAGGAAGAGAATGACGAAGAGGCCAAGGGAGATGCGCCGGCGAATATCACGGATGCTCTGGAGCAAGGAGAAGGCTTGAGTCCAAGAGACCGCTCACAGCTCATCCAGCGCTCTGCTTCGCGCTGGCGTCTTGAGGCCAAGAACAGCATGGACGGCTGTCCGCCTTCCTGCAAAGGCAAGCACTCTCCTTTCGTGCGAATGGAGGGCGAAGAACTCGTCGAGTGCAGTGAGCATGTTCCTGGTGCCAAGCCTTATCACCACTTCGACTTGCCAGAAATGGCTCCTATGTTCCGCCAGCAGTTGTAACTGGCGTCTTGATGCCGAATGCCAAGTGCACTAGTTCCCCAATAACAAATGTTCCGACCATTGTCCTGCCGAGAGGCCAGTCATTGTATTTAGCTAAATAGTAAGCACCGATAGCAGTGCCCACAGTGTCAAACAGAGCCAGACCGAAAATGCGGGGTCGCCGTAGTTGCTCGAGACTCATCGTAGTTTACTTCGACCCAAAGATTAAAAAATGGCGGCAATCTTGGACCTCTCCGGCCAGACATTTGAAGGCGACACAGAGATCGTCTTCAAGAAAACAGCATCCCTCGTTAACCCAGAAGGCAAGGTTATCAAGAAGCAGCGGCTGGAGGCGGCGGCGGTGAGTGAAGTCGTCCATAAGCAACAAGAACTAATTGCACGACAGAACCTGGATGCACAGAGGCACCTGGACCTAATCGAAGCGTCAGTCAACGAAGCCGAGAAATGGCAAAGACGCGCATGTGACCTCAACGAAATCATATCAATCCTCTTCGGCACCCTCAGCGACGTCAACTATGCATACGAGGACGTCTGCAAGAGAATCCCCGATCGCTTGCTGGCAGTCATGAAGGAACAAGACCCGTCCTTCACATCCGACTCTGACTCAGAGTCGTAGCTTCTTCTGAGACGCAAAAAGGACTTTTCCTGGGTGTTGAGCCTGCAACGCCTCCATGGCATCGGGACTCAGTCTCAAACAAGTCTGGTTGCAGAAGTCCCATGTTGTAATAGGATAACCTCTTCTTGATTCACGGACCTCGTAGTGCGTTTGGCACTCTCTTAATAACGGTTGGCGGCACTTGTCGCAATACCTGACGTACCCGACTATGATTTCGAGTAGTTCGTTTGGGAGATCGACCCAGATGTAGTCAGGGTTCATCGTGGAGCACGTGGGGTTGTAGCTGGTGGAGGAAGAGGGCCTGGTCGAACGGGTGGTGGTGGTGATGCGTCTCCAGGTTGATTCGACGCGATTCGAACACGCTTCAACGGCCTTCCGCTCTTCCACGCTTTGACAGACGCCGATGGTTGAGCCTCTTCGCGGACAGGGCGTTTAGTTCCTAGTTCCGACGCAGCTGCCTTGACCTCTGCTTTGGCCTTCGCTTTTTTTGTAGCAGTTGCGCCGCGTGAGATGTCGTATCTGGCAGGCTCGTCTTCACCTACTATTTCTTTCAGTAAGAAAGGGTACGGGCTGCCCTTTTCAGTGAAAGACTGTTTGGGTTCGGCAGGAAGCTTCGAAGGTTCTAGTTGCGCAACTTCCGCGAAGTCGCGAGGTTTGAATTCAGGGAAAGCCTTCGCATTGAAGCCCCATTTAGTGAAATTTCCTCGAATACGGTCCAAAGCCTGTTTGTACAGGACGCTGTCGCGTGTGCCGAGCGGTAAAGGCTTGAGTTTCCCCTCTTCGACTTTCTTGCCCATCGTGGTGAGTGCATACCTCGCGGCTCCCCGTGTCTGCGAGTTAAAATCAGGGTTTTGAGCCTCTAGGATTGCAGCCATATCAAGGATATCAATGAAATCTTCAACGGAGGCGGCTTCGTCAGCTGATTTACGCATGGCTCTGATTTGACGAAAAAGCATGTTGTCTCTTTGAACCACCTGCTCCTCGTCCCAATCTTCGCCCGGCGGCAAACGCCTGTTAATATCCATGCTTTTTCATACAAAGTAAAGGGGGCAATTTATTTTTCTGTGTCGCCGTATATTATGGCCCAGCAGCGTCTCTACGAAGGGGATTTCCACGGATGGGAAGAAGATGTTGATATCCTGCTCTTCGACGCAAAACAAGACCATTCAGTCTCATCGTATGTCAAGGCATTGCACGTACTAGCGACTGGAGCAGACGAGTTCCAATTTGCGCGCGACACGATTGCAACCAAGGCCCGCAAGGTTTTGACGCAAATGGGAAAGGACGCAGAAAAGGGCACTCTGGTTCAGGACGTCCAGCAAGGAGATCGCGCATTAACAGCTCCAATTATGCATCACTACGCAGAATGGACAAAGAACGTAAAAACGCTTCCCTCTCGCGACTTTCACGCCTTATCCAAGGATCCAACTCCACTGCGAACGTGGCTGGACGCAACAAAACCGAGAGAGGCAAAGACTCAGCAATCCAAATGGCTCTTCTTATTGAAAGACGTTACGGAAGGGGCCGAGCCAACAAGACAGGACGTCGTGCGAGGATCAGCTTCAAAAAAACAGAAAACGGCACCGGATTCCGAAGAACTGGGCAAACGCAAGGACGCGCCCCCCGAAGCAGAGCCTATCCCTGAACCGTCTTACCGCGCAACTCGTCGCCAAGCACGGCAACAGCCAAACTTAGGGACACCAGCGACTAGTATCCGTTAGTTAACCCCAGGCAGGCATAAAAAAAAACACGCTCTCTATAGTTACCGCCATGATCCAGAAGAAAACCGGGAAACCAAAGGGGCATCCCGCCGCAGCACCAAAAGGCGCTGTAAAAGGCAAACCAGTGCTCCACAAGAGCAAGCAAAACAAAAGAATGGCAATGAACTTGTACGCGGGTCTATTATGGGTTACTATTCTCGGGGGCGGACTGTACGTCTTCAGCAGGAAGTAAGATCAAGCGCGTCGGCGTAACACTTCGATACTTCTACAAAATGACATCACTCAACATTTCCCGCGCCAACCCATTCGAACAAAAGTGCCATATTTGTCCCACGATCGTGCACGCGGACGGTATCGTCTTAAATGTACTCCTTACGAACGTGGTCGTACTCTTCACCGCGCGCGAGAACATGGCCTACACAGGCGCGATTGTTGAAACCAATGGAAACATCTCAGTCCGTTGCCACTTTTGCTATTATCCTCAGCAACCCGTCCACTAACCTTATACATCATCGAAGACAAACAAGCCTAAACGAGAACCGTCTACTGAAAGAGAACCTTGCTCTCGCATACGCAACCATTTGCAGCATTTCGTTCTTCGGGGCAGCTGTGCCGTGGTTTATTCGGTAACAACAGCCAAGACCTCGCGCACGTCTGGTGCACTGAAACCTAACCTTCTCAGCGTCGAGCTGGTGACCGGCACGCCTGCACCACGTAACTTCTCGACAATGTCCCTCTTCTCCTGCTTCCGTTCCGCTCGACCTCGCTGTACAACTGGGAAGAACGGCGCGATTTCTTTGGTTGTCTTGGACAACAGCATCACTGGCTTCACAGGAGTCTCGACATTCGGAGTCAACAGTGTCTGTTTGGACAAGAAGTCTTGGACTTGGGCTAGAAGCGCGCGAAGCTCTTTGGCTTGGTCTCTGGCTTCATTCAGTGCGGACTCGATGGCGACAGGCACCCGTTCAGCCGTCAGAGATAGTGGAGGCACAATAAATACCGTGTTGTAATGGTCCGCCGTCGCCGTGTCATTGAGATTGTGTCCAAGCCTTTCTGAAATCCACAGAGTCAGTGACATCTCTCCTTCCCCAAACTGTTTCCAGGACGCCGTGCCATAGAGCGCGCGCAAAAAATGAGGGCTTTTTTCAAGTAGTTTGAAGCGCGGATACTCTTTTGCAAAGGCTGTTCGCAACGGAGTCTGGAAATACTGCGAAACGGTCTTCTTTGTGAGATACTCTCTTCCGGTTTCATTGAAGGCATCAGCCAGGATCTTGTTCTTTTGTTCTCGCAGTCCTTTAAACACTTTGAAAAACTCGTCGGAGGTTATGTTGCCCAAGAGCGGTTTGTAGACGACTTCGCCTCCCATATGGGTCGGCTTCTCGATGTCTTCCGGCTCCACCATTAGCTGAGCAGCTGTCGTGTCCTTCTTTTTGGCGATACCGATTTGCTTGACCCACCGATGGAGATCCGTACCGGGCGCAACTGGGTTCGTACGCCACGTCTTCATTTCGTCTTCAGTGACTTTGTAGAACTGCGAAAAACTTAGAATTTCAACGACTCGCGAGCCCGTGAGCAGCAGACACCACAGCACCTTGTACGGAAAATCACCTTCAAAACCTTCTCCTGGATTCACAAACTGCTTGTAGCCTCTTTTGATGTGCTCCTCGACCTCGTGCATCGTGACACGGACTTGGTTCTTAAGTCCTTTGACGACCTTTTCTCTTCCCATCACACGTTTCTTGATGGAAAGTGCTTCATCGCGAAAATAGACCCCGTCATGAAACCAGTCCTCGAACTCTTTGCTGAAATAGTGACGATTTTCGAGCACGAAGTGGCGGTAGCGGCTCCATTCGTCTTGTCGTGTGCCACCGTTTGCTCTCAAAGCAGTGTGGATGTTGTGCATGGCAGCAGAGGCGCGTTTGGCATCGTACTCCGTTCGAATCAGGTCTGTCCATAGAGCAAGCAGACAAGGGCCAGGGGCTTTTTTGCAATCAGGCTTCGGGCCCTTGTTTTCGTTGAGCATGTTCCAGAGCACAGCACTCTCATTGGGGTTGGGCATGGTCCCGTACCTCACAAAAAAGGGTTCTTCAGCTGCCGGGATAAAGGGTTTGCGCCACGGAGCCGTCGGTCTCTCGCCTTTATGCTCTCGCTTCCACTTGCGCATCCAGTCGGCGTTCATTTTGCTTTGAAACTCTGTCAAGGTGTAATCGCGAGTTGGAATGATCCATAATCCAAGCCCTTGTTTCATAATAGAATCCAAGTACTTCTCTTCGGGCAGTCCAATCACCTCCAGTCGGATTTCCCATAACTTCTTTTCATTGAAACCAATTTTCTGGATGGCATCGATAAACCAGTTCTTCAGTTTTTTCCATTCTGGGACTGTGAGGGTTCGCAGGTTGCCTTTAGCGTCGGTATACTTGGCAGGGGATACTTTATGACTGAGAGGGATTTGATGAACGATAAGATCGTCAAACTGCTTGATGTCAGCAGACTTGATGTCTCGTACTCCTCTGTCGTTTTCTTTGAAGAGAGTAGTAAAGTTGATTTCACCACTGCTGTGGTAGGTAGGCCAGGTTTCGGGAGCATTAAGGTTGAAAGGGAGTTTAGGTGACGCAACGACTTTTTTCTCTTCAGGGGGCGCTTCTGCGGGGACGGGCGCCACGGGCTCTTGTACGGGCTCCGCTTCTTCTTCTGGCGCTGCCTCCTCCTCTCCTCCTCCTTCTGGCACAGCGTCCAGTTTCTGTTTCTTGGACTGCGGTTCGATTGTTCCTGGCTCCAAGCCGTGCTTTTTGCGGGCTTGGTCTGCAATAAAGTTAGGGTCCGGGGGGTTGCCGTGCTGCCCAGTTGTTCTTCTGAGTTCTTCACATTTCTTAATAGACTCTCGGATAGCAGCAATTCGCTTTTCTTTGTTTTTGTGTTTGAGCGTACCACCTTTGGGGTCGCATGGTATAGTGGCGCCCTTTTTTCCCGGCATTGCGGTAAAACAAAGGTTGTTGAAGTTACTCGGACTCGACCCGATATCCTTTCCCAGGGCCAGTTAAGATAGTAGCAGAAAAAACCCCAGTAGACTTCCTGCTTTTGTGCCAAGATGCTTGATTTCAACAACAGAGGCCGCACATGAGCCGCTTCCTCTTTTTTGTCGAGCAACAACAGACAGAAGTAAATAGTCGTGATGTACGACGGAAAATTGCATCGATTCCAGCCCAGAAAAATGTATACAGCCTTCTTGACTTTCGGCCACACACGATCCAGTATTTTGAACATCTTCTCTAGGATGTCGACGACTTCGCGCTTGAACAAGAAGGGTTTGAAGCCAAAGTCAGCTGCCAGGCGAACGGAAAACTCGCTCCAACGACCCAAACGGCCCCGCTTCAATGCAAAACGCACGAAATCGGGGTCAACAGTCCCTTCCCGCCCAAACTTCTTGATTTCACGTTCCACGTGCCGTTGCACACTTGTAGGAATGCGCCCCTCTCCAAGCCCCTGCAATTGACGCATAATTTCCCTGAAACGCGTAAGTCGTTTGTACATGTGTATGGCCGTAGTTGTGTAATTATCTCTTTCGTTGAACGCAATGACCATGTCTCCGAGCCCTTGCACCATGCCGCACTTTGTACATAACAACTCGGTCGTCACAGCTTTCTGCTCAATCGTACCACCGCAACTCTTGCACGTATGCGCTGCAGGTACCAAGGCAGTCTTCTTGCATCGCAAAAGATCAAAATTGGATAACAGTCGCGAAACAAGGTCCTCTTGGCTTTCTGCGCCATGCACGATCTCTTCGTAGGCAAACGAGTTCATCGACGTATAGTGGAGTTTGCTGGCACTGCATCCACCAGCCTTCAACGCCCCAAGAGTGGATCCGATGCCCTGTCTACTTTCAACGAAACGAGCTGAAACGCCGGGAACTAGAGAGCATCGGGTACTTTTGCTCTTTCGAGTGTGCTATGGCATGGGGCATCGAAAACAACTACCAACAATCCAAGATGCTTCTGTTAATTCTGGCCAAGAGAGACTACGGGGTCGAATTCAAGGATCTCGTTCCGGCAGCACCAAGAGAACAACTCAAGATTTTCGGTGGGCCATTGACAATCGACGAGTTTAGGCTCAAGAGACAGACACTACCACCCAAGAAAGAAAAATCGATTTATTCGATCATTGAAGCCAAGAAGGTCCGACGGCTCCTGGCCATCGGACAGAAGTTCAGCTTTTGATCTCTCCATCTTCGAGTTCAGCCACTTCCAGTTCTTGGGAGTCAATACAAGCCTTGTGAAAAATAGAGTTTGGGAATTCGTCCAGCGTCTCCATGTCATCATGAACATACTCGTTGCAGATGTCACACTTTTGAGAGGCTCGAGGTTCGGCGCGTTTGGGCACGTGCTTCATTTTGCGCTTGTTGACTTCTGGCTCGTCATCCTCTCCGGCCTCGTCGAGCTGAGCCATAAACTTGTCAATGTCAGTCGAGCCAATCGCCTTCTTGGTCTTCTCTTCCTTCTTCTTGCGCGGAGGCTTTGGCACCACTGCAGCCTTCTTGGTCTTCTTCGGAGTCTGAGGCGCCTCTTCTTCTTCTTCTTCTTTCTTCTGCTTCTTCGTCTTCTTGACGGGCTCGACTGCTGCCTCTTTACGCTTCTTCGGCTTCTTGACCACCTTCTCCTCGACCTCGGTTTCCTCCTCGTCGGCCTGAGGCTCTTCATCAGACGCGCTGTCGTGCACTCGGAACTGAACCACCGTGCCACCAGATACGTAGAACAGAGACAAGGGGACATCATCCTTGAAACACAGCACGACGGTCGGCGCGAGGACGTATGCTTTGGACACCATCTTCAGCAGCTTGAGCGAGAAAGTCGCTTTGGAGTGAGAGACCGTGTTGCCGAACTTGATTCCAGCGATCTGCTTGGCAGGCCACGTGACTTCTCGCATGCTGTTCGATTGGTCCGATGCGACACACAAGAACACCTCGTTATCAGTATGTCTGACGATGAAACTGATCTTGTCGGTGCTTGCAGGTTGGCGTCGCAGACATTCGTCAAATGCAACAGAGGGCATCTCAATAGCAGTAGTGAAGTCAGTCGTCAGTTTCACGTCAGGCAATTCTTCGATGTTGAGAGGGGTCATCTGCACGCTGTCCTCGCTGGCTTCGTTCCAGTGCTTCCAGGTCACCTTGCCACCTGCTTGGCCAGCAATCGAGAGACTATCACCTTTTGCCACGCCCTTGAGCCATCCCGCCATAGCCTTGTAATCCAGTCCCAGATGCACGGGTGCCTTGGAGGGGGTTTCACAGAAGTCGGAACCTCGGTTCGGCAATTCGGCCTTGACATACATATTCCTCGACATGCATTCAAGCGTAAATCCATCTTTCTTGCTCACATGCACCGAACCGTCCACCATAATAGGTGCCACGACATTGAATAGATGCTTGATGCGATCTCCATTGGGCGTTTGGTATTTGAACATCTTTGCGTGTTTGGGAATTCCGAATTCTGCGCGCGCAAATTTCGAAAAAGTGCGTCTCGAAGGCCTGAAGTTGACTTCGAAACTTTGATGAGACCAAGCAACAGTGAAACTACTATATAGGGTT
>Ga0224495_10002153_pt1 | contig 13132 bp, 9 predicted proteins | sample SF_Jul11_sed_USG_FD_168128 | JGI IMG/M metagenome (GOLD analysis project Ga0224495, IMG submission 168128) | Sediment microbial communities from San Francisco Bay, California, United States - SF_Jul11_sed_USGS_4_1 | ecosystem: Environmental > Aquatic > Marine > Sediment | place: USA: California... | reverse complement strand
TTGCTGATAAGCGCCTGTCAGGGAAAGACGTATGTGATAGGCTTCGTCAATCCCAATCCCGGAGAAAAGGAAGGCGCGCAGGGTTTTTTAAAGAACATGCCGAAGCATGGCTATATCGAAGGGAAAAACGTCACCTATATCAGGTGTGAGACCCAGGATATAGAGATCATCGATGCTGCCGTCAAAGATATGGTGAATAAAAAAGTGGATCTGATCTTCACCATGACGACGCCCGCGGCCAAGATAGCCAAAGAACGTACAGCAGGGACCAACATACCTGTCGTGTTTGTCGGGTACGATCCTGTTGCGTCCGGTGTGGCAAGGAGTCTGGTCTCTCCGGGTGGCAACCTTACCGGAATTCAGCTGAGTGGCAGCACCGAAAAATTATTCGAATGGCTGTTAGCAACCGCACCTCACACAAAAAATATATTTGTGCCGATTACCTTTGATACCGACGCTGCAAAATATAGTCTGGAAGCCCTGAAGCAGGCAGCAGCGAAATTGAATCTTAACCTCACAATTTCTGAAGTCTCTACCGTTGAAGAACTGCATGCATCGCTGTCGTCCATGCCTGAAAACACCGATGCCATCTTCATTCTTCATTCCTGGCTTGTCGGCTCTCACCTGAACGCAGTCATAGACAAAGCAATAGAGCGGAAAATTCCTGCAGTCTCGGCAGGACATGTCAGTTACTATGACGGTGTGGTCATGTCCTACGGGCCCATAGACGACTCTGCAGGAGCGCAGGCCGCCCGTCTGGCAGATAAGATCCTGCGCGGAACTTCCACCAGGGATCTGCCTGTGGAAACAGCAGGCTTTTTCCTGGGAATTAACCTGAAGACGGCAAAGGCGATCGGCCTTGAAATCCCGAATGATGTCTTACAGCAGGCTGCCTTCATCATCCGTTAGTCATATAGCCCAATGTCCAACAGTCGGAATCAGCAGGAGGATAAAATGAAAAAAAATAAAATGCACAGCTCTTTAATTTCAACAGGTATCGCCGTATTAATGACCGTCTTGCTGATAAGCGCCTGTAAGGGGAAGACGTATGTGATAGGTTTTGTCAATCCCAATCCCGGAGAAAAAGAGGGAGCACAGGGATTTTTAAATAACATGCCCAAACAGGGTTATGTCGAGGGGAAAAACGTCACGTATATCAAGTGCGAGACCCAGGATAAAAAAATCATTGATGCTGCAATCAAAGACATGGTGAACAGAAAAGTGGATCTGATCTTCACCATGACAACGCCTGCTGCCCGAATGGCCAAAAAGCATACCGAGGGCACCAACATACCTGTTGTGTTCGTCATGTATGATGCCGTTACCTCCGAGGTGGCAAAGAGCTTGATCGAGCCGGGAGGCAACCTTACCGGAATTCAGCTGCGCGGCAGCACGGAGAAATCATTGGAATGGTTATCAGCAGTTGTGCCTCACGCAAAAAATATATTTGTGCCGATCGCCTTTGATACCGGCGCCGCAAAACTCAGCCTGGAAGACCTGAGACAGGCAGCAGCGAAATTGAATATTAACCTCACAATTTCCGAAGTCTCTACCGTTGAAGAACTGCATGCATCGCTGTCGTCCATGCCTGAAAACACGGACGCCATCTTCATTCTTCATTCCTGGCTTGTCGGCTCTCATTTGGATTCAGTCATCAATGAAGCGATAAAGCGGAAGATCCCGGTAATCTCGGCGGGACATGTAGATTACAGTGAAGGAGTGGTCATGTCCTACGGACCAATAGACGACTTTTCAGGGGCGCAGGCAGTCCGTCTGGCAGACCATATCCTGCGCGGAACTCCCCCCCGGGATCTGCCTGTGGAAACAGCAAGCTTTTATCTGGGAATCAACTTAAAAACGGCAAAGGCGATGGGCCTTGAAATCCCCAATGATGTCTTACAGCAGGCTGACTTCATCATCCGATAGTCATATTAGCCCGAAAGTGACGCTTTTGGATGCCCCGCAAGCACGGCATCTGAGTTCGACTTCCCTGACATCCCCGGTGATGGTTCAGATGCTGTCCAGAGCCTGCTTAAGGTCGGCGATGAGGTCGTCCACATCTTCCAGTCCGAGCGCGAGTCTGACCAGGTTGTCGACCATCCCGATGTCCCTGCGGTACTGCTCAGGGTAGTCGAAAAAGGACATGGTCCACATCTGCGTGACCAGACTTTCGCTGCCGCCGAGGCTCGGCGTAATCAGAAAGAGCTCAAGGGCATCGATGAATTTCCTCGTTTCGGCGTTGCCTCCCCTCACGAGGAAACTGATGACACTGCCGAAACCCTTCATCTGCTCGATGGCGATCTTGTGGTCCGGATGCGATTCAAGGGCCGGATACCAGACTTTTTCGATCTTCGGATGCGCCTCCAGCATGCGGGCGATGGCAAGGCCAGCCGTGTTGTGGTGCTCCATACGCATCCCGAACGTCTTGAGACCACGCTCGAGCAGGAAGCACGTCAGAGGCCCCGGGGTTGCGCCGATCATGCGCTGCATCTTGTACAGGTCGGTCATAAGAGCTGCCGACCCGAGGGCGACTCCCGCCATGAGGTCGTTGTGGCCTCCGAGGTACTTCGTTGCCGAATGGATGACCACGTCCACGCCGAGCGCGATAGGCCGGATGTTATACGGCGTAGCCAGCGTGGCGTCGATAATCGTCAGGATATTCCGCTCTTTTGCCACCTTCACAATGGACGGGATGTCGAGCACGCGCAGATAGGGATTTGTCGGAGATTCCGTGAAGATGATGTTCGTGTTGGGTTTTATGGCCTGTTCGATGGCCTCTGCGGTGGGGTCCACGATGGAATGCTCGATGCCGAACTTCCCGAGAAAGTTTATGGCGAAATCCCTCGTCTGGCGGTAGCAGTCGCCGGTGAATATGATGTGCCCACCGGGCTTCATGAAGGTCATGATCACCAGCAGGACAGAGGCCATGCCCGAGGAGTAAAGCACCGCGCGCTCGGCCCCTTCGATGGCGGCAAGCTTGCGCTCGGTCTCCTGCTGGGTCGGATTGCCGTAACGGGCGTATTCGTGCTCGCGTATCACCTTGCCCTGGCCCTTGGAACGCATGAACTCTTCAACCTCATCCGCGGTGTCAAAATAGTAGTTGGAAGTGTGCACAATCGGCGTGGAGACAGCGTAGTGCGCATGGGGTACGCGGCCCAGGCCGTGGATGGCAAGGGTAGCGGGGTGCCATTTTTTCGGATCTGACGGTTTCTTAGACATTCTTTTCTCTCCTCTTCTGCAAAGCATGCTGCAGGGCTTCCTTGACCGCGTCTACGCGCGGGGGCAATTCAATCGGTTTATTGGCAAAACGGCAGGGGAAGTCAAGGGCCCCTTCGTGATATTTAACCTTGAAATCAGTGAACTTCAGACCGTGGGCCGTGGAGATGACCACCACATGCTCGGACTTGTCGATCCTGCCGTCCCTGAGCAGTTTGATAAGCCCGGCCAGCGCAACGCCGGTATGCGGGCAGTTGAACATGCCGGTGGTGTCGCCAAGCGCGGCCGCGTCAGCCAGTTCCTGCTCGGTGGCGTCCACGACAATGCCTTTGAACTGCTTCAGGGTGCGGATCGCCTTCTCGACACTGACCGGATCGCCTATCTGGATCGCGCTCGCCAGCGTCTTTTGAGCCTCGATCGGCTCAAAAGACTCGAAGTTCCTGAGATAGGAGCGGTAGAGCGGATTGGCCCGCTCTGCCTGGGCAACAACGATGCGCGGCAGCTTCGTGATGAGGCCAAGGTCGCGCATCATGAGAAGCCCGCTGCCCAGCGCGGAAACGTTTCCGAGGTTGCCGCCCGGGATAATGATCACGTCAGGGACCTCCCAGTCGAACTGCTGAACAATCTCTATGCCAACGGTCTTTTGCCCCTCGATGCGGAGCGAGTTCATCGAATTTGCGAGATATATCGTTTCGTCTTCGGTAATCTCCTTCACCACCCGCATGCAGCCGTCAAAGTCCGTGTCCAGGGACAAGACCAGTGCGTCGTTGGCGATCGGCTGGACGAGCTGCGCGATCGAGATCTTCCCCTTCGGCAACAGTACAATGGACTGTATGCCGGCGGCGGCACAGTACACCGCCAGCGCGGCAGAAGTATCGCCGGTGGAGGCGCAGGCGACCGCCCTGATGGGCGCGCCCTCGCTGATCATCTGCTTGACCTGGGACACGAGCACGGTCATGCCGAGGTCCTTGAAGGAACCGCTGTGCGAATTGCCGCAGAGCTTCACCCAAAGGCTCTCCAGTCCGATCATCTTGCCGAACCGCTCTGCCCAGAACAGGTTGGTGCCGCCTTCGTAGAGCGAGACGATATTCTCGTTATCGATCTGGGGGAGTATCCATTCCTTTTTTCCCCAGACGCCGGAGCCGTAAGGCCACTGCGTTGACTTGTAGCGGTCTTCGAACAGCTTCATCCACTCTTTCGCATCTCGGCAGGCAAGTTCCTGCGTATCGTGCTGCACTCCGAGCAATGAGCCGCAGGTCCTGCAGCGGTAGACGATCGTGTTGAGCGGATAACGCTCCCTGCACTGCTCGTTGATGCATTGAAACCAGGCCTGATATGACATTGGAACTTCCTCGCTTATTTACCGGCAAGCCGGCAGTGGTTGGTTGAATATGAAGAATATCATAACGATCCGCAGATGATCAACCCGAAAAGCCCCTGGGGCGTGCGACAAAATTATGAAAAATACCGTTTTTAAACTCCCCTCCCTGGTTGACGAGGGGTTAGGGGTGATGCGTCCTCAATAAAAAAATCCATATTTGCCCGTTACCGCCCTGTTTCCGTCAGTCGCCCTTGCCGAGTGTGTTTATCTTGTGGGCCAGGCATCCGGCACCGAAGCCGTTGTCGATATTCATGACCGCTATGCCGGGGACGCAGGAATTGAGCATCGCAAAGAGCGCGGTCAGTCCGCCGAGGCTGGTACCGTATCCGGTAGAAGTCGGCACAGCGATGATCGGTTTGTCCGTCATGCCTCCCACGACAGACGGGAGCGCCCCTTCCATCCCTGCGGCAACTACAATAACCCGCGCTTTCCTCATCTCATCTGAAGCATCCATTAAGCGGTGCAGGCCTGCAACGCCGACGTCATAGGCAGTCACGACCCTGCTGCCGAGGAACGACGCGGTCACCGCAGCCTCTTCAGCCACCGGGATATCAGAGGTCCCTGCAGTGAGGATGAGGACACCGCCTCTTTTTTTCTTCTCTTCTCCCACCGAGATAATTCCGGAGGCAGGATGAAAAACAGCCCCCCTGATCCTGAGAGAAGCGTGGATTTTTTCCGTTGCCTTCGTGATCAGAAAGGACCTGCTTTTTTTATGCATGGCCTTTGCGATGCTCAGCACCTGCGCTTCAGTCTTGCCCGAGGCATAGATGACCTCCGGGACGCCCTGCCGCAGATGCCGGTGATGGTCGATCTTTGCAAAGGAAATATCTTCGTAAGGCAGGCTTTTTAACTTTCCGGCAGCGTCCTCGACCGAAATACTGCCGTCTTTTACACAGGCAAGGAGTTTTTTTATTTTTTTGCTGTCCATGGAATGCCGGAACTCAGAATTCTGACTTAAGCGTCCTGTTCATCAGCATGCTGACCGCATCTGAAGGTGATTTTTCCTTGTAGATGACCTCGTATATCTGCTCGACGATCGGCATTTCAACGTCCTGCCTGCGTGACAGTTCATAGGCAGACAAGGAGGTTGCAACTCCTTCGGCAACACTCTTTGTAGAGGCGAGTATCTCCTTCAGCGTTAAGCCCTTCCCCAGACTCACGCCCACGGAATAATTTCTCGAAAGAGGTCCGGTGCAGGTAAGGACGAGGTCGCCGAGGCCGCTCAGTCCGGAAAAGGTCCTTTCGTCAGCCCCGAGGGATACCCCGAGTCTCATAATCTCTGCAAGACCCCGTGTAATAAGTGCAGCCCTCGCGTTATGCCCTAATCCCAGACCATCTGATATCCCGGCGGCGATCGCGATGACATTCTTCAGCGCGCCTCCGAGTTCAACACCCAGCATGTCCGTATGTGTGTAAACCCTGAAATAATGCGTATTGAATATTTCCTGGAGGATAAGCCCTGAGTCGATGTCTTCAGTCGCAAGGGTCACGGCTGTCGGAAGCCTTCTGACAACTTCTTTCGCAAAGCTCGGGCCTGAAAGCACCGCGACCTGATGTCCTGTAATCTCCCTGAGGATAGAAGACACGGTCAGCAGTGTTCCCTGCTCTATGCCCTTCGAAGCGCTGACAATGATCGCATCGGCAGGAATGCGCCTTCCAGCGTCTCTGAATACAGAACGGGTAAACTGGGTCGGCACAACATTCAGGATATACCGCGCCTTCTTTACCGCCAGTTCAATGTCATTCGTAACCTTCAAATTGTCAGGCAACTGAACATCCGGAAGATAAATGCTGTTCATCCTGGTATCGCGTATTGAATCAACGAGGTCCTTCTCAAAGGCCCAGAGGGTGACGTCATATTCTTTCTCCGCAAGGAGGCACGCAAGGGTCGTGCCCCAGCTCCCGGCTCCAATAACGGCTATGTAACCCATATATATCTCTTCATGGTTTTTGACCCGCAATGCCATAAAAAACATGACGGCAGAGCATTAGTATATAGCAAACCATATAAAATATACAGGAATGCAGGGCAGGAAAGCAGCAAAGCGGGCAATTCTTCATAGGCTATTTTTTTCATTTATGTTGGAAACACCTCCGTTTATCAGGAAATCTCCCCTCACCCCTCTTTGCCAAAGAGGGGATTATTCCTCACAGGGGAAAGGGAGGTTAGAGGGATTTTACAAATAAATGCCGTCATTATTTTGAGACTGTTAATACCACCTTTTTTATGAATGAACCTATTTTTTTGCTTCGCCCTTTATGGTCTTCTCCACCTTGGCCCAGGTATCCTTCAGTGTGACGATACGGTTAAACACCGGCTTATCGACGGAAGAATCCGGATCAACGCAGAAGTATCCGAGCCTCTCAAACTGGTAGCGGCTTCCCGGTGCCGCTCCGGCAAGCCCCGGTTCGACAAAACAGTTTTCCAGTGTCTCAAGAGAGTCCGGGTTAATGTCCGTTTTGAAATCACCGCTCTCTTCCCCGGGGTTCTCCTTCGTAAAGAGAGCATTGTACAACCTCGCCTCCGCGCCGACGGCATGCGCGGCAGATACCCAGTGAAGAGTCGCCTTCACCTTTCGCCCGTCAGGGGCATCGCCTCCCCTTGTCGCGGGATCATACGTGCAGCGGAGTTCCACGACCTCTCCCGTATTCTCATCCCTGACCACTCCGGTACAGGTTATAAAATATGCGTATCGCAGTCTCACCTCACGGCCGGGGGCCAGGCGGAAAAACTGTTTTGGAGGATCTTCACGAAAGTCGTCTCTTTCAATGTAAAGCACCCGAGAAAAGGGGACTTTTCTTGTTCCCATAGCCGGGTCTTCGGGATTATTGACCGCATCCAGTTCCTCGTCCTTACCTTCAGGATAGTTTTCTATCACCACCCTCAGCGGCCTCAGTACGGCCATAACACGCGGCGCGCGCCTGTTCAGGTCCTCGCGGACACAAAATTCGAGCAATCCCATGTCAACCGTGCTGTCTCTCTTCGCAACGCCGATACGGTCGCAGAAGTTCCTGATCGCCTCAGGGGTATAGCCCCGCCTCCTGATGCCGGCGATGGTCGGCATCCGAGGATCGTCCCAGCCCTTCACATGGCCTTCCCCGACAAGCTGGATAAGTTTCCTTTTGCTCAGCACCGTATGCCCGAGGTTGAGACGGGCAAATTCGATCTGCTGCGGATGATAGACTCCAAGCTGATCGAGGAACCAGTCATATAAGGGCCGGTGGTCTTCGAACTCAAGGGTGCATATCGAATGGGTTATCCTTTCGAGCGAATCGGAAAAGCAGTGAGCGAAATCATACATCGGGTAGATACACCATCTGTCTCCTGTCCGGTGATGGCTTGCGCGCATGATCCGGTAGATCACCGGGTCACGCATATTGATATTGCCTGAGGTCATGTCGATCTTCGCCCTGAGCGTGCGCGAACCGTCAGGGAACCCGCCTGCCCTCATGCGCTGGAAAAGGCCGAGGTTCTCCTCAACCGGACGGTCCCGGTACGGACTCTCCCTGCCCGGAGCTGTCAGGGTCCCGCGGAATTCCCGCATCTGTTCCGGGCTCAGATCACATACATATGCCTTGCCCTTTTTTATCAGTTCTGTCGCGAATTGATACAACTGCTCAAAATAGTCGGAGGCATAGAACATCCTGTCTCCCCAGTCAAAGCCGAGCCAGCGGACATCCTCCTTGATTGATTCCACATATTCGGACTCTTCCTTGCTCGGGTTGGTGTCGTCAAAACGGAGGTTGCAGAGACCGCCGAATTCAGCCGCGACGCCGAAGTTGAGGCAGATCGATTTCGCGTGGCCGATATGGAGATAGCCGTTCGGCTCCGGAGGGAAACGCGTATGCACCCTGCTATCGTATTTGTTGTTCCTGACATCTTCCGTGATTATCTCACGGATGAAATCAGAAGGTTTCGGGACTTCAGAATTGTTCATCTGCTTCATTCCTTCCTCTCAGGCCTCTCGCTTCATCATGATGTGCTCCCTGCCGGAACAGGTAATAATTTTACCACATCCTCAACCCGAAAAATACGGCGGGACAGACGCTATTTGAGCCTGTAGTGTGAGGATATCTGGTCGAAGCCGGTCGTGCAGACATCCAGATCCTTCAATATCCCGTCTTCGATCCCGTATATCCAGCCATGCACCGCCAGCTCCTGCCCGGACTTCCACGCATTCTGGACAATTGTCGTGTTGCAGACATTCGCCACCTGTTCGATAACATTCAGCTCGCACAATAAATCGGACTTCGCCTTCTCACTCTCCAAAGATTCAAATTTGTCCCGATGGTAGCGATATACATCCCTGATATGCCGGAGCCAATTATCGATCAACCCATGGTCGCAGCTTTCCAGCGCAGCCTGAATACCGCCGCAGCCGTAGTGTCCGCAGACAATGATATGTCTGACTCTCAAAACCTCGACTGCGTACTGGATGACCGACAGGCAATTGAGATCGGTATGGACCACCAGATTGGCGATGTTGCGATGGACGAATATTTCACCCGGGAGCATATTCACAATTTCATTCGCCGGCACCCGGCTGTCCGCGCACCCGATCCATAAATAGTGCGGTTTCTGCTGTCGGGAAAGCTTCGCAAAAAAATCCGGATCGGATTTTTTTATTTTGTCGGCCCATTTTTTATTATTGTCAAAAAGATGTCTCAGTACTTTCATGAAATGTCTTCTTTCATCCTTTAATGCGGCAGTTGATTAATGAGCCTGAAGCAGCAGAAAACAGGCGCAGGAGTTGACCGGCCTCTGCTGATGTTTTCTGGGCCATACTCGCTGCTGGCTCTGTTAACCTGAACATTGCATAAGAGTCCCGTCTGTTCATCGTCATTGCCCGACTTGATCGGTCAACCCAGAGAGAAGAGCTGGATTCCCCGGCTTGACCGGATAATGACAACGGAAACTCACTTTTAGTGAACTCCAACAGAGGCTGATCGGCTTCAAATATGCTATTTGCAGGCATCTATAAACTATTCTCATCAAGATTTATGCATATGTTAAGGTTTATCCTGTGAGGCTAATCGCCTTTTCGAGTCTTCTCAGCACCTTTTCCTTCCCAAGGACCTCGAGCACCTCATAGATGCCCGGGCTTTCGGTGCCTCCGGTCATCGCCACCCTCACCGGCTGCGCAAGAACGCCGAGTTTAACGCCGTGCTTCTCGACGATCGCCTTGAAGAGCATTTCAAGTTCAGGCGACGAGAATTCAGAAAGGGCTGAGACGCCATCCTTCAGCTCCTTCAGGAGGTCCCTGCTCTTTTCGTTCAGAAATTTCTCCTTTGCCTTTTCGTTAAAGATAATATCCTCCGCAACATAGTATCTCAGGGAAGCAGCGAGTTCCACGAGTGTTTTGGCCCTTTCCTGCAAGGTCTGGACCGCCCTCGCAAGCCAGGCGGGATCCAGAGGCTGATCTTCCGTGATGATCTGCTCTTTTACGAGAAAAGGTCTGACCAGTTCAGCAAGCTTTTCAGGAGCAGTGCCCATGATGTACTGGCTGTTAAGCCAGAGCAGCTTCTCGGGATTGAAGACTGCGGCCGCCTTTCCGACATTCTCAAAGGAAAAGTATCTGATCAGTTCGTCGCGCGTAAAGACCTCCTGGTCACCGTATGACCAGCCGAGCCTCACCAGATAGTTCACAAGGGCCTCGGGAAGATAACCCATTTCATAGTAGGCCATCACAGAGGTTGCGCCATGCCTCTTCGAAAGCCTTGTTTTGTCAGCCCCGAGGATCATCGGCAGATGGGCGAACTTGGGCACCGCGTATCCAAAGGCCTGATAAAGCTGGATCTGCTTCGGGGTATTATTCAGGTGATCATCACCGCGGATAACATGGGTTATGCGCATGTCAACATCGTCAACGACAACAGTGAGGTTATATGTGGGCGTCCCGTCAGAACGAAGGATGATCAGGTCATCGAGCTGCTCGTTTTCAAAGACAACATTCCCGCGTATCAGATCCTCGACAACCGTCTGGCCCTGCTGGGGCATCCTGAATCTGACGGCTGGAGTAACGCCGGGCACAGGCTCTTTCAGGTCCCTGCACCTCCCGTCGTATTTCAGGGATTTCCCCTGAGCCATAGCCACTTTCCGCCTCGCCTCGAGTTCTTCCGCGGAGCAATAGCAGTAATATGCCTTGCCCTCTTTCAGAAGCTTGTCGGCATAGCTCCTGTAGACATCGAACCGGTCGGTCTGCCGGAAAGGCCCTTCATCCCAGTCGAGGCCGAGCCATTTCATCCCTTCAATGATCGCGTCTATATATTCGTCGGTGGAGCGAGTTCTGTCCGTGTCCTCTATCCTCAGGATAAACGTGCCTTTCGCATTTCTCGCATAAAGCCAGTTGAAAAGCGCTGTCCTTGCTCCGCCGATATGCAAAAAACCCGTTGGACTCGGCGCAAATCTCACTCTGATCTCTTCAGCCAAAATAACCTCCGCTCACTAAAATTTCCCTTTTACTATACCAAGTCTCAGAAACTTTTTTGTATTTCCGGTCACCCTGAACCTGTCATCGGCCCTGAAGCCTGCCACCCAGATGATATCATCGCCCGAAAGCACGAGGGGCACGCTGTCTCTCTCGTCCCGCGGCACCTTCCCGTCGACAAAAAAGTCCTGCAGCTTCTTCCTTTTCCCAAACCCGTAGGGGAAAAACCAGTCCCCTGGTTTTCGAGGCCTGATCTTCAGCGGAAAGCTCATTCTGTCTGCATCAAGGACAACTGCTGTCTTGCCATCACCAAACCCTTCAGTCTCCTCCTCCTCAAAGGATGCCCTGATAACGAGTCCGGCGCCGACGATGGCAGCTTCGCCAGGAACCTGCAGCTCACAGGAGTCTATCATCAGCGGTTCTTCAGAGGTGATCACCATGAGGGAATAATCCTTTATCGCCCTGATACCCCTGGGCAGATACAGCCGGTCCCCTGCTCTCCCCTCCTTTATGAGATGAATAATATCCTCAATATGGACAAAGCCGATCCCTCTCAACCCCTCTGTTTCATCGATCGCGCGCCTGAGCACCCGCCGCAATATCACAATGTCCATGGCCTCCATCGGCGAGAGGAAGAGTTCGATCCTCCTTCCGGTCTTTCTGCTGATCATCTTCATCAGCGTCTTCGTAACGATGATATCAAGGTAGCGCTCCTCTTCCTGGAGGATCGATGCCGTCTTATTGACCGAATGGATCAGGCCGGGATTGAGCTTCTTCAGTTCAGGCATGATCATCATCCTGAACCTGTTTCTGAAGTAGTCTGTCTGAAGATTTGAAGAGTCAACGACATAACTGATGCCTTCACGTTCGAGAAAATCCTCGATGTCTTTGCGTTCTGTCTCTATGAGCGGCCTGATGATCGCGCCGCGTTTTGGAGGGATTCCGGCGAGACCCGCAGGCCCGGCCCCTCTCAGCAGTCTCATAAAAATGGTCTCAGTCTGGTCATCGGCATTATGAGCGAGGGCGATCTTGCCGGCCCCGGCCTCAAGGGCTCCATGACGAAATGCCTCGTATCTCAAATCCCTCGCGGCTTCCTGCTTGTTCATACGATGTTCCTTTGCGTATCCGCTTACGTCTACGGATTTTACCCTGAAGTCTACATTCAATTTTTCGCAGAGCTCTCTGCAGAATGCTATTTCTTCCGGTGTCTCTTCGGGCCTCAGGTTGTGGTCAACATAAACAGCATGCAGTTTCAGGTTAAAAACATCCTTGATTCTGTGCAGAACAGTAAGAAGGCAGACAGAGTCGGGTCCTCCGGAAAGCCCGACAAGCACGGTTTCCGATACCTTAAGCATCGAGTGTTTTCTGATTGTGTTGCTCGCCTGATTTACAAGATCCTTGTTTAGCACAATTCTCATCCCTGCCCGTTCATTAACGAGCATTCATTATATTATTATAGAATGAATACATACAAGCATTGCAGTTCAGGGATAATCTCAGCAAAGACAGGGAATCTTACTGATGAAATCAAAAAAGACGCCGCTGAAAAAAAAGACTGAACAGGTCCTTTCAAATGTGAGGCAAACCCGGGCAAAAGCATCCGGTGCCTATGGAGACAAGGTGCCGATATGCGCAAACACAGGCTGCGCGCTGCGGAAAAAGGCAAAATGTTTCGGGTTCGAGGGCTGTCCGGGTTTTCAGGCCAAATAGTTTTTGTCCGTAAACCCGGATGGTGTCATTGTCAGGCTTAACAGGACAATCCAGACACCCAAAAAAAGAAAAGCCTCATGTTTCCGAGGCTTTTTCTCCAATGTTCCTGTGTTATGAGCAGATGATCAGTTTTTCTCTTCCTCATCCGCCTTTTTGGCAGCTTCTTCCTTCTTTTCTTTCTTCCTGCCCGCAAGGTATGACTCGCTCGGCCTGAATGTGAAGGTCGCGCTGCTCTGCATGCTCTCCATCACTCCGCCGCCGATCTTCTGGCCCACCAGCTTCACCACCATCGCTATCCCGATGAACGGCAGAAACGCCGCATACAGAAGCCCCAGTGCAGGCGCTGCCACTATCACCGCTGCTGCAGGCATACGGTAATACGTCGTCTTGCCGTTGC
>Ga0224495_10002152_pt1 | contig 13149 bp, 14 predicted proteins | sample SF_Jul11_sed_USG_FD_168128 | JGI IMG/M metagenome (GOLD analysis project Ga0224495, IMG submission 168128) | Sediment microbial communities from San Francisco Bay, California, United States - SF_Jul11_sed_USGS_4_1 | ecosystem: Environmental > Aquatic > Marine > Sediment | place: USA: California... | reverse complement strand
CTTTATTACCTGTCGGGGCAAACAGAAAAAGCAGATCGCATATGCGATGACTTGATAAACCAGGATTCCGAACATATATTTACCTATATGGAATGGAAATATAAAATTTACAGGCGAGGCAAAAACAGGTATCAAATGGAAGCCTTAAAGAACATGGTAAGAAATATTACGGGAAATTTTTCGGAAGATAAAATATCCCGGAAAAACAACCTGTTACAAAAAATCCAGGAAGATCTTTCTGCAAATCCCCAGTACAATGAAATTTTCAACCGGGAAAAAGCCCGCCAGGAAAATATTACCTATCCAGAATAAGCCTGGGCATAAATTTCATGCGCATCTTCAAATACAAATGACTGGACAATCTATCTCCCGGTAAAGCATATTACAGACAAGGAACACCGATCATGGAATGGATAAAAAACGCACTTGATACAGTTTTGCATATTGATAAATACATTAGTATTCTCATTGAACAATTCGGGAATGGCTCGTACTATGTTTTGTTTCTGATCATTTTTTGTGAAACAGGACTCATCATAACGCCATTTTTGCCAGGGGATTCTTTATTATTCGCCATTGGCGCTTTTTGTGCCAAAGGGGATTTAAATGTATGGACAACAAGCCTGCTGCTCATCGCCGCAGCCATTCTCGGAGACAGCGTAAACTATGCTGCAGGCAAGTTTATTGGCCCAAAAATTTTTCATTTTGAAAAAACTCTTTTTTTTAGAAAAGAATATATGATAAAAGCGCATGCCTTTTACGAAAAGCATGGCGGCAAAACCATCATCATCGCGCGTTTTGTTCCCATCGTAAGAACATTTGCCCCCTTTGTTGCCGGAATAGGAAAAATGAATTACCCAAAATTTATAATGTACAACGTTTTGGGAGGCAGTTTATGGGTGTTTCTTTTCATCGGCGCAGGATTTTATTTCGGGAATCTGGAGTATGTAAAAAACAATTTTACGCTGGTAATATTTGCCATCATCGTTATTTCCATTATTCCAGGAATTATTGAATACATAAAAGTTAAATCCGAAAAATTTTAATGAAACTATAAAGTGGTTTTTCGACCGTCGATTCAAGGGTTACCCCATATAACCGAAAGGTCTGCGCCAGTTTCACTTGACCCGACGATCGGAAAGGCTTTTTTGCCAAAATGTCGACAGATATTTTTGGAATAGGCATTGAAACAAGCTGCGATGAAACTGGAATCGCCTTGATAAAAAACGGGAATCAAATCATTGCCAACCCGCTGTTCAGCCAAATCAAAACGCACATGCTATATGGCGGGGTCGTTCCGGAAATGGCAAGTCGCCTTCATCTGGAAAAATTTCCTTCCATGCTTGAAGATTTAATGAAATACCGGGAATTTCGGGAAGTTTCCTACATTGCGGTTACGGTTCAGCCTGGGCTAATTGGTTCTCTGTTGATAGGATACCATATTGCACTTGCATTAAAAAAAGTCCTGAATGTACCTCTGATCCCCATTCACCATCTGGAGGCACACCTGTATGCCAGCCAATTGACGGGGAAGATACTGGAATATCCTTTTCTGGGGCTGCTGCTTTCAGGCGGCAATTCGGCAATTTACAGAGTAGACGGTCTGGGCAATCTCAGTCTGTTAGGCGATACCCTTGATGATGCATGCGGAGAAGCCTTTGACAAGGCAGCCGCCATGCTGCATTTGCCCTACCCCGGCGGCCCTGAAATTGAAAAACAGGCTTATCGCTTTGCCCAACAAAACGTTCACGGTAAAATTTCTAACCCTTTGCCGGTCTTGCTTCGAGACCAACCCAAAAACAAATACCAGTTTTCCTACAGCGGACTAAAAACTGCCCTGTATTACTTTCTGCAAAACAACCCGTCATACGATGTGAATTTTATATGCTGGTGTTTTCAGGAAAGAGCCTTTGAAATTGTCGAAAAAAATATCAAAAATGCAATTGAAAACACCGGGATACGCAAATTAAGCGCAGCCGGAGGCGTAATGGCCAACCAAAACCTGAAAAAAAGACTTTCATTGTTGGCTGAAAAAAACAAATTTGAATTTATTACCCCATGCAGGGAATTGTGTACGGACAATGGAGCCATGATAGGCGCTCTGGGTTTTTTATACTATCAAGATAAACCGGAATATGATTATCAAAATGTAATATCCTCAAAACCCGTTTTTAACAGCTAACTCCATAAAATATTTTCTTATCTCCGGATTAATGAGCTTCTGAAAAGCCAGCCCATGATAATATGCTGTTTGATTGAGCATGCTTGAATTTCTTTTTTCTTCATAAATTAATTTAGCGGGTATTTTTTTATTGCCAATAACAACAAGATATTCTGGATCATTGAGTTCTCTGTTTGTAACAATCCGGATACCGCCATCGCTGAGATCATATGAAGCGCCTTTTATTTGTTCCCTGTTTTTTGTTGAAACCAGCTCAATTGGGCAATTGAATATAATCCGTTTATATTTCCTTTTATCTTTTTTCACTTCTGGTTTAGCCGAATCGAGTTTGCCTTGTGTATTCACCATAAACTTCCCTTTATAAAAAAGATTTTTGACCAGTAGAATTCAGCAAAACGATTCGTCAATAAATTAAAGCTGACGAAACTTCTGATTCCGGCGGCTTCAGAGCCTGGGCGCTTCGGATACAAAAAACGCAGAATCCCTTCGCATGGCTGGATTTAAAGTTTCTGCCCGTAATATGCCTCGATAAATCAGCAAGAATGGTTCCAAATGGGAAGTTTATCCCGCAAAGTTTAGACGATCAAATTTTTGCATTTTTTTATGACTTTATAATAAATAAAACCAACAATCAAAAGTAATATAGCCACAAAAACCTGTAAATAAACAATATTTTCCCATAAAATTGATAAAACCAATGCAACAGAAAATATTATATATAAAAAATATCCCCTCTCCATATTTTGAAACTCAACCGGGGTATACCTTTCACGCTCTGCGTATAATTTTTTCAAGAAGGGAATGGGAGCACTTATAAAAATACCGTAAAAAATAATATAAGCATAAATAAAAGGAACATGATTTCCATAAATAAAACCTTCAGAACCAGAAAAAATCATGATCCCGGCAAGACCATAGGCAAGTAGCATAAGCACCAGATTCAGCCTTAACAAAACCAGAGAAAATATTTTTTTTGAATCTGACTTTTTCAGATACGAGAAAAGAAACAATAGCGATAATCCGGCAAGAAAATAAAAGAAATAAAGAACTACAGGAAAATGGTCATGAACGGATGTCCATAGAAACAAGCCCAGAGACATACATGCGGCGGAATATTTTAAATACCGGACATTGTGCAGTACGGTTTCCAGCATGGAATTTCTGCAAATCATATTTATAAACTGCAAAAACCAGAAACCGGCAATACCCGAATGCGAATGCAGTTTCAACGAGTGAAGTTCACTCGTACGCAGAAAATGATAACTCAAATTTAGCGCGAGGACAAAGCCAAAAAGGATAGCCTGGAAAAAAAAATAAAGGGATACGACATCTATCCAGAATTCAAAATTTCTCTTCTCTTTTTTCAGACGACGGAGAACGCTTGCATAAATAAAAATATAATATGCGCCAGAAGAAAAAAGCATTCCCGCTGAAATGCTTAACGCCATACTGCCCTGCCTAAAGTATATATGAAACAAAAAAACAGTTAGAGACAAAAACAGTAAGATATATTGCAATAAAACATGATATACTTTTATTCCTGAATTATAATTCCGCTGCAAATTGTAATAGCCAATAGCCATAAATAATGGTGTAATGACCCCCATTGTGTGTATGTGGATCCATGCGATTAGTCCGCCTGTAACCGGTCCAGCCAAAATTAATTCTGGATTCCAGATGATATAAATATGGGCTGCAACAACAAAAAAATATGCTGTTGCAAAATACAGTATAATGATCCTTAAAGGATCATTATTAAATATTTTTTTTTTCAAATTTCCTCCAACAATAAATTTGAGTATATATAAATTTTAATGTAATCGCCCTTTTCATACACCGAAACCAGGTAATCTTTATTTTTTAAAAGGGGAGGCAAATGCATGGGTTTCTGCCTGTGGCGCACGAAAAGGATGAGGGGCGCGGGTTTTTTGTTCATATACTCCATAATTTGGAAAAGCGGTTCAGGCGGCGCCAGCTCGGAGACATCCAGCTCTCCGGTTAAATTTTTATCCTTATTACAAATTTTCTGGTATAACATATCCAGCTTCGTTTCAGGAACATCCTTAAATAATTCATCTCCCCTGTCAGAATCATGTTTCAATTGATTCTTTTTTCCGGCAGGATTGATACAACCTGCTCTTTCGCCAATTTTCCTGGAAAGATATTCAATAAATTCATCCTCCTTCATATGGCAAATTCGGGCAACTGTTTTTAATTTTACATAATGAGCAAATATATTTCCAGCTACCGGAATTTTAATCAAATTTAGAAATTGGTTTAGTTCTCCCAAAATATCTGTTAACCCGGAATAATCATGTAATGCTTTTGCAAGAGTATCCGAAATTTTGAGCATGACTCATCATATTTTTTTAAGCAGATGTTGTGAAAAACCTTATTTTTAAAGATAACGATGGACATATCTTTATATTTTAATTATATTAAAATGATATGAGTCTTGACGAACTTTATAGAGAAGTAATATTAGATCACTTTGAACATCCGCGGAACAAGGGAAAGCTGGATCCGCATGACGCGGAGGAGCATGGTTCAAATCCGCTATGCGGCGACAAAATAGATATCTATCTGACATTTGGCGAAGGCGATAAAGTAAAGGACATCCGTTTTGAAGGTTCGGGCTGCTCGATCAGCCAGTCCTCCATTTCAATGCTTACCGAAGCAATCAAGGGAAAAAGCTACTCTGAAATTCAAAATCTCATCCATGAGTTTAAAGCCATGATGCTGGAAAACAAGCCCAATCCATTTTCTGACAATGAAGATCTGGAGGATCTGGGAGCTCTGGAAGGCGTAAAAAAATACCCGGTTAGAATCAAATGCGCCTTGCTTGGATGGAATACGCTGGATCAGGCTCTTTCCAAAAAATTTGCTGTGCTGGCAAAGTAAAAGATTTTCACTTTTAATATTCTATATTTTGCCGAAAATGAAACTGTATACTTTTAAGGAGTTTTCTGTTTTATGCCAATTACAATGGATGGGCTGAGTTCTGGATTAAAAACAGATGAAACAGTAAAGAAGCTCAAAGATGTCGAAGAAAAAAAACTGGTACAGATTTACGATCTTCCCATCAATCAAATAAAATATCAAACCGAAGCATTAAAAGAATTGCGCAAAATGGCTCTGGAGCTTCAAAAAAGTCTTGAGTCTCTTTATAATTTTGATTCTCCTTTTGAAAAAAAAATGGTGGAGGCTTCTCCTGAAGGATTCATAGAAGGCGTCGCCAATAAGATCGCCGACTTTGGAAAACATTCGCTAACGGTTAAAAACCTGGCCGATAAATTAAGCATTGCCTCAAAAGGAATCTCTCCTGACCAAAAATTGGACGCATCCAATATTACCATTAACGGGAAAAAAAGCAGTTTCCCTGGAGGTGATGTTGAATCTCTGAAAAATTTTTTAAATTCCAGTTATCCGGATCTGTTGAATGCAAAAACAGTTCAAAAAACATCCGAAGAATCCATTCTTGTTCTGGAGAGCAAAACTCCAGGAAGAAAGGGAGAATTAAATCTTTCAGATTCAAGCCAGATTTTCAAGAAACTCGAGTTAATCAGGGATCCGGTTGCCGAAAAAAAGACAACGGCTGTTGGGAAAAAAGGCAACAATGCGCCCCGAGAGGACTATGTGCCTGTTCCGTTTTTACTGGATCATTTGTCCGTAGTCAGGGAAGGTCCTACCTCGTTTGGAGAAGGCCAGAAAAGCATGATGCTTGGGGGAGATGCTTCGCGCAGGCTGGAGTTAGATGCAGAAGATAAAGCGGGACAACAAATAAAAGCCATCTCATTTGAAGTGGAAGCAAAATTAAAGCAACAGGCGCCCAAAGAAGCCGATACAACACCCGAAAGTCTTTCTGAAGGACCGGTAAATACTGTAAATGTGAAGGGAATCATAATCAACAGCTACAATATTGTACGTGAAAGAGAAAAGGCGCCAGAAGCAAATCCTGCGGAGGAAGCCTACGATTTTGGAATATCCATGCCCACCGGTACCCAGTCTCTTAAAAACAATGGAACGCTGGTGAATATTCCTTTAAGCAATCTTCCCCGATATATTGATTTTTATACCCATAACAAGGAAGTTGTTTTTAGAAATCTTCAACTGATATATTCGGGTCTGGAAGAAAAAAAAGAGGACCCCGAAAAAAGCCAGACAAAAAAGGATGACGTGGAAACCGCCAGACAAAAAGCCATTTTCCCGCATCTCATACGTCCGGCCCAGGATGCAAAATTAAATATTGACGGCGTTGATATAGAGCGAGATAAAAACTCTGATCTCACCGATGTCATTGACGGAGCTACGCTTTCCCTGAAAAAGCCAACGTCCGATCCGGTTGACATCACCATAAATCCAAACATTAAAAAAAGTCGCGAAATGGTTACTGACTTTATCAAAAAATATAATGACTTGCTTGATTTTACAAGAACTGTATCCTCCGGGGTGAAAAATAATTCGGAAGGAGAAACGGTTGCCCTCACAAAAGATGAGGCTGCCAGGAAACCGCTCATTACAAGTTCTCTTGTTCGAAGCATGATAACAGGTCTTCAAACAAAAATATCGAACGCATACCCCGCTACTCTGGATCCAAAAATAAAAATCCTGCAGATGCTTGGAATAGGAACCGGTAAGCCAAACACCAACTGGCAGCAAATATCGGAAATGCACCTGCAGTTTGAAGATGATGATTTGTTTGCTAAAATGGTTAGTAAATACCCGGAGGCAGTAAAAGAATTTTTTGGACAGGATAAAAATGGCGATCGCAGTTTTGATGATGGTCTTGCCTTCCTCATGGTAGAATATTTAAAGGCCTATACTTCGGCTCAAAAAAAAGGAATTATACAATCTCAAATTGTTTCTAATGAAGATCGTGTCAAAGATTTGGAAAAAAACAAGGAAATAAAACAAGCCAGCATCGACGAATATGAAAAAAAGCTCAAGATGAAGTTTGGTCACATGGAATCTGTAATTCACGATCAGAAATCTACCGGAAATTTTTTACGTCAGAAATTTGGCGACGACAAGTAATGAATTTGACAATGAAGAACGACTTGCGCCGAACGTCAATCATTCCTCATTTCCTTTCTCCATAAAAAGCTGATTTGCCTTCTCCTTTTTTTCCTCTTGTCGCAACCGTTCTTTTACAACTTCATCGTAAATGATTTTTGAAATACGCGCCATCATTCGGGAGGTTTTTTTTTCTGACCTGTATCCGGACGTAAGAATTGCAATAAAGTATGGCTCGGTGGTACCTGAAGGCTCCGGAAAAATAATCCCTGCATCATGAAATACCTTGCTTGTATTGCCGTGCTTGTGGGCAATTAGCGCTTCTCTGGGGAGGTTGGCCGACAATATTTTTGTTTCTGTATTTTTTTTCAGAATTTCCAGTATCTGCTTTTGATGTAAAGAATCAAAAACTTTTGCATCAAAAACAAGTTGATACAGGTTTTCAAGCTGCTGCGCGCTGACTGTATTGTTTATGCAATCTGCATATGCTTTATCGTCAGAAACTCCTCTCTTGACCTCGATATCAGAGCCAATGCTTCGCAATACCTTGTTTATGTTTTTACTCCCGTAGTTTTTAATGAGCAGATTTGTTGCCAGATTGCTGCTTTTTTCCATCATCAGGGAGAGAAGCTCCTGGATTCTTACGGAATTTCCAATGTTCGAAAACAAGACATCCGGTTCAGAAGGATCATCGACGACGGAAAAAATGGAATTATCCATAATACTTTGAAAATTATTTTCAACATCAATGGGGTCGTTTACAGAAGTTTTTTTGTCCTGATCCATTTTCATTATCGCAATGAAAATGGCAGTTTTATAAGTACTGGCCGCATGAAATTGCAAATCCGAATTCCATTCCAATCTATAACCGGAAACCGGATCATAAATGGACAGACCATATACATCTGTTGACGCTGCCAGAATTCTGGATACTCTCCGTTCTGTTTCAGGATGACTGGCAATAATTTGGGGAGACAAAATTCGTGTCCATGTAGAATCTGAAACCCTGCAAATGGAACCAGTATAGTTGGCCGACGGAAGAAACATGGAGCGAATTTCATAATAATTCATCGTAGTGCAGCTCTCGAAAAAATGAAAAAAAATAACTGCTGCGAAAATTAATATATAGCGTTGTGAAGCGCCTTTGTAGCCTCTTTCATCCATATACATTCTTTTTTTCAAGGTTCCACAAAAGATTTGTTAGTATATGCAATATTATATAAAGCTCTACCCGGAACAACCTGGGGATGAAGATTAAAGCCAATGATTCTGCCGTCAATATCGCTTTTCACCTGATCGCGAATTTCTCCCTGAATCGAATGAATATCTCCCAGAACTTCTCCTTTTTTTACAATATCTCCGGGAAAAATCGAAGGAACAAACAGACCTCCACCGCCGGCTCGAATCCATTGAGATTTGCTGAAATACGAAGACGATGGCTCCGGGCGGTTCAGTCCGCTGCTTTTTTCAATCATTTCAAGACAACTTAATACCCCGATAATTCCGTTCACGCCAATATCCGTAATTCCTGGCTCAAATCGATTGATTTGTCCGGCTTCAAACAGTATAAACGGAATACCTCTCATCGCCGCTTCCCGACGTAGAGAGCCCTTTACGCCTTTAGAATGAATAGTTATTGATGCGCCAAAAGCAGAGGACATTTTTCTAATTTTTTCAATTTTCATGTTTCCACGAATATGCGGATAGTTCCACCGGTTATAACTGGCCGAGTGCAAATCCAGACCAAAATCTGCATCCTCAATAAAATTTTTCCATATGGAAAATGCAATCCTGCTGCCCTCTGAACCGCTTTCCTGCCCCGGGAACAATCTGTTTAAATCCCGTCTATCCGGAAGATAGCGTGAATGCAAAATAAACCCGGGAATGTTGGCAATGGGAAGCAGCAGCAAACTTCCTGACATATGTTCAGGATTCAACGCATCTATCAGTTTGTGTATAATGGGAATTCCATTTAACTCATCGCCGTGAATACCTGAAAGAATTACGCCATTTGGACCTTTATCTTTGCCGTTAATTAACACATAAGGAATTTGAATTCCGTTGCCAAAATAGTTTTCCTGAAGATCCAGAGATGATCTGATTATTATATTACGGGATTTTTTATTTTTTATAAAAACAGATTCGGGCATATATTTATGAAAAAAACATTTTCTGCCCTGTCAAATACATAAATTGTTACCGGATTTCAATGTTTATACAAAAAATTCAAAAACTGCCCTATTCTGCTTTTGCGGAAGTATATGACAAAACAATGTACGATATTCCATATCATCATTGGGCTCATTTTATTTATCAGGTTTTGGACTCTGCAAAACTGAACAGCCAATCATGGGTAATGGATATCGGTTCAGGTACGGGACTCGTTGCCTCTAAACTCTCATCTCATTATCGCATGCTTGCTGTCGACATTTCAAGAGATATGTTAGCCCATGCAGCCAATGAACGCGGATTAACCTGCATTCAGGCAAATATGACAGCTCTACCTCTACGGCATGAAAGTATTGCGGCAGCTTACAGCACGCATGATTGCGTGAACTATTTAAGCGATGAGAAAATGCTCCTGGATCATCTGAAGGACGTTTGTTTCACGTTAAAACCGGGAGGAATTTACATTTTTGATTTCAGCACAGAATATAATGTTATTAAGTATTTTGACAAACGGATCTTTAGCGAGCGTCACGGAAACAGCTTTATGAAGTGGTACAATGTTTATGACGGAGAAAACAAGCAGGTTTTAAGCACAATTGATATCACCCAATACCCCACCCACATTTTGGGACGGTTTTTTTTCTGGAAAAAAAAAATAATAAGGGAAATACACCTCCAGAAGATTTTTGACGAAAAACTGGTGGAACGTTTGTCCAGAAAAGCAGGTTTTAAAGTTCTAAAAAAAAACTATGATTATAACGAGATTACATCGCCCCAGCGCGCCCATCTTGTCGTATTGGTCTTAAAAAAATTATAAATAAAAAATTTCCTCTGATTTGGGCAAAACAATTTCTTGAGGATCTATAAATTTTATGTACTCCTTGAAGGCAATTCTGGAATCTTCTTCTCCATGAATGATAAAAACTGTTTGAGGTTTTTTCTTTTTGCATGACTCCGATAGCCAGTCCACAAGACCGGCCTGGTCTGCGTGGGCTGAAAAAGAATCAATCGACCGAAGGCTGGCTCGAACCGGCAATTCCCGGTTAAATATTTTAACTCTTGTTGAACCATCCACAATTTTTCTTCCGAGAGTTCCCTGTGCCTGATATCCGACAAATAATATCAAATTTCGCCTGTCCCAGATTCTGTTAAAAAGATGGTGCATGATTCGCCCCCCGCTGCACATTCCGCTGGCGCTGATTATAATGGCGGGACCGTTAAAATAATTTAATCTTTTTGAAGATACAACATCTTCAATAAGATGTATTTCCCGTGATTTGATGAACTCAAAAAATTTTTCATCAATGATATGTTTGTGAATTTCTTCCGGATATTTTAGATATGCCAGCGTTGCTTTCGTCGCCATTGGGCTGTCAATAAAGACAGGAAGATGAGGAATATTATCGCCCTTGATTAAACAGTAAATAACATACAATATCAATTGAGTTCGGCCAACGGCAAATGCTGGAATCAATAAAACGCCTTTTCTTCGAATGATAATATTCACCGCATCCAGCATTTTTTTAGAAAAATCTTCTTCTTCATGCAATCTGTCCCCGTAGGTGGATTCCATGATTATATAATCTGCGCCCGGAGGATCACATCTTGCCTTATGAATGACTGTATTGCGGGGACCAATGTCTCCGCTAAAAAGAAATGTTTTGCCACAGGTTTCCAATTGAAGATTGGCAGCGCCCAGAATATGCCCTGCCCAGTAAAATTGGGCAAAAAAGTCCCTAAAGGCGATTTTCTCATTGAATTGAACCGTTTCTATGTATTGTAAAGAATTAATGGCGTCTTCTTCATTAAACAAAGGACCGTCCAGTTGATACTCGATAATTTTCTTCTTTCCGATAAATCGAAATTCTTCTTCCTGAAGTCGCCCGGCATCGGGCAAAAGTATTTCAAGAAGATCTTTTGTTCCAGGAGTGCAAAATATTTTTCCTGTAAATCCCTTTTTAACAAGCAGGGGAATCAAACCGGAGTGATCAATATGGGCATGGGTTAAGAAAATGGCGTGAATTTTTTTAGAATCAGTTTCCAGAGGCTCATAATTTTTTTCCTCAATATATTTTTGTCCCTGATAGAGTCCCGCATCCACGTATATGCGCGTATCTTTGGTCTCCATCAAAGTTCGAGAGCCTGTTACATATCCAGTCGCTCCCAAAAACTGCATTCTTACTTTTTCTTCAGGCATTAAAAAAGGAAAACCAAGACAGACATATTGTCAATAAATATTGTTGACCATGCCATTGCCCATGAAAAAAACTGATCTAAAAAAATGATACCGATGCCAAAAGATGTTTGCGGCACAAAACAGGACGTTTTAAGCCCGTGTAAAACAGTATTTAACCCACAGCAAAATCCACGATGAGTTTTTTGCAGACGAGCCAACAATGAACAAAAATAATATTGAAGAGGCGCTGGATATACTGGATATTTCCGGAAGTTTTACTGAATTGAATATTGAGAAGCATATTAAAAAAAAGTATTATGAAAAGGCTTTCGAGCTGCATCCTGATAAAAACGGAAGCAAAGAAGATTTTCAGAAATTACAGGTGGCCTATGAATATCTATGCCAATTGTTAAAAAAAAATGATGGTCGTCTTGAAAAAGCGATCAGGAAAAGAATCCATAAAAGAAATAATAAATCAGGCGAAGGAATAGAAGATTTTTATTTATATAAACAGGCAATTCACAGATATTCCGATATCCTGGAGCAATATTATGAACATGTAAACCAGGTAAATTTAAATCCGGAAGATCCTGACTATAAATTGCTTTGCGAACAGTTAAAAAGTCTGAAAACAGAGCTATTTGAGATCATCCGGTTAAAACCAGGTGGAATTTGGATTTCGGACTGCATTGAAAAAATCGAAAAAATCAATATCTGGTTAAAAGCCGGAAATTACACCTCAAGATGAGAAATTTCCTTCCAGATCATTTCCGGACTTCCCAATTTTAATATATTTTCGCAGTTTGCATGGTGTCCGGTAAGCGTAACAATTCGGCTTAACATGGCAATGTGATTTGAATAATCCTTGTCCGGAAAAAGCGCCAGTATAATAATGTGTACGGGTTTATTATCCAGAGATTCAAAATCCAGTCCGTCTTGTAGAACGACACAAGCTCCTGTAGGTTTATGAATGGAGGACAAAGATGCATGAGGCATCGCAAATCCATGCCCAATTGCAGTCGTTTTTACTCTTTCACGATCGCATACTTTTTCACTTATTTGACGACAGATATCATCAGAATAAGCGTTCTTTGTGCACAAAAATTGAACGGTTGCCTGAATCAGATTCCACTTGTTTCTGGTCTCCGGCTCATCCCGTACAGGCCAGCCAACACTAATATGATCGACTGGTACCAGTTCGGAAACTTTCATAAGAATTTAATCGATTTCTTTCAAGGAGTAAATTTCATCCTTAACCGGCAATTCCCGTCTCAGGTTTTTAATGAATGGATTTGCATCTCCCATAGGCGTATAATCCGGGCAGTCTGTAATAACTCGTCTTGCAACAGTAAAGTACTTGTATTGTTTTTCCTCGCCAGAACGCTTGGCCCATCTTTTTTTTGAACATTTTACCCTGAGAACGTATTTGGAGTTGTCTGTTTCAAATACCCGAACTACGAGGCAATGTTCACAATTTGCGCAATATACTTTTTCCCTCATTAAATAGATCTCCTTGTTTGATTAAAGTTCCACAGAACGAGGAAATGAATCATTGTGTCAAGCTTTTTCTGCAACAGGCGCGGTAATTCTAATGCTCCCAAGAGCTTGG